>Ga0315905_10006870_pt1 | contig 11567 bp, 8 predicted proteins | sample LakEriMetagenome_5_FD_203522 | JGI IMG/M metagenome (GOLD analysis project Ga0315905, IMG submission 203522) | Freshwater fungal communities from buoy surface, Lake Erie, Ohio, United States - Buoy 4 MA121 | ecosystem: Environmental > Aquatic > Freshwater > Lake | place: USA: Lake Erie, Ohio...
GCTGCCGGTATTGCCGGACCGAATTCGACACGGCCGATCCGCTGTCGGCCACCGAGCTGCGTCGCCGCAAACGTCAGAAATCGTCCGCCGAGCAGATGAGGTGGATCCTCCCTCTGACGTTTGCGCTGAGTGTTCCGGGCTGCCTCGCCCCCCTGATGCTGATTGCCGCGGGCTGTCTGCTGGGATTTCAAGGGCCGTCCATTCGGGCTGCCGGTCCCGTCTATCTCGTGCTCGGTTACGCTGCCTTGGCGATCTCGGGCGTTTATACTTTGTTGCTGGTGGGCTTTGTGGCCTACTCGGTGGTCTCGTAAGTGGGGCCGGCCCCGCCCCTGTTTTTGACTGTCTGTTTCTCATGCCCATCGAGCCAGCGCCCAACGCCGCACCGCCGAGTTGCCCGCGCTGTCGGCAGGGACTGCAGGCGGGACAACAAACGGTCGACTGTCCCGCCTGCGGCCGCCGTCACCACGCGCGGTGCTGGCAGGCCAACGCCGGCTGCAGCGCGGTCGACTGTCCCGACCAGGTGGGGGGCTTGACTCCTACCGAACCATTCGCTGCGGATCTGCCCATGTCGGGATCTGGAGCAGTCGAGGCGACCTCCCCAGCCCCGGCTCACGATCTGCCGAACGACTCGCTGGGTCATGATGACGTGGTCCTGACGATCTCGAACGAAGATCTTCTTCAGGCGATTCCCGAACGCCCCCGCCGGTCCCCGACCGAACGTTCCCGTCCCGCTCGTGGTGCCGCGTTCCCCGCGTCCCCCAGTGAGCGGTCGACTGGTTCTCAAGAGCCGAAACCACTCAACCGCCTGGCGGTCGCTTCCTTTCTGACCGGACTGGCGGGGACGGTCTGTGTGGGAATGATCACAGGGGTGGTGGCCATCGTGCTGGGGGTGTTGGCGGTCGCCCGGCTGCGGACCGGCCGCGAGCGGGGAATCGGCTTCGCCGCCACCGGTGTGGTGCTGGGGGTGTTCGACGTCCTTCTGTGGGGCGCGGCGCTGGTGACCTGGCTCTCGCCCGGCCCGGGATCGGCTCCAGCCGATTCGAGCGATGACCTGGAAGTCGATCTCGCCGCTCTGGCCCAACTCGATCCCCCCCTGCGGCGGGCCATGCTGGCCAATGTGCTCATTCGCGTGCGCAGCGGGGGTTTCCTGCGGGAAGAAGGGATGGGCTCGGGAATCATCCTCCAGCTCGATCCGCAGTCGGCCTGGGTGCTGACCAACCGGCATGTGGTTGATCCCGATTACTCGGACCGCACCAACACCGTCGCCCCGCCGGGCACCGTTCGCGGCACGATTGAGGTCAAGCTGGTAGGGCAACCGCTGCAGCCCGGCCAGGTGATCTGGACCGCTCCCGATGGCATCGACCTGGCCGTGATTCAGACCAACGTCGTCCCCGTCCCCGACGCCCCCGCCCGTCCCGCCGAGGCCGATTGGGAATCAACCACCGAACCCCGCATCGGCGATGAAGTCTTCGCCGTGGGAAATCCCCAGGGGCTCGGCTGGACCCATACTCAGGGAACCGTCTCACAATTCCGCACGCAGCCCAGGGGAAACCGCCAGGTACGGCTGGTGCAGACCAGCACCGCCATCAATCCGGGAAACAGCGGCGGCGGACTCTACGACACCGCCGGCAGACTCATCGGCATCAACACCGCGACCATCGACAAACGGTTGGCCGACGGCTTGAGCTTCGCCATCGACTTCAAGACGTTCCTTTCGTTCCGGGTCCCCTTCCTGCGCCCTGCCGCCGGGGCCGCCGCCGCACCATGAGTACAATCCGCCTGCGGCGTCTGGCCGCCGACCACCAGAAACTGACCGCCTACCTCGACCGCCATCCCCGGTTGAGCCTGGTCTCGGCCGATGGCGATCCCCCCGAGCGGTACGTGATCGAATACAGGATCCGCAGCCTGCGACAGGTGGGAGAGGAACTGCGTGAGGTCGGCAAGCACCAGGTCGAGATCGTGCTGCCGCGCGACTACCCGCGCATGGCCCCGCAGTGCCGGATGCTGACCCCCGTCTTTCACCCCAACATCGCCCCACACGCGATCTGTGTGGGCGACCATTGGAGCGCGGGGGAACCGATCTGGGGATTGGTGACACGCATTGGTGAGATGCTGGCGTGGCAGAGTTACAACGTGAAAAGCCCGCTGAACGGCGAGGCGGCGCGGTGGGCCGAGCAACACCGCGAAGAACTTCCTCTGGACCCCGTGAGCCTGCTGATCGATCTCGAATCCCCCGCGACCGCACGGGCCGATCAGGGCGAGGAGCCGATCTGGCACCAACCCGTCGCTCCCCAAAGGCCCGCAACCGCACGCAACGCTCCGGCCGGCTCGACTGACACTGCGCGGTCCGTCACAGCCCCCGCACATCCCCCCGAGCCCGCTGCTGGCACCGGTTCCTCCGGTGGATCGGCCGAATCCGAATCGCAGCAACTGGCGGTGCAATGTCCCCAGTGCGGGCAAAAGTACAAGTTGGTAGCGACTCTGGCGGGCAAACGGGTCCGGTGCCGGCAATGCCAGACCATCCTGCAGATTCCGGTGCCAGGAGGGGAGGCGTGAGCGAGGCAGACCGCCCCGAACCGGTGCTGTGGTTCGACGACGAGCATCCCTCACGGGCGCTGCGTCGCACGCATCAGACCATGCTGGCGATCGCGGTGGGCGTTTTGGTGCTGTCGGTCCTGCTGGTGATTCGGTCCGACCAGAAGGTGGCGCTCTGGTTCCTGCCCAACTGGCCCGCCCCCGAAACCTGCATGTCGCGTACCGCGCTGGGAATTCCCTGCCCGGGCTGCGGCCTGACTCGCAGTTTCATTGCGTTGGCCCACGGCGAGTTCGCCCGCTCCTGGAACTACAACCGCATGGGTGGGGTGCTGGCCCTGCTGACCTTCGGCCAGATCCCCTATCGAGTGTGGGCGTTAAGACACCCTACGGGCGCTCCCCTGGGGCGCACCTTTCCCCATGTACTCGCCAGCACACTGATTGCGATGCTGTTTCTGAACTGGATCTGGGGTTGGCTGCAATGAGCCGGGCGGAACCGTTACTGCATGTCGTCTTGCATCAACCCGACATTCCCCAGAACACGGGGAACATCGGGCGCACCTGCGTGGCCGTCGGGGCCAAGCTCTGGCTGGTCCGTCCGCTGGGATTTCGCCTCGACGAAAAACACCTGCGCAGGGCCGGGATGGATTACTGGCAGCACCTCGACTGGGAGGCGGTCGAAGACTGGGCCGAGCTGACCCGCCGGCTGGAAGGGCGCACCTTTTGGTATCTGACCAAGACGGCCACCCGACTGGCTTGGGACGTCTCGTACAGCCCCGGCGACGTCCTCGTGTTTGGCTCGGAATCGCGCGGGCTGCCGGCGTCCATACTGGCCCACGAACCGACCCACAACCTCAAGCTGCCGATGCACGAACTGGTCCGCAGCCTGAATCTCGCCAGCACCGTCAACACCATCGTCTATGAAGCGGTGCGCCAGTTTGGCGGGCTGAATCTCCCCGGCTGAGAGTCGGCCGTCGACCTGTCGCTTGGTTCCCACCAGCCGATTACAAATCCACAGCCCCCCGTTACGAAGGCGGGTTGTCAGTCCAGCGTCGGGGGGGGTTGGGAGCACGCTCGCCGTCCCGGACGATCCAGTCAGGACGGCCGTCGTGACAGGCGACCTACTTCGCCGGATCTTTCGCCGGGAACTTCGGCTCGGCGACCACTTTGTCATTCTCGAAGAACCGCACCTGCCGGTAGCCTCCCTGGGGGACCGAAACAATCAGGGGCGAGGCGAAGGTGGCGGTACCACCATCGGCGGCGGTCGCCTTGTACTGGATGGTCAGCACTCCCTCCTGCTGGGTCACCCCGGTTACGGTATACGTCCAGACCTTGTTCCCCTGGCGGATCAGGGCACACACCACCAGAGTGTCAAACGCCTTCTCCGGCAGCACCTTGGGCTTCGCCCCCATGACGAACGCGACGCCGAAGATCTGGTCAAACCGCTTCTGGTCGGTGATCACCAGGGCGTGCAGCGGATCTTCCAACCCCGAGTCATTCCGGCGGAAATAGCCGGAGTGAACGGTGTAGGCCACCTTCTGCCCCTCCGGTTCTTTCTGTGACGCCTGCAGGGGGACGATCCACACAGAAGGGAGCACCGACACAGTACCCATCCACACCAGAACGGGCGCAGTGAGGCGAACGAGAATTGGTTTCATCACCAGACTTCGAAAAGGGAACTTCGTCCAAAGGACGAAATCGGAGGCCGCGTTTCGGTATTGTACCTCTGAAACTGCGAGAAGTGAGAGTGCCGTAACGAACTCCGACACGGCGGGCAATGCCCTCTCATTCCCCACCCCACACCCGCTTCCCCCCCACCCACGTCTGACGGACCTGGATTTCGGCAATCTGTTCCTCCGGGCAGGTGAGGATATCGCGGTCGAGGATGATGAAGTCGGCGAACTTACCCGGCTCGAGAGAGCCCTTCAGCCGTTCTTCAAACGTCAGCCAGGCGTTCTGGATTGTGTACAGCCGGATCGCCTCGGGGCGGGTCAGTTTCTGCTCGGGATGCAATGGCTCGCCTCCCCGCCGGGGCTGCCGGGCCAGGGTAATCCACATCCCCAGAAACGGGTTGTACGGATTGACCGACCGCAGCGAGCCGATCTTCTGCATGTGGTCGCTCCCGCCCCCCACCATCACCCCGGCGTCAAACAGGCTGCGATACGGCTGGAAATATTCCAGCCGGTTGTCGCCAAATTGCGCCCTCAGGGTGGCCCCATCCAGCCACAGCCAGGCGGGCTGCAAATCGCAGACAACACCCAACTCCCGCATCAGTTCGACCGCCTCGCGGCTTTGGAAGTTCGCGTGGGTCAGTGACAACCGGCAGGCCGCAATCGGCGCCTTGCTCCGCTCCGGACCGGCCCCCGGGCGTGCATCTCCCGGCCGCGTCTCCTTGGAATTCACACCATCCGCCTGCCGCTGTAACTCGTCATTCACCGTGCGATAGGCGTCCAGCAGCGTGTGCACCGCCCCATCTCCCACCGAATGGGCCGTGAATTGCAGGTCATGCTTCACCGACAGCCGCACCAGCTCGGCCAGCTTCTCGGGATCGATGTACCGCAAGCCCCGATATTCGGGATCGGTGATCGAATAAATCCGCGACTTCCCCCATGGCTGCCGCAGGTACGCACTCCCCGTCAGCATCCCCCCGTCGAGATAGCACTTCACTCCCCGCCGCCAGATCCAGGGATCCCACTGATGCCCCGGGTCCTGGGCGATACTCGCCAATCGCCGGGCCAGTTCCTCCACCGGCTGCTGGGCGTCGACCGAGGCATGCAGGTACACCCGACAGGTCAATTCTCCCTCCTCGTGCAGCTCGCGAAACAGGGCGTATTCCGCGTCACTGGCATCCTTGTCGGTGATGCTGGTCAGACCGACCCGGTTGTAGTCGGCCAACAGTTGCTTCAGGCGATCACGCTGCTCGGCCGGGGTCGCACTCCGGGCACCTCCCCGCGGCTTCGCCAGCCGGGTGCAGCTTCGCAGGATGCCAGTCAGCTCTCCTGTTTGAGGATCCCTTTCGATCTGCCCGATCCCTCCATCCGTGATCTGCGAATCGCGGGTCAGGCCACTCTCCTGCAACGCCAGCGAGTTGAGGGCGGCGTCGGGTCCGGTGGCGAACATCACCGGGTGCCGGGGGGCCGCTTGGTCGAGCTCCCGCCGGGTGGGATACCGCTGGTCGCGCAGCCGGGTGATGAACACCTGCCGCAGCGTGATCCATTCTCCCTCGGGGACCACCGCCGCCCGGCCGGCGATGTAGGCCAGCACATCGGCAATGGTATCCATCTCGGGAATGGGATGATCGAACTCATGCAGGGCCGCGGCGACCGGGTGCACGTGCGAGTCGATCAGACCGGGCAACACCGTTGCTCCCGCCAGATCGATCTGCCGGGTCTGCGGTCCCGCCAGCCGCCGGATGGCCTCGTCGGTCCCCACGGCCACAAGCTTACCCTCCCGCACCGCCAGGGCTTGGGCGATCGAGAATTGGGGATCAACGGTGACCACCTTCCCCGAATGCAGCACCAACTCGGGGGGTTCGTCGGCCGCCGCCGGAAGGGCGACGAAGGACATCCACAGTGCCACCCCCAGCAAGACTTCCAACCTGGGGACGGCCAGAGTCTTCAACGCGCGTCTCACAGAGTCACGGGGCATGCGGCAGTTCCAGTCAGGTGGGACTCGTGGAGGGTATCGTTGGGGGTGCTTGGAGCGTATCGCACGGCTCCCGCAGGCGAAACCAACCGGTTGGGTCTGCCTGCGAATTGAGGGCGGCCGTTGTCGGGGTGAATGTCCGCGGAAAGCAGGCTGGTCGGCGGAGGTGTCAACGAGGGGACGAAACCGGCGGGCGGGCAATTGCATTCCCGCCTCCCGGCGGCTATTTCAGCAGCATGCGCAACTTCTGGAGACAACACTGGTTTCTGACCACCCTGGCCCTGCTGATCCTCAGCGGATTGAGCGTGGGGGGCTTGGGATACGGTCCGATCGTTGAGCCGTACGCGAAACAGCTCAATCCCCGCTGGATCACGGCGGCGGTGCTGTTCCTCATGTCATTCAGCCTCGACAGCAGCCGGCTGTGGGGGGCGTTTCGCAGTCCCGGGCCGGTGCTGTTGGCGTTTGTGCTCAACTACGGGTTGATCCCGCTGCTCGGCTGGCTGCTGGTTCCCTTTCAGCGGTCTCCCGATTTGCGGTTCGGGCTGATGATTGCCGCCACGGTCCCGTGCACGACGGCCGCTGCCTCGGTGATGACCCGCAAGGGAGGGGGAAACGACGCCGTCTCGCTGCTGGTCACCCTGTCGACCAACATGCTCTGCTTTCTGCTGACCCCCCTCTGGCTGCGCTGGACCACCTCGACCACCGTCGACTTCGACATCACCCGCATGATGTGGGAACTGATCCAGGCCGTGTTGGCTCCCACGCTGCTCGGCCAGGCCCTGCGGCTCAGCGGGCCCCTCAAGGCGTTTGCGGGCCGTTACAAGACCGAGATCAGTACCGCCGCCCAGGTGCTGATCGAAGTGATGGTCTTCACGGCGGCGCTGCAGGCGGGAATGAAGCTGCGGCAACTGCAAGTGCCCGCGGGTCCACCGGCGGTCTCGGGGGAACTCGTCGCGCCGCTCGCCCCGACGGATGCCGCGACGGTGATCGCCGAACCGGTGACACTGACGGGGGTTCTGATCGCGCTCGCGAGTGTGGCGGGGATCCACCTGACCGTGCTGACTGTCGGCTGGTTCACGTCACGGGCCCTGGGATTCGCCCGCCCCGAAGCCACAGCCGTGGCCTTCGCCGGCAGCCAGAAGACGCTGCCGATCGGCATCTATGTGGCCACTCACGCCGTCGCCGCTCCCTACCCGTTCGCGATCTTTCCGATGCTGCTCTATCACACTTCGCAGCTCTTCCTCGACACCGCCATCGCCAGCCGGCTCAAACCACCCGATCCGCCCACCCCACCCCCACCGCCGTTGTCGGGGTGATGCGGGGGGGACAGGACCAAATCGCTCCGCCGCTCCTCACCGCGGCGGCTCTTCCGCCTCCAGCGGAACCTCACAAAACGTCAGCGCCGCCAGCCCGTTGGTGCCGTAGAGCAGGTTGTCGGGATTCCAGTTCGCACTGTCGAGGTAGGTCACCCATTTCGATGTGGTTGGTCCCGTCAATCGCAGCCGCAGCGTGTTCCCCTCGGCCGATCCGCCCTTCACCCGCGGCATCCCCCCTTCGAAATGAAACTGCGACGCCAGCCGTTCCGACCAGACCACCGGCATGTCGAATTCCAGCACTACCTCGCTCCGCTCGGCATTGCCGAAGCGGGCCCGTTTCAGATTCGGCGGCGTCACCGGCTGCGCAAACGGCCGCTGATAGAGCTCCTGGGCCAACACCGGCTCGATCAACCGGGCGAACTCCGCATATCCCTCCGCCGGGAAATGGCATCCTCCGGGCGGCTTGACCCCCAGGGTCGACATCACGCTCAGACGCGAGAACCAACGCGGCAGGTTCCGCTGCACTTCCCGCAGGCGATTGTCGGAACCGCGAATGCCCATCGCACAGGACTTCGGCCAGATCTGGAACACGCAGTACCGCTGCACGTTCGGGTAGTCTTCCTTCCAGCTTGCCGCCAGGTCGACGAAGAACTGGCGATACGTCTCGTAGCCATAGCCTCCCGTCGGTCCATCCGCTCCCTGGTCATTCTCTCCCTGGTGCCACAGGATGGCCCGGATACCGTGGGTCAGCTTCGCCTGCCGCACGCGCCACAACAGCCGGCCGTAAATGGTCGACACATCGGTCGGGTCTTCGGGGTTCCGCTGGTGCTGGTCGATCCGCGTTCCCCCCACCGCGCCGTTGATCAGGCAGATGGGAATCTGCTCGCGCTCGACCAGCCGCCGTCCCAGCTCCATTCCCCAATATCCAATCTCCGATTTCCCCCCCGGGCTGCGGGCCACCGCATTTCCCCACAACTTCAGGCGTGACCCGTTGGGATCCCCCGCCGTCGCCCCGTAAGTCCGCACCCAGTCGCTCGGTTCCAAGGGGTCCCGCTCTCCAAAATCGGTCGCCACCGCATTCGACTGGCCAATGATCACAAAGGCATCGCCGCACACGAGATTGCTGGCCGTATGCACGACCGTCTCGGTATTCCCCACCCGCCGTCCAAATTCGGTCCGGTACTTGATCAATCCCGGCTGCAGCGGCACGACGATCGAATACCGTCCCTCCGGTGAAGGTTCGACAGTCTGCGTCGACACCAGCCTGTCGTCGGCGTAGAGCCGCACGAAGACCTGGTTGGCTGGTTCCTCCAGAGTCCCGGCGTAGATCAATCGGCCCTGCCGAGTCGCGTCGCGGAAGTTCCCTTCGCGGGGGAAGAACTGATTGTCTTCGGGCCGTTCCTCGTCCGCCAGCGGACGGGCCACCCAGCGATCGTCGCCAGCAGGTTCGCGAACCATGATGGGAAGTGTCTCGACCACCGCAGCACCACCATTGTCATACCGGGCCGTCACCGTGAGGAGGCCGCTTCCCTGGGCCCGCTTCAGCACCAGTTGTCCCAAGTGCTCCTCCCGACTGACGGCGACGCCGTCGAGACTCCATTTCACGCGCAGCGCATCCGCCCTCTGCGCGCGCAAGGCAGCCAGGTTCTCGATCTCGGCCACCACCTCCAGGGGAGTTCGGCCATCCCACTCGGAAGGGGAATGCAGCCGGACTTTCGGCTCGGGAATCGTGTCGCGGATGGTGATTGGAATCTCCCGGGTCTTCACCCCGTCGGCACAGATCGCCTTGAGCTTCAAGACCGCCTGTTCCGTCTCCCGCACTCGTCCCGCCGGGAAGTCGAACGCGAACCGGTCGGTGGCGACGACGGTTTCTGTTCCGCCGCGTTCGAGGATCCAGAGCAGTTTCTGGGCTCCCCCCGCTGTGGCCTGGACCGTGTGAGTCGCTCCTTCGTTCACCGTCAGGGCTGTTTCCGAGACACTGAAGTCATCGCCCGGCTGCACCAGGGGACCGACCAGGGTCTGGTTCGGCTTCTGGTTTTCGTATTGCAGGCGTATCCAGTCGGCGGAACGGACGACGCGCGAGATCCGCACTTCATCAAGATCGCCCTGGTAGTCGTAGTGATGGTACCAGCCTCCCAGGAACAGCCGGGCGGGACTCTTGATTGCCAGAGGAGCCGCGTCTGTCTTGTGGATTCCGTCGAGCACTCCATTCACGTAGACGCGCGAGACTCCCTTCTCATAGGTGTGAACCACCTGCACCCAATTGCCGATTGCAATTGGGCTTTCGCCTCGCACATCCGCCCCCGAAAAGTAACATTCCATCTTGATGTGTGGTGGGCTCATGTAATGCATGACCACTTTTCCCTGGGCATGTTCGTTGCCCCAGGCGAGAACCCTTCCATTCGGGGCCTCGGCGCGAAACCAGGCTTCGGTGCTATGCGGATTGGAACCGGTGGGGTAGTTGGTGATGTTCTCTCCCCCGAACACCCCCTTGTGATTGCCGAAATGACGGGCGGCCCCGATCATGCCGGGGGCCGCCGTGGTGCCGCTGTCGATGCAGGTGAGTGAGCCGACCGTGTCCTCGACCGGATCGGTCATGTGCCAGACGCTCAGGTAGCCATTGGATTCACTGAAGACGCGAGCTCCCTCCGAGACCCGTTGGGCCGTCGGGTGGCCCCAATACAGACGCAGTTCCTGGCGGGCATTGCCGCGGATCTCGGGGACACGAACCCAGACCGACGCGTGGCCCGCCTCGGCATTCCACTCTTCGATTTCGAACGCCAACGGCTCCCCGGTGCCCGAGGCAATCCGCAGATCGTTCCCTTCCGGATGCGCCTGGGTGAAGTCGAACCAGTCCCGGTGCAGGCGGACCAGTACCGGGAACTGCTCCACCCGGGCCTCCTCGGGCAGATCGGCTCCGTCGGGGGTGGTCAGCAGCCACAGCGAACCCGAGTGCTTCCAGTCCTGCCAGCGTTCGGACGCCGGTGCCGACGTCTCCTGACCTCGCAGCGTTGTACCCACAAGCCCCAGCCCACCGGCCATTCCCGCCAGCAGCAGCACTGCGATTATCCCACAGACCCCCAGCCCACTTCGGCCGGTCAGCCGGGAATTCCCCGGCACGGCTTGCATCGGAAGGCCGTCGACCAGTCGCCCCTCAAGCCCGTGCTGCGACCAGGGCAGGTCCACGACTCGGCAGTTGGACTGGCAGGGCACAGTGGCGGAGATCGGCTCGTTGCTCATCGGTCTGGTATTTGGTGTCGAGAGGCGGGCAGTGTCAGCGGGCAGTTATCTGAGGGCAGTGGCCGTATCCGGGATTCCACAGGAACCCCATTCCCAGCACGTCTGACAGCAACGCCTCACCGGCCAGTGCCGATTCAGCGTGCCGCAGATGCTACCGGGCCACGGGTGACCCCGTCCAATCCGTGGGGCACACGCCGACATGGGTTCCACGGCGATCGAGAACCCCGATGTGCGCCCATCCAAAGACAGCGTTCGGCTGGGGCCAGAGACAGGGTGGCGGGAGGGCGGATTTCTGTGTCCGCTCCGCTGGATCTCCACACGACAATCATCGAGCCAACGGGCGGCCAAACAATCTGGATCGGAAATCCCAATGTGTATCTAGCCCACAGACACGGCGGGATTGACCGCTCACCAGCACCCGCGGAAGCCATTCCCTGAAGGGGACCACTTCCCTAGCCTAGGGTTGATGCGCAGCGGTCACCCTGGTTTAGGGACATCCACTACGGACGAGAATTCCAATGCACTTTGTTTGAGGCGCGGAGCGCGAGAACCCACCTGCCCGTCAGTCTCCACACCCACAACAATCAGGTCGGATCAATCCACGACTGATCCCAGCGGTACCCGACAAGCCAGCCCCTTCAGGGCTGAGTCGACCCGCAGGCCCGCAACCCAGCGTAGGTGCTTCGCACCATTCCCGGGCTTTGCAAGAATGTCCCAACCGAACATGGCTATGATCGTTGCTGTTCGCGGGGGGATTGCGAAATGTGCCATGAATCCGGAGAGACTTTTGGCCAAATTTTTTCGTTGGTCTGCCTAGTCGGTCGGGGGTCTGAG
>Ga0315905_10006871_pt1 | contig 11565 bp, 9 predicted proteins | sample LakEriMetagenome_5_FD_203522 | JGI IMG/M metagenome (GOLD analysis project Ga0315905, IMG submission 203522) | Freshwater fungal communities from buoy surface, Lake Erie, Ohio, United States - Buoy 4 MA121 | ecosystem: Environmental > Aquatic > Freshwater > Lake | place: USA: Lake Erie, Ohio...
CAGATTGACCAGGTCCAAAAAGTACGGCAGCCGGGTCTTGATTCTCCACATCCGCCGGATGGCCAGCGAGTGCAGCCGCCGGCGCTGAATCAGTGCGATCACGAAGACCAGGACGCTCGCCATCACGAGACCCGCGACTCCGAATTCCCGCAGGCACCAGATCGTGCCGGGGATCGACAGCAGCAGCGACTCGATCAGCGAAGCAGCCAGCCATTCCTCGGGTCTCCAAGCCCGGGCGGCACCCGAGACGTTGATGTCCCGCTGCACAGCGGGAAGTTCTTCCGGCATGACGCGCGAGTACAGTGGAGCAAGCAGCCGGATCAGCGGCTCAAACAATCGCACCGTCAAACTCGCCCGCCGCAGGTCGGCCAGTCGCACGACATCGAATCGATCCCGATCGACCGTCCCGGATGCCGTCCCCTGCAGAGCGTTTCGGACGGTGAGTACCAAGACAAGAATCGCTGCTCCGACCAAGCCATTGGACAGCCAGAACAGCGACTGCGGATCGGTCATGAGCAACCCTCGGGAGACTCCGAGGATGATACGCGATCAGTGAGCCGCCGTCAGGTGGTCCGCAGATGGATTGACTCGACCACTGGGACAGTGATCGAGTCGCCAGCGCTTCAGACCTGCGTGACTTTTCCAGGAACGGCCTGGCGCGACTTGAGGGTCGGAGCCTGAACCGGATCGGCCCGCAAGCTGCGGATCGTGCCTTCGATTGAGCGGTAGACACGCACCGTGACCACCACGACCTGCGGCGAAAAGACCGGCATCGGCGGGTGCGTCGAGGGCTCTTGTATCCGGTTGACCAGCGGGATCGCTCCGATCCGCAGCAGCATGCTGACGGCGAACAGCACGTGATACCCAGTCAACTGGAACGGTCCCAGCGGCAGCGAGAGCCCCTCCATCGCGGTCAGTGCGAATCCGGAGATGATCGCGGTGACTCCGCCAACCATTCCCGCGATCGCGGTTCCGGCCGCGACATACATCGTGCGGTTCTCGGTCGGAGAGTGCTTCAGCAGGAACCCGTTGTTGGTGATCAGAAATCCGGCATTCAGGGCCGCATCCAGCATGAACATCGGCAGCAAGGCCCAGAAGGCCAGCTGGGGGTCACGCGGAGCAAACATCAGGCACAGCATGTTGATCGGCTTGAGAGCGACGCAGATCTTCAGCACCGCCTTGTTGCCATGCAGTTCGGCTTGCTTGCCCAACAGCTGGGAAAACACAGCTCCGCCGATCCAAGCCACGGTCCACAGGGCCAGGACCTGCCACAGCTGCATGCCGACATACTCAAGCAGGTAGAGGCTGATGAACGGAGCCCCGACCATCGATGCGACATGCCAGTAGCTCATGAACTGGATGTAGGTCCGGAAGCTCTTGAGCTTGAGCGGTGCCAGGAACGAGTCCCAGAACCCGATCGCCTTCGATGGCGTGACGGGCGGTTCGTAGACCTTCTTGAACAGGGCGATATCGATCACGCCCACGATCGAAGCAAAGGTCATGATGGCTGCAAAAGCAGCGATCATCCCCGCCGAGCCGCTCCAGAAGAACAACATACAGCCCAGCATGCAGGCAGCGGCGGAGTACTGACACCAGCGGTGCCGGACACCCCAGTACTCATTGAGTCCCTGGTGAGGCAGGTAGTCGCCCATCCAGGACATCCAGAGCGGCGTCCCGAAGTGCCCGAGCCCCTGCTCGATCGCCGCCACAGCCAGAAACGACCAGAGCCAGACGGTCGAGGGAACTTCCGGGAAGAACCAGGCTCCCAGCGCAATCGGCAGATACGACAGCCGCTGAATGATGTTTGCCGCCGCCCAGAGGGGACGGCGGTACGTCAGCTTGTTGGCGACGAAGGCCGCCACGAACTGCATGAACAGCATCCCGGTCGGCAGTGCCCCCAGGATTCCCACGTGGACGCCAGTGGCTCCTAAAGAGCGGGCAAACTGAATCACAACCGCGGACGTCGTCAGCTGGGTGTAGGCCATTCCCAGACACCCGGCGACGATGATGGCGACTTGCGCCTGACGCAAAGACCACACGAAATCTGCTCCAGCGTTCCCCCGCGAAGTCTCGGCAGGGTCACGACTTGTGCTCCGTCCAGCCTCTTCACGGGTTTTCGCATCGGCAGCGAAGAGGGGGCAGGCACATTCTGGTCGGACGGGGCACCGAGGCCCTCATGCCGACGCTGCGGGAATCATCGCTTATCGGACGTCCGACCCAGTCGGCTCGATTCGATCCCCGCGTTTTCCCATCCGCGAGGCGTTGCTCCAGTGTACGTCACTGGAGGCGGTCTGAGCTGGGATTTCGTGAGAAACGCCAACTCGATCCGAAATGTGACCAGACCTCCGGGGGGAGGCAAGGGCTGTCCCATGCAATCTGATGGATCGGAGAGCTCGCAGTGGGGCGAAACCCCGAAGGGACCAGACTTTGAGACAACCCGGCAGACACAGTGGCCTTCCAGGCGGTTCGGCAGATTCTGCGAAGAGTCCAGGCCCGGCTCAGTAAATCGACGCTTGGCTGAGAAACGGTCTTGGAACAAATTCCGACCGAAGTTACAGTCCGCGCCCTCTTGGGGACTTCCGTCCCGAATCACCACCCTCCCCTGCGCAAGAAGTCGTCCATGCGCCAGGTTTCCCGCAATTTGGTCATCCTGAGCCTGGGGCTACTGCTCGCAGGCTGTACGAACTTCGATCCCACGCGGTTCTGGAAGTACAACCGGGGTGACAATGTGATGAATGACGATGGCTACTTCAGCGTCCCTGTCGCTGACATCCCTGCAGTCCCGACTCAACCGACCGCTCCACAATCCAACGAATAACCGTTGAATCGGGCGTCATGGAGGACACCCCTATGCGACGCGATCACCGCAAGCAACCGTGGCAGACCTTCCCCTTCTGGTTCTTGATGCTGTCCGGGCTGACCCTGACGGTCGCCTGGAAGCTGGACCTGCTCAAGCCGAAGGCCCCCGTCGCCAGCCTCGAAGAATCCAGCGAGCCTGTCGAAGAACAAGCTCCTGACTGGGCCAGCGAAACCGCCGAACCTGAGGAGGAAATGGCTGCGGTCGAAGGGCAGTCCGAACCTGTCGTCGAGGACGACACTGCTCGTTCATTCCCCGCGGAAGCCATCGCAGCTGAGATTCCCGAAGACACCGGCAGTGCCGAAGTCGCGGAAGCCCCACCCGCTCCAGCCCCCGACGAGACTGCCGAACCCCAGTCTCATAATCCCTTCTCTCGCAGTCAGGTCCGAATCACTCCCGTCAGTGGCTCGCGGACCATTCCCTCGGTGAAGGCCGAACCTGAGGCCGAATCTGAACCCGGCAGCCGCCGTAACCCATTCGGTCCCTCGACCACTGTGATCAAGGGCACACGAACCCGGTTTGGGACCCAGGAAACAGCCGCACCTGCGAACTTCGGCGCAAAGACCGCTCCTCAGGCTCCAGCCGCGGAGGAAGTTCGAACCGCAGAAAACGATGTCGCTGCCGAGGGCGCTCCCGCCGAGTTTCCCGCAGCCGGTGAAACGGCAGCACCATCTCAGAATGCCAAGGCTAGCCTTCCCGCCAAGAGCACTGAAAGCGTCGACTTCACCACGATCGATCAGCTGATCGAGGATGGCGAAGATGTCGAAGCCAATTTTCAGCTTTCGAACCTTTACTGGAAGCAACCCGAATCACGTCCCCAGCTGATTCAGCGCCTGCGGGCCGTGGCTTACCGCATCTACTTCGCTCCCCAGCCGCACTACATGGAAGGCCATGTCGTCCAGCCGGGAGACGTCCTGCAGAATATCGCCAAAGACAACGATGTCTCATGGGAATACCTTGCCAAGCTGAATCGGACCGACGCGAAGAAGATTCGCCCGGGCCAGAAGCTGAAGGTCATCAAGGGCCCGTTCGCAGCTGTCGTCGATCTTTCCGACATGGAGCTGACGATTCACTCGCACGGCCACTTTGTCGCGCTGTTCCCCGTGGGAATCGGCAAGGACATTGCTTCCCCCGTCGGAAACTTCAAGGTCGCGGATAAGCTGCGCGATCCGACGTACTACGGAGCAGAAGGGGTCATTGAGCACGACGATCCCAAGAATCCGCTCGGTGAATACCTGATCGATCTGGGTGAAGGAGTCGGGATTCACGGAACGAGCGACCAGGGATCGATCGGTCAGGCTGGCTCACTCGGCTGCGTCCGGATGAAGGATCGCGATATCGCCGATGCCTTCGACCTGTTGACGATTGGGTCGGAAGTCCTGATCAAGAAGTAGAGGCCAGCCTAAGACTCGACTTCAACGAGACACTCGTAGTTGCCGTCCTTGATCCGCGTGATGACGGTCTCGTGATGGGTATGCAGTCCCAGGACCGACCGCGCGGTGTCACCCTTGGAAGACTGGTGATAGACCATCCACAGGTCATCTCCGACCTTCCAGCGTGCCGCACAAGCGATGTGTGGGGCCATGCGCTGGCGATCCTCAGCGACAGTCAGCGGTGCCCATTGGACCGGCTGCTTGCGGCGGCTGCGGTCCCAATCCATCACGACCGCACTGTAGCCGCCTTCGGCCTCGGCGGTCAGTTTCGTATGAACTGACTGGCTCGTGCACTCCAGCTGTCCGTTTGTCTTCTGAACGCGTTGCTGAGCTTGAAAGATCGGATAAACCCGCACCGCATCCTCGCTCTGGTGCAGCTGCCATTCCCGAGTTCGCCCATCGGAGATTGACTTCCAGCCAGCCGCCAGCGGGAGGGTGGAATGCAGCTGAATCCCCTTCTGTCCCGGGGCCCGCACCTCATCTGCCACGACCAGAAAGCGGTCCTTCCGGGAGAGGAGCAACTGTCGATAGACCGTCACGCCTGCTGCGGGCTCCCATTGGAATTCGGCGAAGTCCGCATCCGCGTCCGAGAACCAGCAGCTGCAGGACCATTCCCCCTCGGTCCAGACCTGTCCCTCCACGATCAACCGAGCGGCCCAGCCTCCTTGAAAGAGCGACTTCTCCAAGACGCTGGCCTCAACCTGCGGGACGGGCCCATGAAACCTCACCAAGCAGTGATCGCGTGAATCCCGCCAGTCACCGTGCAAAAACGCATACCGTGAGCTATCGGACTGATGGGAGATCAACTGCTTGCTCTTCAGCGGCGGACGCTTGAGTTTCCGCTCTGTAGTGTTTTTCGCGGCTCCCAAGCTGGCATCGGCCCAGAATCGGATCTGGCGCGTCACCGCTTCATCAGCTTTCAGATCAAAGACCTTGCTCACACGCTTCATCCAGTCGAGCGCCTCATGCGGCGTGCGGGATGGCAGCCAAGCGGCGTCGATCGGGACCAGCAAGACCGCCTTACGAGCCATCCGGTTCAGACGCTGCAGATCTTTCTTTTCGCAGAGCGGGATCTCTAGCGCCCGCGCCACTTCCTGCAACCGGATCAGGCTGGCCAGCAGCACACCCAGCGAGCCGTGAATCTCTGCCGCGGGGGCACCCTGCTCATCCGAGAACTGCCGGACGAATTCTCTCAGCCCTTGTGCAACCGGTCCCAGATCGGCTTTCGTCGGAGCCTTTGTCGCTGCCGCCAGCATGCGAAACAGCTGTTGCTCCAGATGCAGCAACTCCTGAACAGCGACATGCGTCGTGGACTGGGCGCGAGCCGCCTGCCCCGTCCGCTCCTCCACAAACCGCCAGAGCCTGACCAGGACAGCATCGGTCAGGCGATCAGCCTGCTCGACGAGCAACAAACTCGCCAACAGCTGGTCGAGCTGGGAAGGCACCGCGACCGCCGCCTGGCGGTCCAGCCAGGCTTCGATCATGCCCGAGAGCAACTCGACCTGCCGCCCTTTTCGCTTAAGCAGCTGGACCAGCTCATCGATCACATCGATCGTCAACGAGTCGGCCTGTGAGTCGCACGACCACCGCAGTGTCGAAAGCAGGCCACGCCCCGACAGGACAGAGACTCGCTTTCGCAGTTGTTTGGCGACTGCCGCAGTTTGGCCTTTGCGGAGAGCCGTATGCCAGACCGCTGGCTCTGGCATTGCCACAGCCAGAGACTGCAGCCATTCACGATCGCTGAGCGTGGATGCGGAACGAGTCCGGGGAGAAGCAGATGATGACATGATGTCCAGTTGCAGAGTCTTGAAGCCTGTTCCAGCGTAACGGAATCGCTCGCGACAGTCAGCAATCCAAGGTCGAATTGCCGCCCCGAAAACGAAATGGCGGCTCCGGAAAATCACCTGGGGAGTCGGTGAACGGGCGATTGCCGTAAATCTTTCCTGATTTGTGATCTCCGGGGGCCAGCCGTACACTATTGGGCCAATTCCGGAACCAGGAACCGCCCTCATGCAATTCGAAACCCGCTGCGTCCACACTGGTGTCGACAAGGACAAGGCTTTCAACAGCTGCACGACGCCGATCTACACGTCTTCGACGTTCTCGTGGGACACGCTGACAACGAACAAGGGGTTCGACTACACCCGCAGCGGAAACCCCACCCGCCGGGCTCTGGAAGAGAATCTGGCAGCCCTCGAAGGCGGGATTGATTGCCGGGCGACCTGCACCGGGATGGCCGCCATCACCACGGCCATGTACCTGTTCAAGCCCGGCGATCACATCATCGCTGGCCACGACATCTACGGCGGCACCTATCGACTGTTCGCGAACGTCCTGACCGAGCAGGGGCTGCAGTTCTCGTTCGTCAACATGCAGGACATGGCGAATGTCAAAGCCGCCATCCGTCCGAATACCAAGGGGATCTGGATCGAGACCCCCAGCAATCCGTTGCTGAACATCGTCGACATCTCGGCCCTGACCGCGATCGCCAAGGCTCACAACTTGACCACGATCGCGGACAACACCTTCCTGTCGCCGTATCTGCAGCGACCGTTTGAACTGGGCGTCGATGTCGTTGTGCACTCCACCACAAAGTACCTCAACGGGCACTCGGACGTGGTGGGTGGCTGTGTGATCACCAAGACCAAGGAACACGCGGACCGCATCAGCTACATCACCAACGCTCTCGGACTGGCCTGCTCTCCGTTCGATGCGTGGCTCGTGCTGCGGGGCGTGAAGACCCTTGGCCCACGCATGGAAGCCCACCAGAAAAGCGCGATGGCTGTCGCCCGCTTCCTCGACAGCCACGACAAAGTCGACCACGTTTATTATCCAGGGCTCGAATCTCATCCGCAGCACGCCCTCGCCAAGAAGCAGCAGTTCGGCTTTGGCGCGATGATGAGTTTCGACGTCAAGGGCGGTCGCCCGGAAGCGGAACGCGTGATGGAGAACCTGCAGGTCTTCCAACTGGCCGAATCGCTGGGCGGTGTCGAGTCACTGGTCGAGTACCCGGAGACGATGTCGCACGCCTCGATGACCCTCGAAGCTCGCCGCGCTGCTGGAATCAGCGAGCGGACCATCCGCGTTTCGATCGGAATCGAACATCCCGATGACCTGATCGGCGGTCTGAAGCACGCTCTGTCGTTTGCTTAGAGCATCCTGCTCTACCGTGTGCGGGCGGATGAAGGCTGATCTTCGGCAAAGTCCTCGCAACCGCCCGCGAGAACCCGCACACTCATTCGGAAGCTGCTCTAGTCCGGTTTGACCAACACTCTTGGGTGCTTTCTTGAGCAGCTGATCGCTCACCTCTCCCTCCTTTGCGGAGGGAGAGTTTTCAAGCGATGTCGACGCCGCTCGCTATCCACACCGCATCGAGTCCCTGCGGCAACTCATCTTGACCGGTATTCTCGTTTCGGCCTAAAAACCGTGCCTCATCTCGTGGGTCCTGCCACACCCTGCGCCGAGTTCTTCGGTCAGTCCCCCCTCGTTCCCATCTCGATCATTCAGAAGGACAGCAGATGTCCCCAGTTCTTGGCTTTGCCGTGCGAGCCCTGCTCGTATCGTGCGTGCTGATTGTTTGCGGCTGTACGACCATGAAGACAACGAACACAGCTCGCTCATCCACTGAGCAGATGCTGGTCTCGAACGCCGTGGATCAGGCACTCGACAAGATCGATTTCCGTCCGTTCTCGGGGCACACTGTCTTTCTGGAAGAGAAGTATGTCGATTGCGTCGACAAGGCCTACGTGATCGGGTCGTTCCGGCATCGTCTTTTGCAAGTCGGCGCTCAGCTCGTCGACAAGGCCGACGATGCAGCCGTGGTTGTCGAGCCGCGTTCCGGGACAGTCGGAACGACCAATAACGAGACATACGTCGGAATCCCAGAGATCACCCTGCCAGGGATGCTGACTCTGCCCGAGATCCGCGTGGCGACTCGTTCACAGCAGGTCGGAGTGGCGAAGCTGGGCGTGGCGGCGTTCGACCGCAAGACCCGCACCGCGCTGGGAGTCGGCGGGACAACCCTGGCGAAGTCTGACGACTCGAACCTCTCGATCTTCGGCGTCGGTCCGTTCCAGTCAGGTTCCATTCGCAACGAAATCACCCGCTCCACGAGCGGCCCGGCAGGGATCACCCGGACTCAGCTGCCAGTGCAGGTGGCCTTCCAGGTCCCCGCTCCCGAGGCTGTCGTCGAAACGCCAAGCCCGCCGCCAGTCCCGCCCGCAACACAGACTGTCGAGTACACCGAAGAGGCCGCACCAGCCGCCACGGTCGCTCCCGCTGAGGGCAGCGAGTCCGACGCCCCAGGCTGGGCCCAGTAGATCGGGCCCCCAAGACTCTTCCTCTCCGCCGTTTTGAGCTGCCATGCCTGAAGAACGTCGACCATCGGGAATTCGAGCCTATCCTAGTACGAACTCGGGAAAGCGCAGCGAGGCCCCGCGTGGAGACTGGGAGATTGTGTTGTCGGGAGACCTGTCCGACGACCATTCGGAACTGGCGGGCAAGCTGCTCGAGGTTCCCCGGCGCTCAAGAGGCACGCTGTTCATCGACTCCAGCGGCGGCAGCGTCTTCAGTGGGCTGGCCTTGGCATCGATCATCCGGCTGCGCGGCCTCGACCCGCTGGCTGTGGTAGCAGGGGAGTGCTCCTCCGCAGCCATCATCCCGTTCGCAGCCTGCCGTCGGCGGTTCGTGACACCGCACTCCACGCTGCTGTTTCATCCAATGCGATGGCAGAGCGAGGAAGATGTTCGGATGGAAGAAGCGGCCGAGTGGGCGCGCTACTTCAAGATCCTTGAAGAAGACATCGACACCCTGCTGACCCGCATGTTCCCCTGCGACATGTCCGTCATTCAGAAGTGGACTCGCCCAGGACGGTTTGTGAAGGGACCGGAACTGGTCGAGGCCGGGCTGGCCCAGATGATCGACCTGTTCGCGGGCGATCTGTGGTCTCAGGTCAATCGTTCAGCTGGCCCTTGATGATTCGCTGGGTTTCTTCCCACTTCGAATCGAGCAGCTTCGCGTACTCTTCGGCAGTCAACAGCTTGGCTCGGGTCTCGAATCGGTAGAGCCAGCCGGCTTCGTAACCGTCGGTATTGATGGCGGACGGATCGTTCAGGACGACTGCGTTGAACTCGACGATTGTGCCATCGACCGGTGCATACAGTGACGAGACCGCTTTCGAGCTCTCGATCTGGCCGATCTCCTGCTTCTTGCGGACGCGCGTGTCGGGGTCGACTGACCAGTCCAGAAAATAGACGTCCTGCAGCATCCGGACAGAATAGGAAGTAAACCCTACGCGAAAGCCGCCTGGGCCTTCCTGCAGCCAGAGATGGTTGTCCGAGTACCACCGATCCGTGGGGATCCGGGCCTCGTACTTTCCCATCATGAACACGAGAGAATCTGACATCGGTCGGTCGCTCTGAGGCACTCTTTCACTTCTGAGACCGCGCGCCCCCGAAGAGTTTCGGGCAGGATCGTACGGGACTGGCGAGCATGCAACCAGCCCGCGGGTCGCTCGGGAGAGTCATCTCCCAAAAAACTCGTGATCCGCAGAGGCCCTGCCTGCGTATACAATGCCGCAGTGCGAGCCACCCTGCTTCTCTCCGGAGTGCCCCGATGCGATTGCTGTCTGTGTCCGTTGCCATGTTTTTGATGGTTTTGTGCGTCTCCGCAGCGTGGGCTCAAGCCCCGGACGCAGCGACTGCTCCGGCGGCGACGGATGCCGCACCCGTCACTCCGGAAGCGGCCGCCCTTGAGACCGCTAAGACTCAAGTCACCGAAATTGCAGAAAAGGTCAACCAGGATGATCGTGCTCAAAAAGTGAGCGCGGGGATTCTGGACCATATCTATCAGCTGGCCGAGCGGCTCTCGTTCCCGATGTATCACTGGGTGGCGTTCGCCCTGATGGTCTCAGGCGTTATCAGCTTTGCGTTGCAACTGACCCTGGGCAAGCTGTTCGTGCTCGCGAAGCTGAGCATCAGCCCGTCGGAGATTCTGGCCGACGCTCAGGGACTGGTGATCAGTCTGGTGGGGCTGGTCCTGACCACGCAGGCGGCTGCTGAGAACTCCACCTTCACGCAGAGCCCAGCCTCGGTGCTCTCCGCGACCGCCGTGGGGGCCGTTGTCGGTTACCTGTTCTACCGCTGGGGCAAGGCCCAGGAACTCGCTGCGGCTGATGGTCGTAAAGTGGCTGCCAAGGCTCCGGCAGCACCCGCGAAGTAAACACGGGACGGGCTTCGAGAATCACGGAGACACTGTTGGCTCGGGCACTTCATCACTTGTCCAGAGGAACGGGTGCTGAGTGACCGGGCCTTCGGCGTTTGAGGCAGCTGCTTCAAGAGCCGTCAACAGCTCAGCCGAGGTGATTCGCAGATTCCGGTCAGTATCGGCTCCCCCACCGAAGGCCAGATCGAGCTGAGTTCCAAACCAGCCGCGTCGACCGTCCGGAAGCGCCGAAGATCGTTCCCCTTCGGCGGAAGCACCGATGACCTTCAGGGTCTCCAGCTTCACCGAGCCCAGCAGCTTGGGCAGGTCGACTTTGGGCGACTCGGGAACCTGCTCCTGATGGACCAGATCCAAGAGCAGGATCTTGTCTTCTGCCGGGCAGCGTTCCAGGGCATCAATCAGGCTTTCCAGCGGAATCGCAGTGGTGGCTGTATCGGACCAGCGAAAGTCCCGGAACGCGATATAGGCCTTGCCATCCGCCCCCATGACTCCCTGACCGATCACTGCCACGATGAGCTGCATCGGCTGAGTGACTTGGGGCAGGAACTTCTGAAACTCCTCGCGGAAGCTGGCCGCATCACGGTCGACCAGCAACAGGTTCCAGGCCGGATCGACGGCATACCGCTGTGACAAGGTACGATGCAGCGACTCGGCATCGGAAACGGCGTATGAAAGCTGCGGCACAGCTTTGTGTTCGAAGGTCCCGTTCCCGATCACCAGCGACCAGCGATCATGTTTGATTGCGCGGGTCGCATCAATTGACTTGGCCACGCGGTCGCCCGATTGCGTCGTGAGGATCGTGACCTGAACTCGATCCGACTGTGCCCGCAAATCCGCGACCTTTGCGGGAGACTGCTCCAGCCGGATGTCGGTTTCCGGAGTGATCGTCAGCAGAATCTCATTCCCGGTATCGGATCGAATCAAGCAGGTCCCATCGTTCCGATCCTCCAGGAACACCCCTTGATCCGTCTGGTCGCCGCGAGTCACCGTCAGCGAACGAACCACCTCATCCGCGCGTATCGCCAATCGATCACCCTTAACCAGATCCTTCAC
>Ga0315905_10006872_pt1 | contig 11564 bp, 7 predicted proteins | sample LakEriMetagenome_5_FD_203522 | JGI IMG/M metagenome (GOLD analysis project Ga0315905, IMG submission 203522) | Freshwater fungal communities from buoy surface, Lake Erie, Ohio, United States - Buoy 4 MA121 | ecosystem: Environmental > Aquatic > Freshwater > Lake | place: USA: Lake Erie, Ohio...
GCCGCGACCGATAGAAACGCGACGCGTCGGGGACGAGGGTCTCGTTGGCCAGCAGCCAGACCTCGCCGACTTCGTGGGTCGTGGGCTCGGGGGTGAGATCAAACTCGCCGACCCGGCGGTTGAGCAGACCGTTGCGCGTATAGACGGTGATGGGCTCGGTCGTGCGACCGGGCGAAATCCGGTCGTAGTCGGGCGTATTGGGATTGGGCGGCCGGGGCTTGCCGACTTTGTCGTCGCTGTGGGCGAAACTCTTGGTCACGCCGCCGGGCGCCGCCCACATGGTGTAGCCGTTGAAACGAATCCGGTAGCGGCCGGCGACGGGGGCGCGGAAACTATCCCAACGATACGTGAAGCCGGTGACGTAGTTGCTTGAAACCCAGCCGACCGCTTCGAGTTCGCGCGTGGCGGAATCGGCGGCGCCGACCGTAAGCGGAGCCTCGAGCATCCGGACCGCGCGCTGCGGCTCTCGACCGAGCAGCGGATAGGTCATGCGATCGGGCGACGAGTTAAAGGGGTTCGGGGTAAACTTGCTGGTGAGGGTGCGCTGGTCGCGTGCGTAATGCCGCACGGTCGTCGTGGGCGGGCGCTCGAGCTGCACGGTGAGCGCTTGGCGGATCGCGTAATCGGCGGCCGCCAAGTAGCGCGCGAGGTGGACGTGGGAGACGTCGAGCGCATCGCCGATTTTATTGTAGCGGTTGGACTCGCCGTCGTCGGGGAACTGGCCGCGAATCTGGAGCCACGGCGCGCCGAGCAGATCACGCAGGGCGTTTTCGTATTCGTAGCCGTTGAGCCGGCGCTGCGTGGCGCGACCCTCGAGGGCGACGAGGGCGCGATCGTGCGTGATGAGGACCTCGCGCAGCGCCGCGAGGAAGGCCGCGGTCTCGGCCGGATCGGGGCGGGCCTTTTCCTTCGGCGGCATCTCGCCGGCACCCAGGCGGTCGTGGACCTTGATCCAAGTCGCAAAGTCGGACTGCGCCGTGAGATCGAGCGTGAGCGAGGTGAGGTCGAGGCGGGCGGTCTTGTCCTCGTCGTTGTGACAGGCCGAGCAGTATTTGTCGGTGTAGTCGCGCAGCGCCGGCGGGAGGGCGGCGGAGGCCGCGGCGGAGAGAAAAATAAGGACGGAGACGAGGCCCAGTGCCGGGACGCTGCTTTTCGGCGCCCGGTGGGCCCGGGCGGAACGGGTGTCGGCCAGCGCCGCCCCTGCTGAAAAGGCGCTCATACCAACTCGAGTCCCCGCATCGTGCCGGTGGACGAGGCGAATTTATCGCTCTCGATGCCCATGCGCTGGAGCATGGAAACGTAGAGATTGGGCAGCGGATAATTGTTCGAGGTACTGAACGCGTGATGTTGCCCGTGTTTGAAACCGCCGCCGGCCAGCAGCGTGGGCATGTTAAAACAGGTGTGGGCGTTGGCGTCGCCGAAGTTGGAACCGTAAAGCACCATCGTGCGGTCGAGCAGCGTGTCCTCGGCTTCGCGCACGGACTTCAAATCGGAGATCAAGTTGGCCAACAGTTTCATGTGCCACTCGTCGATCGTGATGAGCTCGGAGCGTTTCTTTTCGGATTTCCCGTGGTGGGAAAGGTTGTGATAGCCGTCGGAGATCGTCTTGTCGGGAATCTCGAGCGCCGGGGTGCTCACGCCGTCGAGCATCAGGGTGATCGCGCGGGTGGAGTCGGTCTCGATGGCGAGCCGCGCCAGGTCATACATGATTTTGACCTTCGCCATGTAGGCAGAGGGATTCGTGGGATCGACGGGCAGGGGCGCCTGAACCACGGGCTTGGGCTTGGTTTCCCAACCGCGCGAAGCCTGCAGCCGGTTCTCCAGATCGCGCACGCTCGTGAAATATTGGTCGAGTCGGTCGCGATCGCGCGCCGTCACGCCGCGTTGGAGCTCACGGGCCTGGCCGGCCACGGTATCCAGAATGCTGCGACCGTTGTCGAGCTGACGGAGCTGGGCTTTGATTTGCTCGGGCGAACCCTGGAGGAAGAGCTGCTTGAAAACCTCGGCGGCCTTGTCCTCGGGCGGGATCGCGACGCCGGTGCCGGTCCATGAGAGACTGCGCGTGCGGGTATTTACGCCGAGGGTGAGCGACGGGAAACGCGTGAGCGTGCCGATCTGCTCGGCCATGTGCTGGTCCAGGGAAACGGTGTTGCGAAACGAGCTGCTGCCGGGATGCGGCGCCGCGGTGAGAAAACATACGTCGGCCGGGTGACCGCCATCGACGTTGGGATGGGAAACACCACTGAAGACGCTGAAGTCCTCGCGGTGGGGCTGCAGGGGCTTCAGGTAGGGCGAGGCCACGTAGTCGCGACCCGTGCCGGTGGGAAAAAACTGATCACCGAGGAGCCCGAGATTGTTGCACACGGCGAGCATCCGGCGGGGCTTGGCCCCGGGAGCCAGCGGACCATCGGCCTTCGCGGCGCGGGCGACGCCAGAAAGCATCGACTCCAAAAACGGCAGCGAAAGCGCGATTCCCGTTCCCCGCAGAAACCGGCGACGCGAAAGCGGCAGACGGGTGGTAACAAACGGGACACGGGGCGAGGACGGCTTAGCGGCGGGGATTTTCATGGGGCGGGGGTAGAGCGGGAAGACGGGACCGAATAAAAGAAGTTGCGACCAAAACCGGGCGCAAGCGTTGACTCACGATTTGCCCACGCTGCGAACCGGCCTGTCCGCATCGACGCGGGCCAGACAATGATTTGCCGCCTCGCGTAGAGCCTCGCCCTGAGCCCACTTTTCCTTTCGATGACCACCATGACTCTGCGGGATCAACATGTGCTCATCACGGGCGGTTCGAGCGGTATCGGCCTCGAGCTCGCTCGACAGGCCGCCGCCGCCGGTGCCCGCGTGAGCCTCATCGCCCGCGATCCGGCGAAACTCGCGCTCGCCCGCGAAGCCATCGGCGGAATGACCTTTTCGGCCGTGGCCGAAGTCGCCGTCGAAGCCCACGTGACCGAGGCGATCCGCGCGGCGGAACAGACCCACGGCCCGGTCGACGTGCTGATCGCCTCGGCCGGCATCGCCGAGCCGGGCTACTTTGCCGACCTGCCCACCGCAGCGTTTGAACGCGCGATGGCGGTGAATTATTTCGGCACGCTTTACGCGTTGAAGGCCGTCGTGCCCGCGATGCGCCAACGCGGGCGCGGCGCCGTGGTGCTCGTCTCATCGGGCGCGGGTCTGCACGGATTCTTCGGTTACACCGCGTATGGGCCGTCGAAATTCGCGCTGCGCGGGCTCGCCGAGTCGTTGCGCGCCGAGCTGAACGGCACAGGCGTCCACGTCATGATCGTCTACCCGCCCGATACCGATACGCCCCAACTCGCCGCCGAGAATCGCATCAAGCCCGCCGAGACCAAGGCCATCACGGCCGGCGGCGGACTTTGGACGGCGGAGGCGATCGCACGTGCGACGATGGCGGGTCTCGCCACGAGGCGATTCGCGCTGACTCCCGGTGCGCCGCTGACGGCGCTTTACTGGTTGAGCAGCCTCCTCACGCCGCTGCTTTTTTGGCACTTCGACCGCCTCGCCCGCAAAGCCCGCGCCCGCGCGGGCTCACCCTGATCCCAGCTGGTCCGTGCGCATCTCGCGCTCGGCAAAATTTGCACAGTTTTCGCCAAGGCGCACGACTGGTTTCCCGTTGAATCGACTGCGCCCAAACGCAGTTCAAAAGCGTGTCCGTCAAAACGGGGCAACTTCAAGATCGAGCGGCCGACCTCAGCCACCCGATTCGCCGTCCAGCGCCGTCAGTAACTGTTTGTACAGAAATAGTCCGCGTTGTTCAGGGCGCGGCTAACGTTGCGTTCCCGCCGGGCCTCTGACTCGGCCCACGATCACTTCACGGGTTCGCTTGAGCACGGTGTAAAGCACCCCCGGCTCGGCCGGATCCCAGCAAAACGCCTGCCCTTCCGCCGGGATCGGCACCGTCGCGACCCACCGCAACACCGAGCCTGCTTGGGGGAACTCGAGCGCGTAGAGCTCGGTGTTATCGTGGCCCGTGAGGTAGAGCAACCCGCCGGGCCCAAAAGCTCCGCCCGAGGCGCTGAAGCCGCGCCCACCGAATCGCTCGATCAACGCCGGCGGCAACGCCGAGCCCGCCGTACGCCGCCATTCGTCGTCCAAGGCGATGATCTGCGTCCATGCCGCGTCGCGGTTTGGTTCCGCCCCGCGATTGCCGTAGTGCACGAAACACGCGATCCAGCAGCCCGCCGCCGCCCCGGTCGCCGACTCCGGCGCGCGGTCCAGCCAAGTGAACGAGCCGTCCATCCGGCCAAAACTGTGCGAACCGATGGGCCGCAATGTTTCCGGATCGAAGATCTCCAACGAACTGAGCATCGGCACGCCGGGATAGTTTGAATGCACGCCATACAGCCGCCCGTTCCGCACGATCCCGGCATTGAGGTGAATGACCTCGCCGCCCTCGCCGCCGTCCCAAACTGCGACGCGTTCCCCGGTCGTTTTGAGATACTTGCCGATCACATGGTTGCCGATTGCAAAAAAGAAATCGCCCTCCACCGCGACGCCTTGGCGCGCCTCCGGAGCCGGATACCGGCGCAACTCCTCATAGCTCCAGCCCGGCGTCGTCAATTGACCGACCGGCGGGGACAAGACCGGCTCGGCCAACGCCGATGCCACCGCCGCGCATGCCAGTAATGCGAATCTCACGCCGGGCAACTTACGCCCGGTTCAATTTTGCCCGGCCCGATTCAACCACGAAGGACGCCCGCGTATTCAACGGCGCACCGCGGCGGGAAACGTAGGGCACCGTGCGAAAATCCGTCCGCCAGGCGGCCGGCGTCACCTCGCAGCGCACGTAGCCGCGTTCGGCGTTGTGAAACTTCACCCCCGGATTCTCGGCCAGAATCACATCGAGATTCTCCGGCCGCTCCAAGCCGTCGCCGGTGGAGGTGATCGAGGTGCCGATAAACTCGGTCGCCACGGCGGGCGCGTCGAGCCGCTCGGGATCGGCGGAGACTTCGTTCGCCCAATTGGCGTGGACGTCCCCGGTCATCACCACCGGGTTGGCGATCTTCCGATCCCGCAGATGCGCGAGCAACCGGCGCCGCTCAAACTCATAGCCGGTCCACTTGTCCATGGAAACCCCGATGGCCGGACCGGGCGTGCGGTCGACGAACGCGACCGGCACCTGCTGCGCGAGCGCATTCCACGCCGTGCCCGAGCGCGCGAGTCCGTCGAACAACCATTCGCGTTGCCGCTCGCCCAAGATCGTGCCTCGCGGGTCGAGCACCTCTGGCCCGGGTGGCTTGATCCCGTCGTCCATCGGCTGGTCGGTCCGATACTGGCGCGTGTCGAGGACGTGAAAGTTCGCCAGCCGGCCAAAGGCCAGACTGCGGTAGAGCAACATATCCGGCCCGCTCGGGAGCGCACTGCGCCGCAGCGGCATGTGCTCGAAATAGGCCTGATAGCCCGCCGCGCGTCGCCGCAGGAAATCCGCCGTCGTCGTCTTATCCGGGTGCCCGGAAATCGAGCCCGCGTAGTTGTTGCTCACCTCGTGGTCGTCCCACGTCACGATCCACGGGGCCATCGCGTGCGCGGCCTGCAGCGCAGGGTCGGATTTATAGAGAGCGTAACGCGCCCGGTAATCGTCGATGGTAAAAATCTCCGGCGCGCCGTGGGGCCGCACCGCGCTTTTGTCGTCGCCCTTTTCGTAGATGTAGTCGCCGAGGTGAAACACCAGATCGAGGTCCTCGCGCGCCATGTGTTCATAGGCGGTGTAGTGGCCGATTTCGTATTTCTGGCAGGAAGCAAAGGCGAAGCGCAGCCGCTCCGGCGACGTCCCGGCCGCAGGCAGCGTCCGCGTGCGACCGACCGCGCTCAGCTCGGTACCGGCCTTGAAGCGATACCAATACCAACGCTCGGGCCGCAATCCTTCCACTTCCACATGCACCGAGTGCCCCCAGGCCGCAACGGCCGTGGCCGTGCCCGCGCGGACGATCCGGGTCATCGCTTCATCGTCGGCGACTTGCCACGTGACCTCGACCGGCTCCGGCGTCATGCCGCCGCCCGCTTCGAGCGGCCGGGGTGCGAGCCGCGTCCAGAGCACGACGCCATCCGGCGCGGGATCACCCGAAGCGACGCCCAGCGAGAAGGGATACGCCGCAAACTTCGGCGCCCCGGTCACCGCGCCCATGGCACGGGTCGAAGCCCAAGCCGCCGCCGCGAACGACGCGCTCCCGAGGATAAACGCCCGACGGCTGAGCTGCAACGCACCGGGCAGAGGAAAGTGGGGAGGAGTCATGGACGGCTGGCGGTTCAGAGGTTAAAGTTAATGCCAAATTTCGCCTTCCACCGGTAAATCTCGAAATCATTTTCCCGACGGCGTTCGCCCGTGAACTCCCGCAACGGCTCTTCGCCAAGGTTTAGGAATTCACCGAAAATCTTGAAATGCCGGTTCACCCGGTAACTGAGCTTGGCATCGACCGGGCCCCGGCCGCGCACATAAATATCGGTCGCCGCACTCGATCCGACGGCGTCCAAGTAATCGCCGCTGTAGGACAGGCCGACCCGCGCCTCCCAGCCGTATTTCTCGTAGAAAACCGCGAAGTTCGCCACGTCGTCGGACTGCTTGAAAAATGGCAACTGGTCGGCCCGCGTGAAGAGCGTCGCACCGGAAGTCGTGAAGGTGGCATTGACGTTGAACCCGAGGCCGTCGAAAGGCGAAGGCAGGAACTTGAGCGCTTGCTGGTAGTTCAACTCCACGCCGCTGATTTTGCCGGATTTGGCGTTGTCCTGCGTCGAGGTGGTCAGGGTGCGGAAAAGCCGACCGTCCACCGTCACATTCGTCTCGAAAACGGTCCGGCCGTAGACCGGATTCTTGATCTCCTTGTGAAACGCACCAACGGAAAGAACTCCGGCGTTCTTCAAATAATACTCGGCGGACAAATCCCAATTCATCGACTCGTACGGCTTCAGGTCCGGATTTCCCGTGCTGACGCTGCCGTCGAAGACTCCGCTGCCGACCGCCGACTCGATCACGTCGAACGTACGCCGGGGTGCCAGCTCAACGTAGTTGGGCCGGCTGAGGGTGTTGGTCCAAGCCGAGCGGATCACCGTTTGCGCGCCGGGGCGCCAAGTCAGATGCACGCCGGGGAGATAATCCGTATAGCCGCGCACGCCGGTGACGCGTTTAAACACCCCCGAAAAGGTGCCGCCCCGCGTGCTCAGTTCGTTGGCGCCATAGGTCGTCTCCGTGTGCTCGACGCGCAATCCGGCCAAGAGCGTCGTGCGCGGACCGATCTCCACCGTGGCCATCGCAAAACCGGCGTAAACTTTCTCCGAGGCATCATAATCGCTGGCAATCGAATCGCTGAGCGAGCCGATCGGATCGAGGGTGAACCGGTTCGGATTCGCCGCAAAGTAGGCTTTGTTGCCTTCGAGATTCAGAGTCGGGCCGAAACGGAAGAGCCCGTCGAAATAGTTCGCGGGCTCGGCCCCGGCGAGATTCGGCTCGGCGAGCGTGAAGGCGTTGGCCGCGCCGGCGGCGAGATTGTAATTTTGGTTGGTCCGATCATCCGCTTTGTCGCGGCCGGCGTATTTGGCACCGAGCTTCCAAACGGACGGGAACGTCCCGAGGCGGAAATCGCGTTTGAGCTCGGCCTGCAAGGAGCCCACGTCCTCTTGCTCGATATCGGAACGGAACCGCACGCGGCGAAACGGGTAGTTGGCCGCATTGTAGAAGGCATCGGTGTTTGGCTTGATGACAAGCACCTCGCCCGCGAGGTCGTAGGTACTGGGGAACGCGCCGGCCGCCGAGCGGTACTCCCAGTCGACGCGCGTCGGCACATCGCGTTCGCCCCGGCTCACGCCCGCCTGCCAACTGAGCGCGGTGTCGGTCCCGAGCGTATGTTTTCCTTCGAGCGAAGCCGCGTCGATCGTGCCGGTCTGGCTGTAATCGCGGAACTGGCGGCTGGCCCGGCCCTGGCTGTTGGCCCCGCTCGTCGCGGTCTGGTTGCTGAGCGTGCCAAGGCGATGTTCGTAGAGCACGCTCTGGCGCGCTTCGGTATCGGAGAATTCGTTGTGATTCAGGCGCAGCGCCAACTCGTGACCGACGCGCGGGCGAAACTGCAGGGCGACGTTGGCCCCGAGGCGTTCGCGTTCGATGTCGTAGTCGTAAGACTGCTGGGTGAGCGGCACCCAAAGTCCGTTCACCTGCGCCCACGAGCGGGTGTTCACGGTCTGAGAGCTCACTTCCTTCAAGGAGTAACTTACCCCGGCGACCACGCCCCATTGCCGATCCGGCCCGAAGACCGTGCCGAAGGTGACGCTGCCGTTGGGCGCGGTGCGTTCGCTGAACGTATCGTAAAATCCGCCGGCGCTGCCGAAAAGAAACATCTCCGGCCGGTCAAACGCGCTCTGCGTGACGATGTTGATGGAGCCGCCGATGGCGTTTCCGTCCATATCGGGGGTCACCGCCTTGACCACTTCGAGCCGCGCAATCAGATCGGCCGGCACCGAGTCCATCGCAATGCCGCGGTTGCCTTGTTCGGAGGGCGTGCCGACGAGTTGGTTGTTCAACGTAACGGTATTGAGCGCGGAGTTGATCCCGCGCAGCACGACGTAGCGGCCTTCGTCTTGGTCGGTCTCCACCGAGATTCCGGGCACGCGGCGCAACGCCTCGGCGGCGTTACCGTCAGGGAATTTCCCAAGGGCATCGGAAGAGACGACGTCCATCACGTTCACTGCCGAGCGTTTTTGCTGGAGCGCGCGCGCCTGACCTTCCCGCGTGCCCTCGACGACGAACTTGCCGAGTTGCACCACCTCCGAAACGAGTGCGATCTCCACGCCCGGCGCCACGGACTCCGTCACCGCGACCGTCTGGGTCGTATCGCGATAGCCGAGATACGAAACCACCAGCGTATAGCTCCCCGCCGGCACGTTCGGTAGGGAAAAATTACCACTGGAGCCGGTCACCGCACTCCGGCCCAGCTCCCGCACGGCCACACTCGCGCCCAGCAGATAACTGTTCGAATCCCGATCGCGCACCCGTCCATCGAGGGTCGCCGCGCGGGCGGACGATGCCAAAACGAACGCGGTGAGAATCACTGCCCAAGTTAGGGCCCCGCAGCGACGAAGGCGCGGGGTCAAACCCAGCCGTTGGCGGGGCACAAGGAAGAGGAAAGACATCCCCCACACTCCCTCTATCTCGTTACAACCCTGCGGCGGTTTCGTCAAAAACCCGTTACGAATTCGGAATTACGAATTCGTCGGCAGCCAACCTAGCAACTCACGTTTTTTCCTTCGCTGCCAAAATGCTTCATCCGCTCCTCGGCGGTCGTCTTGGTGATACCGGCCGGCGCGTAGTGAAATTGCAGCGCGCGGCGGCGATTGGCCGACGCATTGTGCGGTGTGCCGTGCGGGAGCAGTCCGTCGAAAAACAGCATTCCCCCGGGCGGCAACGGCGCGGCGACCGACCGTGTGCCGAGGATGACGTTGTCGCAAATCTGCCAATCGCGACGCTGGAAATGCACGATCGGACCCTCGCGGTGGCGCCCCGGCAACAGCTGCATACAGCCGTTCTCGATCGTCGCCGCATCCAGCGCGATCCACGAGCCGACCACCGGCGTGCCGAGCGGATAATCGAAATACGCGTGGTCCTGGTGCCACGGTTTCTCGCGACCGAGCCGCGGCGGCTTCACGAGGCACATGTCCTGGAACATCTCGGGCTCGCGGTCGCCCATCAGTTTCCGCACGGCCGCGAGGACCTTCGCGTGGTGCGAAATCGCTTTAAGCCGGGCTTCGTGGTTCACAAAAAACCAGACTTTGCGCACCGCGTCCTGCCGCTGCTCCGCGCTGAGCGTGGGCAAGATCGCCTTGGCCCCCGCCTCAAAGGTAATGCCGTTAAACGTCGGCACTTTGCCCATGATCAGATCGACCACACCGGCCAGCGCCGAGGCCACCTCGGCCGGCGTGAACGCCTCGCGCACCGCGAGATAGCCGTGCTCCCGGTAGAACGCGATCTCGCTCGGACCGATATCGTCCAGCGTGGCCACCGAGTGGGCGGTACCGGCCTCGGGTTGGTAAAGCTCGGGCGCGTGTAATTCGGCACCGTGGTCAAATTCGGCGGCGGGCAGGGCGGGGGCGGTAGTGGACATGGTGATAAAGTACGGGGGTTGAAGATAAACTAATCCGTGCTTAATCTATCGGCTTTAAATCTCATTCGCCATGAAGCCGTCCGCCATCTTTTTGTAGTTATCCGCTTTTATACCATGGCCGCTCCCCCACCCGCCTACCGCGTTCTGCTCTCCGCCCATTGCAACCGGGTTCGCTGCGAGCCCGACTGGCACCTCGGCCCGGATTGGGCCCCGCGCCTGCGCGACTACGATCTTTGGTTCGTGAGCGCCGGTCGCGGCCGGATGCTCACGACCGACGGTGAAGTCGCCCTCGCCCCCGGCGTTGGTCTGTGGATGCGTCCCGGCCGGCGCTACGAGGCCACCCACGACCCTGCCGCCCCGTTGGTCGTGAACTTCTTTCACTTCACTCTGGCCGAGCCCCCCCGCCGCTTCATCCCGCCCGCCGAAGTTCTCCACACGGCGCACCCCGATTTCGTCGAAGCGATGATGCGCCGCATTCTGACGTTGCGCGCCAAGTCCACCCCGGCCGCCCACGCCTCCGCCGACGCCCTCTTTGGCGCTCTCCTTAGCGAACTGGTCCGCGAAACCGCCGCCCGCAAAGCCGACCGGCCCACCCCCGGCCTCGACCAACACCACCGCGAAATCATCCAACGTCTCGTCGCCGAAATCCGCGAAAAACCCGGCGCCGCGCACACCGTCGCGGCCCTCGCCAAAACCGCCGGCTACAGCGTGGATCACTTTTCGCGCACCTTCGAAAAAGTCACCGGCCAACGCCCGCAGGAGCTGATCATCGCCGCCCGCCTCGCCCGCGCTCGCCAACTCTTGGCCGAGACGGGGCTCACCATCAGCCAGATCGCCGAAACCCTCGGTTTCCGCGACGTGTTTTTCTTCTCCCGCCAATTCACCCAACGCACCGGACAAACCCCCTCGGCCTACCGCGCCGCCCTTTCGCCCTAGAAATTCGCCGCCATCACCCGGCGCAACGCCGGCCGCACCAAGCGCGCGAGTCTCGCGTTGGCGTAGCCCATCCACGCCACCGGCGTCGTCGTATCCAGCGGATAATTCAGGGCTCCCCCCGCAGGCGCCTCGATCACACAACCGGCCTCACGAGCGATCAGCGCCGTGCAGATATCGTAGGGATGACAACACAGCGTCGCCGCCGAAAATCCGAGCTTCACATACGCCGGCGGCCGCAAATCACCGAGCATCCGGTCGTGGCCGACGATGAGTTCATGCAGCTGCCCGCCCGTGGAAATGTATTGGTCGTCGAAGACCAGTTGCCCGCCATTTTTCCCGTGCACGCCGAGCTCCTGCCACAACTGCTCTTCGACGGCGCCGAGCAGACTTTTTCCCTCGGGAAAGAAACGCGCGATCGACGCGAACCCGTGCTCGAAATTCTCCGCGACCGAGGGCCGCACCTTGATTTTTTTCCGTCGTCGGCCGCCGCCGCGCACATCCACAGCCTCCGCGACCACG
>Ga0315905_10006873_pt1 | contig 11564 bp, 9 predicted proteins | sample LakEriMetagenome_5_FD_203522 | JGI IMG/M metagenome (GOLD analysis project Ga0315905, IMG submission 203522) | Freshwater fungal communities from buoy surface, Lake Erie, Ohio, United States - Buoy 4 MA121 | ecosystem: Environmental > Aquatic > Freshwater > Lake | place: USA: Lake Erie, Ohio...
TGCGTGAAATCTTCACTAGTACTCATTTCCTCTGTGGTATTCACACAATAGTGGACATTTTTCGGCGCGAATTGTTGCAATAAACGATACATACGGCGCCGAGAACACTTGGTTAGGGGAGGGAATGGTTAGGGGGCAGAGGTTGCGGGAGCAGGCGCTGGCGCAACAGTGGTTGCCGCAGCAATAGCTTTACCCACCGTGAGTTTCACCACAGTTGCAGGGTCAACCATCGACTTGTATGGCACACCTTGTGAAATGACTTTGCCATCGTTCAACGAACCAGCAGGCACGTCGACATATGCAACTTCCACACCAAGACCACGCGTATTCAACGACACGCGAGCTTCACCTTCAGTGCGGCCTTCCACGTCGGGCACTTCCACTTGTTGTGGCCCACTCGATACATAAATTGTTATTGCAGCACCCGCTTCAATGGGTCCGCCAATTGCTGGGTCGGTACGCACCACGCGACCCTTTTCTACATCAACGCTCACTTCGTTTTGCACCGACACAATGAAGTTGTACGGGGTCGACTTCAACAACTGTGTTGCAGCATCGGCAGTTTGACCTTCAATGCTTGGCACCGTTACTTGCCCAGCTCCACCCGACACCACAACTTTCACCGCTGAACCCGCAGGCACTTCTGCATTAGCACCAGGGTCTTGAGAAATAATTTGGTTCGCAGGAATAGTGGGGTCGTTACGCACTTCAGAAACAGTGAGTTGCAAACCCTTCGACAACAACAACGCCGTTGCGTCTTTCACCGACAACCCTTGAATAGCAGGCACTGCAACAGGCGCTTTTTTGGGGTTATAGGTAATAGTGACGTTGTCGCCCTTACGCATCACTACATCGGGTAATGGGTCTTGCCCGTACACCACATCGTCGCCCACGCCGTCTTTGGCAACAGGGTTCGGCACAGGGTTGAGGCCCAAGTCGAGCAACACTTTGCTCGCATCAGACAACGTGAGGTTCACCACGTTCGGCAATTTCATATCGCTCGAAGAGTTACTACCCGTGAGTGAACTGAACAATGCAAAAGCACCACCGAGCAATGCAATAACAGCAATGAACGCAGCAACGATGTACAAGCCAGCCTTGCGTGGTGGTTCATCGTCGTACGGCGGAAGATACGTGCCACCAGTTGCGCCGCCGCCACCAGTTGCCGGCATCACTTGTGTGCCACCAACACCTGCGCCCACAATGGGCATGGCTTGCGTGGTTGCAGCATCGCCAGTGGGGTAGTTCGCAGCGCCACCCGTTGGGGTTTGTGCCATCACCGTGGTGGCACCAGCAACACTGCCACCCAATGCTTCAATGAGTGCACCTACATCGGCGCCTTCGCGGAAACGGCGCAGGTCGTCGCGCACTGCATCGGCACTTTGGTAACGCACAGAAGCATCTTTTGCTAAGCATTTCGCCACAATGGCTTCAAAGCTGCGTGGAATATCGAGCACTATTTGATTCAGCGGCTGTGGGAAATCGTGCACTTGTTTGTACGCAACAGCAACAGCATTTTCACCAGTGAACGGGGGAGTGCCCGCCACCATTTCGTACAACACAATGCCGAGTGAATACACATCGCTGCGTGGGTCGGGCTGGCCACCTTGTGCTTGTTCTGGAGAAAAATAAGTTGCCGTACCCATAACGGCGCCCACTTGCGTGAGGTTCGACTCTTGGCGCGTATCGACCGCGCGTGCAATACCGAAGTCGGCAACCTTCACTGCACCATTGGTGCCAATGAGAATGTTGGCGGGCTTCACATCGCGGTGCACCACACCATTGCGGTGTGCAAAAGACAACGCCGCAGCAACTTCGCTCGCAATGTCGCTGGCCTGAGCGCTTGAAAGTTGTTTCTCGGCACGCAAAATGTCGGCAAGCGTGCGCCCCTCTACATATTCCATTGCCATGAAATAGGTGTTGCCCACCCGGCCCCAGTCGTACACCGACACAATGTTGGGGTGGTTCAAGTTGGCGGCAGCTTGGGCCTCGCGGCGGAAGCGCTCAACAAAAGCGGGGTCGGTGGCAAATTCAGGAAAAAGTACTTTGACGGCAACCGGGCGGTCGAGCAAAACGTCGCGAGCCAAAAAGACGTCGGCCATTCCACCGCGCCCCACGCGCTGTTGAATTTCATAGCGATCATTCACCATCGCTTTGTCGTTGCCAGTCATACGTCCCTAGAGGTTACCGACGTGTAACGAACCCCGAGGTTTCATTGGGGAACTACCTTCAAAGCCCGGTCGAGCAGCTCTTTGGCCACCGGGCCCGCCAAGGTTCCACCCGTTCCGGCGCTGATTTGGGCATTCACGCCCTTCAGCATCACCGCAACGGCCACTCGGGGGGCCTCGGCGGGGGCAAAAGCGGTGATCCAGGCATGTGAACGTTGGGTTTCGCCCGGGGCATTGAGCTGGGCGGTACCCGTTTTGGCAGCGGCCTGAATGCCACCAGCCAGGGCCAAACAGCACTTCGCCGTGCCCTCTTTTGCCACGCCCACCATAAAAGTGTTCACAGTGGCCGCCGTGGCGGGGGAAATGGGTCGGCGCCACACTTCCGGTGACGTGCTCGACAGCTCGGTGCCGTTATGGGCCAGGGTCTTGGCCACCACGTAGGGCTTCATCATGGCCCCGCCGTTGGCCACCGTGGCCGCCACCATTGCCATATGTAAAGGAACCATCTGCACGCTGCCCTGGCCAAAACCGTGAATGGCCAAGAGCGCCAGTGAATCGGTGAAGTCGGCAATGTCGCCACCAAAAGTGCTGGCCGCCGCATTGGGCAAATCGATGGGCAACTTTTCCCCCACGCCCCACTTCTTCACACCGTTCACCATCACCTCTGGGCCCATATCGGCACTCATGCGCGCAAAGGGAATATTGCAACTACGGCGAAACACTTCGGCCATATCGCCACCACACGTTTTCTTGCCGTAGTTCTGAATGGGGTTTTTCGTATTCGGCGGTGTCCACGAATTTTCATCGGGCCATTCACTCGCCGTACTAATGAAGCCCGCTTCTAAACCTGTTGCGGTGGTGAGCACTTTAAAAGTAGAACCAGGCATGTAGCGCTCTTGATACGCATTGGCGAGCAATGGCTTACCCGGTGCATCGGCCAGTGCTTCTAATGCAGCACCTGCATCGTCGTTGTTATGCACAGCAACAGTGTTGGGGTCGTACGTGGGGTTGGAATACATGGCAAGCACCGCACCCGTGCGCGTGTCGAGCACAACAGCACTACCTTCGCGGTTACCCAGTTGGCGTTGTGCGAGTTTTTGCAACTCGCTATTCAACGTGAGTTGCACTTCACCAGTTTGGTCAACATTGTTAAACGTAGAACCCACTGCAAGAAGTTGTTGTTTCGGAGTAGTGCCCGCCAAAACATCGCTATACAAGTGCTCTACTTGCGTTGCGCCATAGGCATAGGTGTAATACCCACTCACATTAGCAAACAGTTCTTTCGTGGGGTATTCACGTTGATACGAATAGCCACTGGCATCACGCTTGTTGTTTGCCAACTCCACCGTGCGCGCAATAACAACACCATCACTAGTAACAATGGGGCCGCGTGGCGCGTCGAATTGCCGCACGCTCTCGCGGTTGTTCAAAGGGTTTGCACGCAGGTCGGCGCGTTTGCCCACTTGCCACACATTGAGTTGCACAAAGAGCAACGCGTAACACGCCAACAACCCAATAGCTAAACGACGAATGACCCTATTCACTGCGCCACCTCATGCAAGCGCCGCGCCGACGAGTGGCTAATAGCAATAAGCAAACCCAGCAACATGTAGTTCGCCACCAGTGAACTGCCGCCGTAACTCATAAACGGCAACGTGACACCAGTGAGTGGCAACACGCGCAACACACCGGCCAAAATAATAAAAGCCTGCACACCCAAAATGGTGGTGAGCCCCACGGCCAACAATTTCTCAAATGCATTGTCGGTGCGAATTGCAGTACGTAAGCCACTACCAATAATGAAAACAAAAGCAGCTAACACCGCCGTTGCACCAAAGAGACCCAACTCTTCACCAATGGCAGCAAATATAAAGTCGTTCTTTACTGCCGGAATACGAGTGGGGTCACCAAGACCCAAACCAGTTCCCGACAGACCACCTTCCGCAAAACCAAACATGCCCTGCACAATTTGGTAGCCCTTGCCGTTGTACTGGCTCCATGGGTCGAGCCAAATAGCAAAGCGGTCACGCACATGGCCAAACATGTTGTACGCAATAAATGCACCGAGCACAAAGAGCCCACCACCAAACACGATGTAACCAGTGCGCTCTGTTGCCACCCACAACAACACCACGAACAATGTGAAGAACAACAGCGACGAACCCAAATCTTTTTCGGCCACCATCACCACCACGCTCACACCCCATGCAAGCATCACAGGCAAAAACGTGCGCATCTCGGGCAGTTGCACACCAGCAATGCGCTTGCCACCCGTGCTCAACACTTCACGTTGCTCAGCTAAGTAACCCGCAAAGAAAATGGCCAAACACAACTTCGCAAATTCACCAGGCTGAAAGTTAATGGGCCCAATGCTCACCCAAATGCGTGCACCACCACTCGAAAACCCAATGCCTGGCACTAAGGGCAACAACTGCAGCATCACGCCTAACAACAAAAACGTGTACTGGTAACGCAATAAGTCGGCCACACGTGGCACCACAACAAGCACCGCAATGAAACACGCAACAGCTATAAGGCTCCATGTTGCTTGCAACCCCGCCAGGCGGTCGCTCAACCGTGCGATCATGACATAGCCAATGCCGTGCAACAACGCGGCAAGTGGCAACAACAGTGGCGAAGCACCACGTGCAAACTTGCGCACACCAATATGTGCACACACCAACAGCACTAACAGCGAAACAAGAAAGGGCCCAATGCGTGCCGGCAGGCTGGCATTTTTCCCGAGCGACGCCAACACGTAAGCAGCACCAGTAATGAATGCTGCTAATAACACCAACCCCAGTTCACTGCGCCTACGTGCAATGGCTAATGGAGAAACGGTGCTCGCCAACATGGCCTCACTTAACGAGGGTGGTAGAAGTACTCGACGTGGTTGATGTTGATGTGCTTGGCACTGATGTACTCGGCACCGTGGTGGTCACAATGGCCGGCAAAGTGGTGGTGGGGTTCGGCTGCACTTCATCGCGAATGCCATTCACATATGTTTGTGCCGCACTTGATTCGCTAAAGGTGGGCTCGCCCGCAATTTCTAAAGCGAGTTCATCAGACAAGTCGCTACGCGTGAGTGTGGTGCGTGCTTCAACGGTTGGGTTAAACCACAACACGCCACCGGGGCGACCCTTCAACACCACAACATCGTCGCCTTGGAAGCTCACGAAGTAACCCGTGCGCCCATAGGCAGCAAACACCACCAGCACTGCAAGAACAATGCCGCCGAGTGCACTCCAAAACAGCACCGGCCCAAAGCGGAATTTCTTTTTCGCAGGCGTAGCCGGTGTTTCATTCATCGTAATGACAGGAGCATTTGCGGAGTCAGGAGGAGGAGGGGTGATGGGCGATACAGGCTCTTCCACTGGCACAACAACCTCTGCATGTGGTGCAGCAGTAGAAACCACAATGACCGTGATGTTGTCGCGCCCACCTGCAGCATTAGCCGCATCGACCAATGCTTGCGATGCTTCGTGTGGCGTTGTGCAACGCTCGAGCACCTTGGCAATATCGGCATCGGAAATTTCATCGACCAGCCCGTCGCTGCACAACACATACCACGCACCAACAGTGACGGGGAATGTGTTTGCTTCAACATCGACCTCGGCATCAATACCCAACGCACGCGTCACAATGTTGCGCCGTGGGTGAGTGCGTGCTTCTTCTATAGAAACAATGCCCTCATCAACAAGTTCTTGCACGTAACTGTGGTCTTTCGACAATCGCGTCAGTGCCTTTTCATGCCACATGTACACGCGCGAGTCGCCAACATGTGCCACCACAATGTTGTTGTTGTCTAACACCACCATCGCCGCCAGCGTGGTGCCCATGCCGTGGTGTAAGTGATTGGTCATCGACTCGGCATAAATGACTTCATTGGCATGCACGAGTGCCTGCACTAAATCGGTTTCGGCAATAATGCCGCTCGCTGCTTCACGCAATTGCTCAACAGCCATGAGGCTTGCTACTTCACCTGCGTTGTGGCCACCCATGCCGTCGGCCACCATAAACACGTTGTTGTCGGCCAACAACGAGTCTTCGTTGCCCGTGCGCACCTGGCCTACATGAGTAACTGCGCCATAGGTAATGGTGAACTCTTCCACTACTGCACCTCAAATACAGCGCTGCCGGTTTGCACACGGTCGTCGCGCTTCAATTGCCGGGCTTCAGTTATAGGTTTCGCATTAACAAGTGTGCCATTGGTGCTACCCAAGTCTTCAACCCACCATGCGCCATCGCGTTCAAAAAATCGCGCATGACGTGTGCTGGTGTACGGGTCGTTCGGCATCACCACGGTGCACTCGGGCGCACGGCCCACCACCACTTCACTTTCGAGTGTGGTCACACTGCCGCGCATGTTGGCTGGCTCGACCATGAGCAACCGTGCCGGCGCACCCGGTGCAGCTTTTCCACCGCCACTCACCTTTGGTGCAATACCCGCAGCAACAGGCACCCGCACTTCACTCCACACCGCCCACAACACACGTGCGAAAAAAAGATAGAGCAAAGCCAACAAGGCCACTTTCAACGTGTTCAGTAGTTGGTCGCTCATGGTGAATGACCCAACGGGTCACGCCACCTCGTAACGCGCCTTGGTGGCGCCAAACACAATGGCATCGTTCTTGCGCAGAACCTGCTCGCCATTGACTTTCACACCATTAATAAGGGTGCCGTTGGTGCTGCCCAGGTCGACCAATACCCACACGGCATCGGCACCCTCGCCACGCAAACGCAACTCGGCATGGCGCCGGCTCACATTGGTGTCGTTCAACGGAATGGTCGACTCGGCCGACCGGCCCACCGAAATAACCCCAGGGCGCAACGCAATGCGCGACCCATCGCCCATGGCAAGCGTGGCTTTCAAGGCAGGAACGGGCGTAGGCGCAGCAGCCGGGGCACTAGGCGTAGCACCCAGTGTGGGAAGTGGCGGAATAGAAGGTGTAGCAATGGTGGGCGGGGCAATAACGGGGGGAACCACCACGGGCGGCACCACAGCCGGAATCTCGACAGAGGGAACAATGCTCGCTGCAGGCGGTTCGGCGCTGGGCTCGACTTTCGCAACAGCGGGTGCACTGGGCTCAGAAACCCCGGCACTCACACTGGCCTTCACCTCAAAACGCCCCGATTTCAAGGCCGCATCGGTGAACAAGCTGACCTGCACCGCGCCCAACAACGAGTAGTTCTCGCTTTTCGCGTATTCCTCGGCAGCGCCTACCAGCTCGGCAACCAACGGCTTTTCTAAATCGCCAAATGCGGCACGGTCTTTTTCATTTAAATGCACCACAAATACGTTGGGCGCCACGGCCTTGCCAGCAGCGTCGACAGTGCGTTCGGCATCGATGGCACGAATGAGCTTGCGCCCAATGTGAATGGGTCGAACTGAACTTTTAAATGCACGTTGAAACACGCCACCGACCATACGCTCTACACCCTGCTCGAATGATTGCAATTGCATACCGACTTCCTGTGAATTCAGGCTACTTGCAGGGTGGCATGCAGTGTGGGCAATGCGAGCGAGTCTTCCTGTCTAGGCTCGTTCAATGTTCAGTTTTGGCTCACTCACTTCTTTTTTCAAAAAGTGGTGGCTCCCATTACTTTTCTGTGTGGTTTTGCCCACCGCAGTAGTGGGCAGTGTCATTCAACGCCATTCACAATTTTCACCCATCGACGAACAAGCACACTTCGACTACGTCGAGCGCCTCTACTCACACGGCGTACCGATGTTGGGCGACCGTCTCTTGCCGTCAACCCTGCGCGAAATTGCGTGTCGCGGTACCGCACTTCCCGGCATCGTCACTCCGCCCTGCGATTCGCCAACCTTGGCCGCTAAAGACTTCCCTGGCGAGGGCTACCAATACCAAGCCCAACAGCCGCCCTTGTATTACGCAATCACTGCTCCTGTCGCCAAGGTGATGGAAAAAGTGGTTGGCCTCGGCCCCGTGGGCAGTGCTCGCATCATGGGTGTTCTTCTCCTTGTTGCCGGGCTCCTTTTGTCGTGGCACGTAGCAATGTTGATGAAAATCTCACGGCTCACATCGCTTGCCGGCATTGCCATGATGGGTCTCTCGCCAACGGTGGTGTACTACTCGGCAATAGTGACGAATGATTCGGCCGCAATTCTCTGTGGCGCATTGGTGTGCTACGTCGTCGCACTTGTTCACACACGCCAACGGTCGTATGCGAAACACGCAGCAATAGTGGGTGTGGTGTGTGCGCTCACCAAGAGTGTCGCCGTGATTCCAGCGCTCATATTGGGTTTCCTACTGATTGCTGTGTCAATACATCGCGCACGTACGATTAATTTCGATACACCCCAGCACCAAGGGAAGAAATGGTGGCAGGCAACCTGGGCCTCTTTGTATGGGCGCACAGGTGTTGCACTCGCTGCATCGAGTGTTTTTGGTTTAGCCACCTGGACCATCTACATGCGCGTGACCTCTCGCATTGACCCAATTCTCTTGCCCACATTTCAGGTACTACGCAACACCCCAACCAATGCCGGCAACATACTCCGACAGGCAACGAATCTTTTTTCTCCGCTTACAGGGCTCTACCACCCATTTCAATTCTGGAATCGCGACGTTTACCAACTGCTCAACTCATTTGCCGTGTTTGCTCTTCTTGCGGGGTGTAGCGCAGGCGTATTTGTTGTAGCGCGCACCTGGTGGTCTACAAGTGGACCACTGGTACTCGCCGGGCTTTATGCCGCCGGGGTATCTATTGGCTTTGCCAATTGGAGGATGTACGACATCGCTCCAGACATTGTGGCGCGTTACGCACTTCCCATGGTGCCAGTGCTCGTACTCATCTTGTGTGCTGGCATTCAACGCGCAACTGCACAAAAAGTTTTTGCACTCGGCGCATTCGCATTTTCTGCAATGAGCGTGTGGATGATTATCCAAACACCTTTGGTGTAACTACTTCGCATAGTCGCGCAAGCGTTGTGCTCGCCAAAATGGCCGCTCAGTATCGGGGTGCCACCTGCGTGGTGCCGGCGCACGGTATGGGTCGTCATTAAACACCGCAGCCCACTTCTCACGAAACGCACGTGGTGCACGCAACCGAAAACGCTCAACAGAATCGCCTGTTTCGCTGTATTCGTAAAACGATGCTCGTGGGTTCACCACATTGCGCAAGCCTTTTTCACGTAGCCGCAAGCTGAAATCAACCATGTCCCACGGGGCGACAAGTGATTCATCGAATCCACCCACTTCGTTGAACAACTCGCGGCTCACCATGGCGCACGTTGCATCGACCGCAGAAATTTCGTGCATCGTTTCCAAAATCGCACGCTGACCACGATTGTATTTTGCGATGTTCACATGCGAGCGCTGTAAGTAGTTGCCCTTCAAAATAAAGCCTTCATGCAACAAACGCTCCACCGCTGAATACGCCATTGCGGTCACCATACCCACATCGGGCTCTTGTGCAACACGCAACAACTCTTCACACCACTCGGGTGTTTCCACTTCCAATGCTTCGGAAGCAAAAAACAAATATTCACCCGTTGACTTGCGCGCCAACTCGTTCAACACCACCGCACGCGGCCGTGTATCGAGAGGAGAATCCACATATTCAATGTGTGCATAGGTAGAAGCACTGCGCAAGCCCTCAACGCTCTCAGCAAAGTGTTCGCGCGCTAACCCATAAACATTTCCTACCGCACCAACATGTGGCATCAGCACACTCACCGTTGGTGCACCACGTAACTCACGCACCACGTGATAGTTGCCAGGGTATTTTTCTAAACGTTGCACTTCGCCACGAATGCCTACACGTTCGCAATGGCTTTCAATGGCACGCAAACCGGCGACGTATGCATAGGGTTTTGCGCTTGCATTGTTCGCAACCGAGCTTGCTGCCATGCGCCAGTGATACAACAACTTGCGTACGTGGCCTACCTTGCGCGCTTTTTCTGTAACACGCAAAATGAGGTCGTAGTCTTGCGAGCCGTCGTACCCTTTGCGAAAGCCACCCACTTCTTCCATCAGCGAACGGCGAATGACCGACAAGTGGCACACATACATCTGGCTGCGAAAACGTTCTGGCGACCAATCGGGTTTAAAAAACCGCTCAATAATTTTTCCGTCAGCCGTCATCAACGTTTCGTCGGTGTACACGTAGTCAATGAGCGGGTCGCTCTCAAACTTCGCCACTACTTCGGCAAGTGCATCGGGCTCCAACACATCGTCGTTGTCGAGCAATGCCACAAACTCACCCGTGGCCATGGCCAACCCGTCATTCGACGCCGCAACAATGCCGCCATTTTCTGCGCGGTACGCCACACGAATGCGGTCGTCAATGGCAGCCGCCCGTTCCATTACTTTGCGGGCATTCGCATCGGGCGACCTGTCGTCAACCAGTAAGAGTTCCCAATTGCTATAGGTCTGCGCCAACACCGAGGCAATGCATTCCTCAAGGTCGCGCTGCTTCGGGTTGTACACCGGTGTGACCACCGAAATGAGAGGGCCCACGCCTTACATGCCCCGCCGGCGCAACTTCGCCATTGCCCACTGCGCGATATGTATAGGAAAGAGCACCACTCGCCCCACCCGCCAGGTGTAGCTGCGGTACACGCGGTCGAGCCGGCGCTTCATGATTGTGTGCTCACGCTCTAGAAACTTCACCTTCAAACGCAGGTCGGCAGCTTCAGCTGCTTGCTCACGCGCATACGCCCGCACCACATTGAGGTCTTCTGGCGAATCGGGCATACCCCGAGTGTAGAAGGAGCGATATGGCCCAACGGGGCTAAAGTATGAGGTCTCTACTCGCGCGAGTGGCGAAATGGCAGACGCGCTGGCTTCAGGTGCCAGTGTTCGTAAGGACGTGGGGGTTCGAGTCCCCCCTCGCGCACTATCTCAATAGATTTCACGAGTTAGTCAATGTTCAGAACCTTGAAACTTTTTCAATCGTTTATTAGCGTTCTGAGGCATGCAGGCTCTGCACCGCGAAAAATCCATTGGTCTCACAATGGCGGTACTACTCATATCTGCCGCCGCCATCCTCGTGGAAACCGTCACTCAACCAACACGAGTGGCTCATGCCGCCCAGGTCAATAGCTATTCAACCTTTGCCACGGTTTCCTATGACGCTGGTGCATGCGGAGCCGACGACACTGCGGGTGTTGTGGCAAGCCCAGGCATCAAGAAAATTCTGAAGGTATCCAACACAGAAATTTATGTTGCGGGCTGTTTTACCAACTTCGCTGGAGTTGCAGCTGCAGATTACGTAGCAAAGTGGGATGGCTCTGCGTGGTCGGGTCTCGGTGCCAGTGGCGACATCAGTGCAATTGTGCATGACATGGTGATGTACAAGGGTGAGCTCCACATCGCCGGAGAATTCAACGACGCTGGCGGTGATGTCACAGCAGACATGGTTGCCAAATGG
>Ga0315905_10006875_pt1 | contig 11561 bp, 14 predicted proteins | sample LakEriMetagenome_5_FD_203522 | JGI IMG/M metagenome (GOLD analysis project Ga0315905, IMG submission 203522) | Freshwater fungal communities from buoy surface, Lake Erie, Ohio, United States - Buoy 4 MA121 | ecosystem: Environmental > Aquatic > Freshwater > Lake | place: USA: Lake Erie, Ohio...
GCCGCCGCCCAGCGTCGGATCGAACAGCGACGAACCGCCCGCAGACAGCGCAGGGTCCTCCCACGGCGCCTTGATGACCCGCCGGGCGGTGGCATCGACCTCGGCGCACGCCCGCCCCAACTGTTCGGCCGTCATGCGACCCCTGCACGCCTTGTGCAGGGCAACGCCGAGGTTCACGTTTGGCGCCTCGTAATCGCGCCCGACCGAGTCTCCATGCACCCCGAGGCGCGCCACGACCCGCACTGCCGCTCCCTGTTCCGACGAGGGCTCTGTGACGAGACTGATTTTCTTGTGGTGATTTTCGCTTTTGCGAACACCCACCACCGACGTCGACTCCAGCGACCTCATCAACTTGACGCCGACGCCGGCACTGTGCCAGTGCCGGCGAGCAGCGGCGTGGTCGATGGCATGCGAGGCCAACCCCCCCTCCTGCGCCGCCTCCATCCTCTTCCGGGCCCGAAGCACCGGTCCGTACAAAGCGGTTAAATAGTTCGTGCTCTGAATTTCAAACCGTCGAAAAAATGGGTGGAGAAGCAGAGATCGCCGAGCAAACTGTTGTTGAAAGTGCGCTCGCCGTGGCAACGCTCGAGGACGCATCGTCTGACGGCGGTGAAGAGTCGGACATGGACGACGACGTCGCCGAGGCGCGTTTGCAAGCCCTCACAGCGCGTCTGGAGGAGGTGACGTGCGGGCATATGTGCGTGCGGGCATGTGTGCGTGCGTGCGCGAGTGCATCTTCATGTGTTTGAAGCACACGCGTTAGCATCTAAAATCGCGCGACGATGAGCTTAAACCCCTGCTGCGCTACATTCCGAGGGCTAGCACCGTGGCACTGGCTATGCGTTCAAACTTTCTTATGCGTGATGCTTGCCGCGCGGCAGGTGGTCGGGGCGCTTTCTGAGACCGAAGAGGCCAATGATCTGCTGAAGGAGGAAATAAAGCAGCTGCTGGCGGAGCAGGACGAGCAGGATGAGCTGCGCAACGAACTACACGACCAGCTGCGCGAGCGATCAGAGCTGATGCAGCTCATGGCCCGGCAGACGCTCAACGACAGCATGTCAAGCAGCGACATGCTAGACCGCATACGGCAACTTAGGGAGGAGGCGGAGGCCGAGAAGCAGACATTCCAGGCGGAGATGAAGGAGATGGACAGGCAGCTGCAGACTCTCGAGGTCAACGACATTGAGACTCAAGCGCGTCTCGGGCCGCTCGACGACGTAGACTGACCTGTCTGCACCGATTCCGTGACGATACCGTGACTGGAACTGGGAGGCGCTGCTGCAGGGCTACCTGGAGAAGGAGGAGAAAGGGGACACGGAGGAGGCCTAATTCGTATTCCATGATCAATGATATTGCAACATGCTTTACATATAGGTATATGCAAAGCTGTAAGTGATGGCCAACAACTGCAGTGCTCGTGTGGGCGGAGTAGGGGGAGGAAGCGGGCGGCGGAGGAGGAGCAAAGCAAATGCAGTGAGCGAGGGGGAGGCCAAGTTCATGTGAAGACGTTTCCGCAGACAAGCGGAGGTTATTTGTTTTAATATATTGAAACCGTGTGAGGCTGGGTTGAGACTGCGAGTTCGTGACCTAGCGACCAATGTGGCCTCAGGACAGCAGTTTGCTGCCTTCAGTGGCGGGTGCCTCCTCGTCGGCGTCGGCCTCTTCCAACACCTCCTGCGCAATACTGCTTGCGTACCATACAGCTACAAGAATACCTGACAAATTCTCAAAAGTCAGCGAGCTAGTAGATTGAGTATGTAGTTGCAAGGCCACTATAAAGCCACTATACAGAGAGCGATTGAAAATGCCTGCTCACCCAATATTGCCAGCCCCGTGCCGATGAGGTGATATATGTTGATTCCGTCGGCTTCGGCTGCCTCTGCAAGCGCCGAGCCGATGAGCAAATTCAGAATTGTATTCGGAATCATTCCCTGCGCACTCCCGTCACAAACACCACCAGCCGGTCAGAATAGACTAGGATGGAATGCCCAACTTTCTGTCGGGAGAGAATAGGATTAGAAAACAGTAAATAATATTGTAGTACAACATGAGCGCATGCAATGCAGAGGGGGGAACGGATGCCTTCCAGCACAAAACAGAAGACGAATCCGGGTCTAGGGTCTATGGTTTAGGAAGGGAGTCCTACCAGCATAAAAAAGAAGACGAATTGCTCGAAGGGCACAGCCGTGAGGGAAAAGAGGTACTGGTGCCAAACAAAAATTCTCAAGAGTCAGCGCCTATTGTACCACGCCAAAATGGAGCTTTGACTTTAGCTTTGACTTTTGAAAAGTCGGCGCCTATTGTGTGTGTGGTACACACACAATAGACGTTGTACACACACACAATAGACGTTGTACACACACAATAGACGTTGTACACACACAATAGACAACGCCTATTGTGTGTGTGGCCAAACTCGAGCTTTGACTTTAGCTTTGACTTTTGAAAATTTGTACGCGTGATACAATAGATATACTAGGGTACTAACTTTTGAGAATTGGTACCGGATGAGACCCGTAGGGAACGGGCATGAAGCAAAGCAGCAGGTTAATCTTGGCCGCCTGCCGAACAAAAAGGAAAAAAAGAAAGAATAAGAAAGAAAAAAATAAGCAAAAATTAAACAAAAGACATCAAAGATAAAAAATAAAAAACAGAGAAAAAAGACACAAAAGTGCATATGCGACCCGTAGGAAACACGCATCAAGCACAGGAGCATGTTCATGCTGGCCACCATTCATGCGGCTCGCGATGTTTCTAAAGAGAAAAGGGAAAAAAGAAACAAAAAGATCATATGCGACCCGCAGGAAACACGTATCAAGCACAGGACCATGTTGGTGTGTTGATATTGGAAACACGCATTGGAAACACGCATTGGAAACACGCATTGGAAACACGCATTGGAAACACGCATTGGAAACACGCATCAAGCACAGGACCATGTTGGTGTGTTGATATTTTAATGTGTTAATGTGTTAATGTGTTAAAGTGTTAAAGTGTGAAAGTGTTGAAGTTGGCCGCAATTCAAGCGCGGCTCACGGCTCGCGATGTTTCGAATGCACATTAAATTTTCCCTGCAAAAATATTTTTCCTGTAAAAAACATAACTAGACGCGTGCGCGGCGAGCGTCAAGCGTCTGCCAGGACCAATGGCAGTCGTGAGAACGGACTGAGGCACATATTTAGTTGCATATGAAAAAAAAAACCTTCCATGCGATTTTTTCATGGTAAGTGATTTTTTATGCTATTATCTCATTTTTTTCAAATTTTTTGTACCTCCTTCCAGTCTTTGCCCATGTACTTCATTAGCCCTTTCCAGACGTGCGAGCCATCGGATTTTGAAATGAGATCGTTCACCTGTGTGTGTGTGTGTGTGTGTGACAAAAAGCATTTTGAGGTCGTTCACCTGTGTGTGTGTGTGTGTGTGTGTGCGAAAGAGAGCATTTTGAGATCGAGTTAGTTCACCTGAGAGAGAGAGCGAGAGAGAGAGAGAGAGAGAGAGAGAGAGAGAGAGGCAGGGCGAGAAAGAGCGAGAGAGAGATAGAGCGCGAGAGAGCGAGCGCGAGAGCGAGAGAGAGTCGAACACCAAGCGGCGTACCCTCCACCAGCGGAGGGAGTGCGCGCGCGCACTCGCGTGAGAAAGAGAGAATTTTGAGATGAGGTAGTTCACCTGTTGAGAGAGAGAGCGCGCGCGCGCGAGAGAGAGAGAGAGAGAGAGAGAGAGAGTGTATACATAACACTTCGAGAGAAGGTTCCACTCCACGTGCCACACGCACGCACGCTCGCTCGCTCCCTCGCTCGCTCGCACGCGCCGACCGCGCCCCACGTGCCGGCGCACACGTGCGAGTTGCGGGGTGCGTTGCCATCGGTATGCGATAGCCCGCGGGGGAGCTCACATAGTCCTTGAAGCGATAGCGGCCAATTATGAAGAGCGTCGCCGATGAAATGAGAGAGAGAGAGATAGAGAGAGAGAGAGAGAGAGAGAGAGAGAGAGAGAGAGAGAGAGAGAGAGAGAGAGAGAGAGAGAGAGATAGAGAGATAGATAGAGAGAAGAGAGAAGAGAGAAGAGAGAGAAAAGACAGACATAGGAGAGAGAGAGGAGAAAGGGGAGAGCGAGAGAAGAGAGCTCACATAGTCCTTGAAGAGATAGCGGCCAATTATGAAGAGCGTCGCCGAGGAAATGAAGATGGCGCCCATTTGAATGAGGAACCCCCAGTACACCCCAAATATAAAACCAATGGCGATACAAAACGGGCCATAGGGAATAAAAACCATCGCGCACGCGATGAAGACGATGTAATAAACGACCAGACTCCACGGCAGCTCCTGGTCCCGGGTGGAGAAATTCTCCCAGTCAGTGCCAGGCGCATTTGCAGTAAACTGTGTGGCATGCTGTGTGGCACACAAAGGGCACTTTTGAGAATTTGTGCCTCCCGGAAGAAATCCTTGCCCGCTATGATGGTGTTGAAAATTTGGTTGCCAAAATACCACCCCTGTACCGTCGCAGGGCCTCAGCACTACCCGCCTCCGTATGTGTGCGCGTACGAACGCACTCTCACTCCCACTCGCGCGCGGCGGGCACACGCGCACGCGGGCGCGGCTGGCCGGGGAAACACACAAGGATAATCACGAGGGCGATGACACCCAAGGCGATCCACAAGTCGGGGTTGGAGAGCGAGAAAAAGTTCATCCACTTGTCCTTCTTGCTCTTCTTGGTATCGTCGGGGTCGGCCTTCGGCTTCTCTGCCGCCATGCTGTCCCCCATCAAAGAGTCCACGAGCCGCGGGGCAACCCTTCAACCTGCCACTTTTATCAAACAGGCACGAACTTGAAAGAACTGCAAAATCTCAGAGACGTTTGCAAGGGCGACAGCAGGGCTGCCGGGGTGCGGGATGCGCAGGGCGCGGCAGGGAGCGCCCACCCAACGCGGCTTTTTGTAAAGCCGGCCTCGCCTGCGAGAGCAGCCGGCGTACGATGATGCTCGGGCCTGGTGGCTTCGCGCACTCGGGCCAGCCGACATGGCAGGTGAAGCGCCAAGGCCGCAAGCGGTCCATGGTGCTGGTCGACGTGCGGTTGCTCTACCTGCTGGGCGGCGTGACGGCATGCAGCCTGCTGTACGCCGGCTACGTCGCGTTGCCCGTCACAGCTGGTCCGCATCGGGGCGGGGCTGTGCCCACGGCCGACCAGCTGTGGCGCCAGCAGAGTGTCGCGCCCGCCGACTGGAACACCGACGACGTGGAGGTCTGGGCGTCCGGAATCGGCCTAAACGAGCTCGCTGCGGGTCTCCGCCGCAACGGCGTCGACGGGCAGCTGATGCTCACACTCACGGAGAAGGACATCCGCGACGACCTGGGCATCGAGAATGAGCTGCAGATCCGCAAGATCGAAAAGGAGCTCGACAAGCTGCGCCGCGGGGACAGGATGCCGCCGAGCGCGCTGGGGCAGGGGCTGCTGAAGCAGGGCCTCAATTCATCGGCGCCAGCGGGTGTGCTTGCAAGCGCCGGCGCGCCAAAGACGCTCCGAAGCAGGCCTTCCTCTGTTGGCATCCGGAAGTTTTCGCTCTTCCGGATCTGGCAGCAGATGTCAGCGGATGCGCCCTTCATGACGCTCGAGATCGACCCTGCCCTGGGGAAGATCTGGAATAATCACATTGAGCACATCCAAGCGGAGGTGATTGGTCGGGAGGGCGCACAAGCAGGGGCATCGCCCGCCAGGGGCAAGGAGGGTAAGGCAGACAAGCCGTTCATCTCATTGGTCCACAGGAACGGGGTCAGCATATTATCCGAGCAGGACCTGCCCGCAGACACCGACAAGCTGTTCCTCCTGGTCGGGCAGGAGCTCTTCTTCTTCCCGGACGACGTGGTCGGTGAGAAGCTGTCAGTGCCCCTGCCCTCGGCGCAGCGCTCGGTAGAGGTGGAGGTGGTGTCGAGAACACCACGCCTCGTGCACATAAAAAACTTTCTCTCCCCCTCGGAATGCGAGGAGATTATGGCACTGGCCAAGCCCAAGCTAGAGCCCTCCACTGTGCTGGAGCAGGGCGACCAGACCAAGGGCGAGAACAAAGTCAGAGATTCGGTGCGCACCTCAGACACGGCGTGGCTCATGAACAAGAACGAGCCCATCGTAGCCAAAGTCCGCCAGCGGGTCGCCGAGCTCGTGCACCTGCCCATGACCTTTGCCGAGGACATGCAGGTGCTGAGATACGACTACAAGCAGCACTACCACGTGCATTATGACTTTTTTGACCCCGCAATGTACCCCGGCGACAAACGTTGGGTGTCAGGACACAACCGGCTTGCCACTGTCTTCTTCTATCTCACCTCGGTTGAAGAGGGAGGAGAGACGGTCTTCCCGTACGCAAACGCGCCGGTGGCAGAGCACGCATCAATCCACGCGTACGGCCCCTGCGAAGACGCGGTGGCTGGGAGCCTCAAGGTGCCAGCGCGGCAAGGTCACGCCATTGTGTTTTATAACATGAAGCCGGATGGGCACCTGGAAGGCAAGCTGGACAAAACAGCGCTGCACGGCGGCTGCGATCCGATCAAGGGCCAGAAGTGGGCGGCCAACTACTGGATTCGTAACGGCCCCGTGCTGTGATGACTTGTGCGGTAGGCGCACGCAAAACGAATGCACGCTAAACGAATAAGTCACAGCATCGGGGTCGCTACGAGTGCAGGGATCTGGCTCTCACTTCCACCCCATGTCCGTTGATCTGGCGCCTCGGCGCGCAGGATCAGCGTCCTCGGGTGTATGGGAGGGCCAGTCTGGCCGTCTTCGGCCGAAGCCAGATTTAGTCGAATTCTGCAGGCCTGTCGTGCCAGGAATATTCAAAACCCGGCAGACGCCACAACAATTATATGGTAAATAAATAGTAGTGAGGTGCGCTGTCACGGCCGCGGCTCAAAATGTTGGCTAGGTCAAAAGATTGTCGAGCCGAACCGCACCCCCGACGTCCCCACTCAACCGCACCCAGAGCTCAGGAGGAGGCTTTAAAAAGAGACAGAGTACGAGCGGAGCAGAAGAGGTTCATATAGAGCAGTGACATCCAGGAACAATACTACGGGGCGACGCCCAGTGCACCTCCGCATCTGCGGCGCGAAAACTGCTCAAGCTCCTTCGATTTGGGCGATCAGCTGCGCCAGGGTGCGGAGGAGACGATTACTCTTGTCGTCGGGCTTGCCGTTTGCAAGTGGTGCCACACACTCGATTAGGTCCCCCAGTTCGCGAACACCAGCGCAAACCATCTCCCACCCTGTCTTAAGCTGGTACTGAGCCGCTTCCATCTTCTCGATGAAGGCATTGAGCTGGGATTCCTCCCCCTCATCAACCATGCCCCCCTGCCCATAGGCTTCACGGGTGCGCGCCACGGCGAACTTTGCCATGCGCTGGAGCATGGGGCGAAGCTGTTGCACGACAACATCAAACTCGGGGTCCTTGGGCATGCCGGCCAGCGTGTCTTCGTCAGCCTGGCGCTTCAGAGCATCTGCGCCAAGGGCCACCATTTCCAGCACTTTTGCAAGAAAGAACGACGTGTTTGCATCCAGCCCAGCTGTGAGCGCTCCGGCGTCGCGCTCGCCTGCCCAGATGCGGCGAACAGCTGCATGGATACCCTGCCAGCCATCCTTCTCCATGGCCGGGAGACGAATCTCATCCAGCGCCTGCTTTGGTCGGTTGTCTCCGGAGGCCACCAACGCAATGGCGCGCAGCACAGGCTCGAAGACGCCAATCAGTTGCACTACCTGGGGCGAGGGGGCTTGCTGCACCTGCGCAGCAGGAGCCCGCACAACAGGAGCCCGAGCAGGGGCTGCGGCAGCACCGCCAGCCGGCCCCCCACCCGCAGGTGCAGCGCCACCGGCGGCGGATTCGAAAAAAGACTCGAGCTCGTCTGCATGCTCCTCCAGCCACTGCAAGGCGTCAATGAGGTCGTAGCTGCTGTTGTGCAGCGCTGCCATCGCCCTTACTTTCGAAAAGCCCATCTCGGTCAGCTGCTTGACCAGCTCCTGCACCACCATCGCATTCTGCTGCTGTTGCGCCCGCTGTTGCTGCTGCTGCTGCTGCCCGCGCCAAAAATACGTCAGCCACACACGGACACACGACGAGCGGTGTGCCCTTTTCAACCGCGTCGCAGGAAAGGCAGGTTCTGCGTTCAAAATAACAGCACGAAAAATCTTGGCACAGCACGAAACGCCCAAGGCGCCCAAAACAGAAAGAGCCACTGGCAGAGCAGAACCACACGGCCACAGCAACATCATCACGACCGCAGCCCCCCCGCAAGCAGACGGCGCTGCCGCCATCCCCTCACCTGGGCTGCGGCGGGCTGTTGCTGGGCGCCCGGGCCCGCCTGGGCTTGCTGCAGACGCTGCATGAGGCTTGCAGCCAGACCGGCGGCGCCGCTGTTGCCCACGGGCATCGCCCCTCGTCCCGCGCCACGCCCGCCCGGCATCCCGCCGATGGGGCGCACGGCCGCATGGACACGCTGCTTTGGCGGGTCAGCAATCTCCATGAAGAAGAGCACCTGCTTTCACGCCCGCAGCGTCAGGCGCGGTCGGGGCACGCCCGCGAGCGCACGCACGCGCGCGCGCGAGAGCGTGCGGTTCGGGGCACGCACCTCCTCGGCGCCAGCCAACCGACTTGACGCCGGCACTTCGTCCTTGACCTGCTCGCCATGGTGCAGGAGAATCCCCCGCTCGCCGGCCACGCCGAGCTCCTTGCCGAGGCGCGCGCGGAGCGTGCCAAAAGTCTCGCCCGCGACCAGCTCGCAGGTGATTGGCTTGCGCCGCGGAGAGAACACGCGCACCTGCATCGCGCCCCGCGCCCGCTTACCCCGACCGTGCCCAGTCTCGTCGCCCTCCTCCCGCCCCGCGCTGTCCCGCTTCTCAGGCTCCACCGCAGCAACACCCCTCGCAGCACGCTCCTGGGAGCTAAGCAAAGGGAGCTAGCAAAAAGGGGTGAGAAGAGAGAAAAAAACAAAATTCGTGGTTGTTCGTGCAGTATTTTTCAAATTTCAATGGCAGGTGCTGAGTGTGGCGCCGCACGCCGCTGCGTCGGGCCTCGGTGCGTGGATGCGAGAGCCCCGTGCGCGCTCTGCGGTGACTCGCTGTTGCGCTGGCACACAGGCATCCGCCCGGAGGACATCAGCGCGCTCGTGCGCGACCTCGTGCTTCGGCACGGCGGACACGGCGAGGCTGCAGTCTCGAACGGCGGGGCGGGCGCGTGGGCCGACGCTTTTCCCGGCGCGCTCAGCCAGGCGGCACCGATGCCGCCGCGCATGGACGCGCAGGTTGTCTGTGCACGTTGCTGCCTGCGGGCTGGCCGCGGCCGCAGCGCCAGGGGCTGCTCACTCACGCCGCGCGCGCCGGCAGGCCTGTGCCAGTGCGCGATCTGTGGCGGCAGGCGTGCGGCATGCGTTGCCCGACGCGCGATGCCGAACATTCCCTCTTAGGATTCACTGTCACGCTGGTGCCCTGAGCAGGCTCACGGCACGGAGCAGCCCGCCTCACATGCGTCCCACTATCCCGCGCCCGCAGGAGGGGGCGCGCAGTATTCCGCCGGCCAGTACCCCGGGCGAAGCGTCCACTCTCACGTGCGTGTGCGCTGTGTCTGTGCCTGCGTGCGCCTGCAGCCCGACGTCGTCGCCACGGCGGCCCGCTCACGTGCGGTGCCTGTGCAGAACGGCACGGAGATGGCCGGGTATCCGGCTGAATCGAGAGGAAGAATGCATGGCGCCCCGCCAGGCATGTACGGAGGAAGCCACCAAGACTACAACACGATCCGCGAGCCCTTGTTTGCGCCGCACGGAGGCATGTACCCCGGCATGGCGCCGCGCGTGCCGCGTCCGGTGCATACAGGACACCTCGGGAATTTTGGGCCTTCGCAGTACCTGGACCAGGCCATGATGGAGGAGTACAGTCAAAAGATGCAGATGCTGCAGCACGACTTCGATGTGATGCTACGCCCGAAGCTCGACGCCCTCCGCCGCCAGGTGGTCACGGTCGAGGAGCGCATCCGTGAGGTGTCGCTAATGAAAGACCAACTCTTGGAGGAGGCGGTGCTTGACCACCACGCTTTCATGGAGCAAATCCACCTCTCTGCGGACCGGAGGCTGGGTGCCCTCACACTCGACCTTGAGCAGCTCATGCGCGATGTCGCCCTGATACACGACCTCATACAGCAGCTGGCGCCGGTGCAGCAAGGCCCGCAGACGCCAACTGCTGTGTGGGCGCTCTTGTCGAGGTATGACGAGCTGTCCAACGCGTGCCATCAATTGGCGAGCAAGCGCTTCAAAACCACCGTGGAGGAGAGCGCAGGAGACTTTCGCCAAGAGATTGGAAGTATGCGGGGGTCGAACCCGCAGAACGCCTTATTGCCCAAGGGTTCCCGGCACGTGCGAATCCGCGATGCCTCCCCTTCAGGGGGGGAAGGTGTCTCGGGAACTAGGGGTGGTGCAACGGGCGCGGGGGGAGAAAGTGCCTCGGGAATGAGGGATGCGGGTGGCAGCAGCCAGGTAGATGAGATGCGTGCTCTGCTTCAGGTCAAGGACCAGATGGTGTGGATGATGCTGGAAGAACGAAAAAAGCTGAGCCAGGAGAAAAGCGAGCTCCAGCAGGCCAATGATGCGCTCAAGCTGCAGCTCCAGGCGAAGGACCTCGACATTGAGTCCCTCGAGGCCAAGGCGATAGAGGAGGCAGAGCGCTGGAACCAAGTGTGCGAGGAGTACAAGGCAAAGCTCGCCCAGGCTGGGCAGCAATCTGCCGAATCACCCTCGCAAATCGCCAAGTCTAGACCACCGGTAGTGCGCGAGGTATCCTCCTCCTCCAGCGCTGGTGCCTCCAGCCCTGCCGCTTCCAGCTCTGTCGTGCGCGAGGCTTCCACAGGAGAGTTAGGAGGAGTAGGCAAGGGCAGCGCGCCAGCAGCGAAGGGAGGCCGAGCTTCGTCCGGAAACGCGCCTGCAAGTGGCGCCAGTGGTGCGGAGCCAGGCGGCGCGCCCAATCCTTAGAATATGTTCCATTTAACACATTCTGTCAGTGTATAGAAGATATTCTTGAAACGGGTAGATGTCTCTTGGAGACAGGCAGAGCAAGTGGGCACGCCCAATCATTGACAGTGTAACGCGTCACGGCGCGTCACTGGTTGATTGCAGTACAGGTATGGGCGTGCTGCCGGTCTGCCCGTGCGTGCGGGCTCGGGGCGGGCCTGCGAGAGAGCGGGACACGTATAAGGAGGTAGAAAATAGATGATGGAGTGCTCGCTAAGGGCGCTCGAAACGTCAAATGGAGCCATAATATGTTTAAATTTCCCAACGACAAGGGTCTGCGACATTGCAACACCAACATTGAATAAAGCAAATAATAGTATAGAGGGAACTATCACAACAAGCTGGTGCAGCAACTGGGGATCTCGGCCTGGTTCCCAGTGTGGTGGCCGCCAGAGTTCGTATGCCGGAGCGAAGTAGACCCTTAGGACTACTTGGGGGGAGTCATGGTCTTTGAGATGGGCCTAAGTTTACCTTGGCACGAACCGGTTTTGGCAAAAGCCGTACGAACCGTTAATCTGAGAAATGCCGTT
>Ga0315905_10006878_pt1 | contig 11559 bp, 9 predicted proteins | sample LakEriMetagenome_5_FD_203522 | JGI IMG/M metagenome (GOLD analysis project Ga0315905, IMG submission 203522) | Freshwater fungal communities from buoy surface, Lake Erie, Ohio, United States - Buoy 4 MA121 | ecosystem: Environmental > Aquatic > Freshwater > Lake | place: USA: Lake Erie, Ohio...
CGCGGTCACTCGCAATTCCCACAGCACCGACTAGAGTTGCACCACTGAATCCTTTAAAGCGTCCTGTGAGGCGGGAAAGGAATTGTTGAGTGACGCGTATCGTTCTCACCAAGCCCGACATCGACCGGGCGCTCAAGCGCATTGCGCACGAGATTGTCGAATCTCAACGCGGCCGTGAAGGGCTGGTTTTTCTCGGTATCCCGACGCGGGGGGTCTATCTCGCGCAGCGTCTCGCTCGTCTTGTTGCGGACATTGAGCCCCAGGACGTGCGGGTGGGAACGCTCGATGTCACCATGTACCGTGACGATCTTGCAACCCAGTCAACCCGAGCAACCGTCGCTACCGAAATACCTGCGTCGGGTATCGATGGGTGCACGGTCATCCTGGTCGATGACGTTCTGTTCTCGGGGCGAACGGTTCGTGCAGCGCTGGACGCCATCACCGCACTAGGTCGACCTGATGTGGTCCGCTTCGCCGTGCTCGTCGATCGTGGTCATCGTGAACTGCCGATACGCGCCGATTTCGTAGGTAAGAACCTGCCGACCTCGACAAGTGAACGGGTCAATGTGTCTATTGCGGAAGTGGACGATTCGGACGAAGTGAGTATCGCGTGAAACACCTGATTTCGGCACGGGACCTCACCACCGACAAAGCGGTTGCGATACTCGACACGGCGATCGACATGGTCGATGTGCGGTCCCGCGATGTGAAGAAGCTTCCCACGCTCCGTGGCAAAACCGTCGCGAACGTATTCTTTGAAGACAGCACGAGGACTCGACTATCGTTTGAGGCGGCCGCACTCGCACTCAGTGCCGACGTCACCACGTTCACTTCACAGGGGTCCAGCGTTTCTAAAGGGGAAAGCCTTAAGGACACGCTGCAAACCCTCGAAGCGATGGGCGCAGATTTCATTGTTCTTCGACACTCGCACTCTGGTGTCGCTTCGACCGTTACGAACAACGGCTGGGTCGATGCGCACATCATCAACGCCGGGGATGGAACACACGAACACCCCACGCAGGCCCTCCTCGATGCTTTCACTATCCGTTCAAGGCTCCGCGGAGACACTGCACGAGGCATGGATTTGTCTGGAATTGCGGTGGTGATTGTCGGAGACATCCTGCACTCGCGTGTTGCACGTAGTAATGCTGTGCTACTTCGTACGCTCGGCGCAACGGTGACTCTGGCCGCCCCCCAAACCCTGCTGCCTCGCGAGATCGACGGTTGGGGTGCAACAATAGTCTCCACTCTCGACGAAGCAATCGAGCTGCAACCCGATGTCGTCATGACTCTGCGGGTCCAAAAGGAAAGAATGACGAGCGGGTTTTTCCCATCCGAATCAGAGTTCAGCGCGCTTTGGGGAATGAATGACTCGCGACTACGCCGGTTGCCGTCGACCTCGATTGTGATGCACCCGGGACCCATGAATCGTGGGCTGGAGATTTCGGGAAGCGTTGCTGACTCACCGCAGTCAACGGTCACCGAACAGGTCGCGAACGGTGTCGCTATCCGAATGGCAGTCCTGTACACGCTGATGGGAGACTCGCGATGACCATCCTGATCCGCGGCGCATCGCTCATGGGCAGAGACACAGCGGACATTCTCATTGTCGACGGCGTCATTCGCGAGGTAGGTGCAGTGTCTAATTCCGCAGACCGCGTAATCGATGCACAAGGCCTGGTCGCTCTTCCAGGACTCGTCGACCTGCATTCCCACCTGCGGGAGCCCGGTGGCGAAGGCGCGGAGACCATCTTGTCGGGATCCCGTGCCGCGGCCGCCGGGGGATTCACAACGGTCCATGCGATGGCCAACACAAGTCCGGTCGCGGATACTGCCGAGCTCGTCGAACTTGTTGCCGAGCGTGGTCGTCACGCCGGATACGTCCAGGTCCGTCCGATTGGAGCGGTAACCAAGAACCTCGACGGAGAACAACTTGCTGATATCGGTGGCATGGCCAACAGTTCGGCTGCCGTGACCGTCTTTTCTGATGACGGTCGGTGCGTCGGCGATGCCCTGATAATGCGTCGTGCCCTCGAATACGTGTCCACGTTCGGCGGTGTCATCGCCCAGCACGCACAGGACCCTCGACTCACGGTGGACGCCGTTCTCAATGAAGGGCGCGTCTCGAGCGAACTGGGTCTTCGCGGGTGGCCGAGCGTGGCCGAAGAGGCGATCATCGCTCGCGATGTTCTGCTCGCTGAATACGTCGGTGCGCGATTGCACGTCTGCCATGTCTCGACAGCTGGTTCGGTCGACGTGATTCGGTGGGCGAAGAAGCGCGGGATCGCGGTCACCGCAGAGGTCACCCCACACCACTTGTTTCTGACCGAGGACCTCGCGCTGACCTACGACCCCGTGTTCAAGGTCAATCCGCCGCTCAGAACTGCCGAAGACGTGGAAGAACTTCGCCGCGCAGTTGCCGACGGCACCATCGACATCGTGGCGACCGACCACGCGCCTCACGCGAGTTCAACAAAGGATTGCACGTGGCATGATGCGTCGTTTGGCATGGTTGGTCTCGAGTCGGCGTTGAGCGTGGTGCAGCTCGCACTCGTCGACGCGGGTCACATTTCATGGTCCGATGTCGCGCGGGTTTTGTCGGTTGCTCCGGCGGCGATTGGACGGGTCGACGGTTACGCCTCACCGCTGTCAGTGGGTAGCACAGCGAACATCACACTGGTCGACCCTGCGCACTCCACACAGTGGGACTCATCGCGTTTGCACGGTCGTTCGAGCAACAGTCCGTTCCTTGGGATCTCGTTGCCTGGACGCGTCGTGTCCACCATCTTCAAAGGCACAGAGACCGTCGTCGACGGCGCTCTGGTTGACCCCGAGACCCTAAGGAAAACATGATCGCCAACACAACGCTCGTCCTCGAAGACGGTAATCGATTCGATGGTGCCTCCTTCGGCGCGGTCGGTGAGCGAATCGGCGAGATTGTTTTCCAGACGGGGATGAGCGGCTACCAAGAGACACTCACGGACCCGTCTTACGCCGGACAAATCGTCGTGCAGACAGCACCCCACATTGGAAACACTGGAATGAACAGCGAAGACGAAGAATCGAACCACATCTGGGTCGAGGGCTATGTAGTTCGAGACCCGGCTCGTCGCACCTCGAATTTCCGCTCCGAAAGGAGCCTCGACGACGATTTGGTAGCCGGGGCAATCGTCGGAATATCGGGAGTCGACACTCGGGCGATCACCCGAATCATCCGTGAAGCGGGAGCGATGCGCGCCGGCATTTTCCCGCTTGACGGTCGAACTACCGAGCAGTACCTCGCCGCGGTCGCCGCGGCTCCCACGATGTCGGGTCGCAACCTGTCGGCGGAAGTGTCGGTGAAGCAGACATACGTTGTTCCCGCAGTCGGTCCCTCTATCGGCGCTCTCGCCGTGCTCGACCTGGGGGTCAAGAATGCAACGCTCGGTCATCTTGCCGCTCGCGGGTTCGAAGTTCACGTGTTGCCGCAGTCGGTGAGCCTCGACGAGATTCTCTCCATCAACCCGGTCGGGGTCTTCTACTCGAACGGCCCTGGCGATCCGAGCGCATCCGAACGGCATGTCGAACTTCTTCGCGGAGTTCTTGAGAAGCGCATTCCCTTCTTCGGTATCTGTTTCGGCAATCAACTTCTTGGTCGTGCTCTCGGTTTCGATACCTACAAACTCAAATACGGGCACCGTGGGATTAATCAGCCGGTGCTTGACAAGAAGACCGGTCGAATCGAAATCACGGCGCACAACCACGGGTTCGCGGTGAATGCCCCGACTGAGGGCGTAATCGATTCGCCCGCCGGTTTCGGAAAGGTTGAGGTCAGTCACGTTGGGTTGAACGACGACTGCGTTGAAGGACTTCGCGCACTCGACCGACCAGCTTTCAGCGTGCAGTACCACCCGGAGGCTACGGCCGGTCCTCACGATTCGACCTACTTGTTCGACCAGTTTCGAGAGCTCGTGCTCGCCAATCGAGGAGCCGAATAATGCCGAAACGCGATGACATCAATTCCGTCCTCGTCATCGGGTCTGGGCCAATTGTGATCGGTCAAGCAGCCGAATTCGACTATTCCGGAACCCAAGCGTGCCGTGTTCTTCGAGCCGAAGGCATTCGTGTGATTCTAATCAACTCGAATCCCGCGACCATTATGACCGATCCTGATTTTGCCGATGCGACGTATATCGAACCGATCACAACTGCGGCGATTGAAGCGATCATCGTGAAAGAAAAGCCGGATGCAATCCTCCCCACGCTCGGTGGTCAGACCGCCTTGAACGCGGCAATGGCCTTGCACGAGCAGGGAATTCTCGCAAAGTACAACGTCGAACTCATCGGCGCAAAGTTCGAGGCCATTCGACGCGGTGAAGACCGCCAGATATTCAAGGATTTGGTCCTTGAGTGCGGAGCGGATGTTGCGCGGAGCGTCGTCGTGCAATCGGTTGACGGCGCACTCGACTTCGTCACGGTGTCGGGCTATCCCGTCGTTATCCGCCCGTCGTTCACGATGGGGGGACTCGGGTCCGGCTTCGCCCACGACGAGCCGGAATTGCGTCGAATGGTCGAAAACGGTATCCACGAAAGCCCCACGAGCGAGGTGTTGCTCGAGGAGTCGATTCTGGGCTGGAAGGAATACGAGCTCGAGTTGATGCGCGATTCCACCGACAACACGGTTGTCGTCTGTTCGATTGAAAACATTGACCCGGTGGGTGTTCACACGGGGGACTCGCTGACGGTTGCGCCGGCTCTGACTCTGACGGACCGCGAGTACCAGAACCTTCGCGACATCGGAATCCGTATCATTCGTGCCGTAGGCGTGGATACGGGCGGGTGCAACATCCAGTTCGCGATTGATCCGACCAACGGTCGTGTGATTGTGATCGAGATGAACCCGCGCGTGAGTCGTTCGAGCGCACTGGCGTCGAAAGCGACTGGCTTTCCGATTGCAAAGATTGCGGCGAAATTGGCGATTGGTTACCGACTCGACGAGATTCCGAACGACATCACCGGGGTAACTCCGGCGTCATTCGAACCGACGCTCGACTATGTCGTGGTCAAGGTGCCGCGTTTCAACTTTGAGAAGTTCCCGGACGCCGATGCGGGATTGACGACCACGATGAAGAGCGTCGGTGAGGCGATGTCCATCGGCCGGAACTTCACGACCGCTTTGCAGAAATCTCTTCGGTCGCTCGAAAAGCGGGGGAGTTCCTTCCACTGGAATGGGCCAGTCGGTGATGTTGCTGCACTTCTCGAAGAATCGCGAATCCCAACCGACGGCCGAATCGTCACGCTGCAGCAGGCGCTGCGGGCGGGAGCGAGTATTGAGCAGGCGTTCGATGCGACCGCGATTGACCCATGGTTTCTCGATCAGATTGTGCTCATCAACGAGATTGCGGCGGAGTTAGCCTCGGGTCCGATGACAGTTGACGCCATTCGGTTAGCAAAGAATCACGGCTTCAGCGATGTCCAACTGGCGGACATTTGGGACACATCAGAGGACGCGGTCCGCGCATTCCGACTCGAGCAGGGTATTCGTCCCGTCTTCAAGACGGTCGACACCTGCGCGGGAGAGTTCCCCGCGTTGACTCCGTACCACTACTCCTCGTATGACACCGAGACCGAGGTCATCCCCTCCGAGCGGACCAAAGTTATCATCGTCGGGTCCGGTCCAAACCGAATCGGCCAGGGTATCGAGTTCGATTATTCCTGTGTCCATGCTTCGTTCGCGCTGTCGGACGCAGGTTATGAAACCATCATGATCAATTGCAACCCCGAGACGGTGTCAACCGACTACGACACAAGCGATCGGCTCTATTTCGAGCCACTCACGCTCGAAGATGTGCTGGCGGTCATCGACGCCGAGAGCGCGAGCGGTACGATTCTGGGTGCCGTTGTGCAACTTGGCGGTCAGACCGCGCTCGGGCTTGCACACGGACTGGAGCGCAACGGTGTGACCATCCTGGGAACGTCACCCGATGCGATTGACATCGCCGAAGAGCGAGGACGCTTCGCTGAAGTGCTCGATGCGTGCGGGCTTGTTGCACCGCGCAACGGTGTTGCCGTTGATGTCGAGTCGGCCATCGGGGTCGCTCACGAGGTTGGCTACCCTGTCCTGGTCCGTCCGTCGTACGTCCTTGGTGGTCGCGGAATGGAAATTGTGTACGACGCCGAGTCGATGCGTGACTATTTCGACCGCGTACGGGACTCTGCAATCATTGGGCCAAACGCACCGCTCTTGGTTGATCGCTTTCTCGAGGACGCAATCGAGATCGACGTCGATGCGCTCTTCGATGGCGACCGTTTGTATATCGGCGGAATCATGGAACACATCGAGGAAGCCGGCGTTCACTCCGGTGATTCGGCGTGTACATTGCCTCCGGTGACGCTCGGGCGAGGTGTCATTGATGACGTCACCGCGGCAACGAAAGCAATCGCGATCGGAATCGGTGTTCGCGGATTGCTCAACGTCCAGTTCGCCGTGTCCGCTGGCGTCCTCTATGTTCTCGAGGCAAACCCTCGAGCCAGTCGCACAGTGCCCTTTGTGTCCAAGGCAATGGGTACTCAACTCGCGAAGGCGGCGTCGCTCATTATGGTGGGCACGAGCATTGCCGATCTCGTCCGTGACGGACACCTTCCCGAACAAGACGGTTCGATTGTCTCCCGATTGTCACCGGTTGCGGTCAAAGAGGCCGTCCTTCCGTTCAAGCGATTTCGAACACTTGAAGGTCGCGTCGTTGACGCAGTATTGGGGCCGGAAATGCGCTCGACTGGCGAGGTGATGGGAATCGACCGTAATTTCCCACTCGCCTTCCGCAAGAGCCAAGATGCAGCGTACGGGGGTCTCCCCACAAGCGGCTCGGTATTCGTCTCCGTCGCCGACCGCGATAAACGATCAATCGTTCTGCCGATTCAACGCCTCGCGCAACTGGGTTTCACCGTCTTAGCTACGGGGGGCACCGCAGACATACTCGCGCGGAACGGCGTACCCGTGACGACAGTGCGTAAACACTACGAAGCGGATGCTGGTGAGGAATCAATCATCGACCTGATTCGAGCCGGCTCGGTGGATCTGATCATTAACACGCCGTCGGGGCGAAGCGCCCGCGCGGACGGGATGGAGATCAGGCGCGAGGCCGTGGCCGCCGATAAAGCCCTGGTGACGACAATCGCGCAGGTATCGGCCGCCGTCGCGGCAATTGAATCGTCGAATGAACCGATATCGGTTCGTTCCCTTCAGGAATATGCAGCGGACAGGGCGTCGTGGTGACGGGCCTCGGCGCGCGGTTCGACTCGATTGTCGAGTCGGTCGGTCCGCTGTGTATCGGAATCGATCCCAGCTCGGTAACCTTGGGTGCAGTCGGGATCGCCGACACTGCCGATGGAGCGCTGGAATTCGGGCGAGTCATCACCTCGGCAGCTGCCTCCCGTGTCGGAATTGTGAAACCTCAAGTGGCCTATTTCGAACGATTTGGTTCGTTTGGAATCGCTGCGCTCGAGACGGTCATCCGTGAAGCGCGAGAGGCGGGGCTTGCGGTGATTGCCGACGCAAAACGCGGTGACATTGGGACGACTATGCAGGGTTACGCGGACGCGTGGTTGGGAGACGGACCGTTACGCAGCGATGCGCTGACAGTGAGCCCCTATCAGGGCTTCGATGCCCTTGAGCCCGCTTTTTCGAGGGCCGCCTCGATCGGCTCAACAGTTTTCGTTCTGTGCGCAACGTCGAACCCTGACGCCAAAGACCTCCAACGAGCGTCGCTAGCAGGGGCCTCACTACCCGCAATCGTTGCCCGATACGCCAAGGAGCGTTCGGGGGACACCAACACCGTCGGCGTCGTCGTCGGCGCAACTCGTGATATGGCCGAGGCGCAACTGTCCGCAGACGATCTCGCTGGTTTGCTCGTCCTCGCCCCTGGCTTCGGTGCGCAAGGGGCGTCGCTGACGGACATCCGAAGAATCTTCGGGACCGCGACTCCTCGAGTGATCCCATCGGTCAGCCGGAGTGTCATTCGATCAGGACTCGCTGGTGTTGCGACCTCGATTGACGAACACCTGCGAGAATTGGGACTCTAATGCGAGACCCCCGAGAAGCCTCACTAATTGCTGTCGAAAGACGGCGAGCACGGGCTGCGGTCAAACGCGCAATCGAGGCGGGGGAGCGAGCACCACTTGCGGTCGCGCTTCTGGCCTGGCGAGAAGAGGATTCCGCCGAGGCCAGCCTGCGTGTCACTGAATTTCTGGGCAGTATCGCTGGCATCGGTGCGATTAAGATTCCGCGCATCCTCAATGAACTGGGCATTTCACCACGAAAACGACTGGGAGCTCTGGGCGGTCGACAGATCGAAACCCTCAGCGCGTGGCTCGGCACGAGGACTCCGCAGAACGGCGGACCCCTTCGCCGTGGAAAGCTGGTGGTTGTTGCCGGACCGACCGCGGTTGGCAAGGGCACTGTCGTGGCTCGAATCAGAGAGGCGCACCCCGAGGTCAAATTCTCTGTCTCGGCGACCACTCGTCCACCTCGCCCAGGGGAAATTGACGGTGAACACTACCTTTTCGTCACGGAAGCGGAATTCGACCGACTCGTCGAAACGAATCAGATGTTGGAGTGGGCGGTCGTTCACGGCCAGCATCGTTACGGCACGCCTCGCGGACCAATCGACACAGCTCTGGTCGCCGGGTCAAGCATCATCCTCGAGATCGACATTCAGGGCGCTCGGCAGGTCAAGAACACCATGCCGGAAGCGCTGCTGGTATTCCTTCTGCCACCGTCGTGGGACGAACTGGTCCGCAGACTTCAGACCCGCGGAACGGAAAGTCCAGAGGAACAGGCTCGTCGGCTCGAAACGGCGAAAGTCGAATTCGATGCCCAGTCCGAGTTTGATGTCACGATTGTCAATGACGATGTCGATGCGGCCTCGGAAGCCGTCGTACACTTAATGACAGACATCTAGTCGGAAGGCGAACCATGAACACGAGCAAGGGCATTATTGACCCTCCCATTGACGAACTCCTCGAGAAGGTCGATTCGAAGTATCAGCTCGTGATTGTTGCATCAAAGCGCGCGCGAGAGATTAACGACTACTACGTCGAGCGCGCCGAGGGCACCGTCACCACTGCCGGACCACTCGTTGAGTTCTCTGTTGACGAGAAGCCCCTCACGATCGCGATGCGCGAGATTAACGAGGGCCTCGTCGAAATCAACAACGCCAAGTAGTCCGCCGACCATACGTCAGCTGTTGTTGCGGGGCACGGGCTCTCGTCCGACCCCACGAGTACGCTGTAAGGGTACTCCGTAGCCCGCTTGTGCCGCATCGCGAGATGAGGTGAGCTGTACGTCACGGGTGTTCACCCTTGTCAGCCGACAGAAAGAGATGTATCGATGTCCCTCCGACTTTTCACCAGTGAATCCGTTACGAGCGGCCACCCCGACAAATTGTGCGACCAGTTGTCGGATGCAATCCTCGATGCACTTCTGGCGCAAGACAAGAATTCCAAGGTCGCGGTCGAATGCCTCGCTTCCGGTGGACTCATTCATGTCGCGGGGGAGGTCCGCACCGAGGGTTACGTCGATATCGACCGTGTAGTGCGCGACGCAATTCTTGATATTGGCTACGATTCGGCAGAAGTCGATTTCGATGGGCGCACCTGCGGAATCATGATGTCCATCGCGGAACAGTCGCCAGAAATCAACAGCGCTGTTGATAAAGGAGACGAACTCGGGGCCGGTGACCAAGGGTTGATGTTTGGCTTTGCGTGCAACGAGACGCCGGTTTTCATGCCAGCTCCGATCTATTTCGCTCACCGTCTCGCAGAACGTCTCGAAGAAGTTCGCAAGCAGGGAATTGTGTCGTACCTCCGTCCGGATGGGAAAACGCAAGTGACCATTGGATACGAAGGACACGTTCCGCGCAGCGTTAACGCGATCGTTGTGTCTACTCAACATGCGCCAACCGTCGAAGGTCGCGCGATCTCGTTGGACCGGATATCGGCCGACATCCGGGAACATGTCATCAATCCCGTATTCCAGGGTTCTGGTTTGGACATGGGCGACGTCGCCTATTTCATCAATCCGTCGGGGTCGTTCGAACACGGCGGACCGGGCAGCGACGCGGGGTTGACGGGTCGCAAAATCATTGTCGACACCTACGGTGGCGCGGCACGGCACGGCGGTGGTGCGTTTTCTGGGAAAGACCCGTCAAAGGTTGACCGCTCTGGCGCCTACGCGATGCGTTGGGTTGCAAAGAACGCCGTCGCTGCGGGACTCGCTGACCGGCTCGAGGTACAAGTCGCCTATGCGATCGGAGTAGCCGAGCCGATCGGGTTGTACGTCGAAGCGTTCGGAACAGAGACAGTGCCGCTCGACACAATCCAACGCGTCCTTGAGTCAGTGTTCGATCTTCGCCCGGGCGCCATCATCCGTGACCTAGACCTTCTCAACCGGAACTTCCGTCAAACGGCGACCTACGGACACTTCGGACGCGAAGGCGACAACTTCACCTGGGAACGTTTAGACCGGGTAGACGCGATCCGCGCTGCGCTGGCCGAAATCGGATAGCGGTGGCGCCACTAGTCGCTCACGTGCTTGTCGAGTCGCCCGTGCCGAGGCTCGACCGCTTGCTCGACTACGTCATTCCAGAGGAGTTGGCCGCCGACGTTGTCGTCGGATGCCGTGTCCGTGTTCCGCTCGGAAAGGGCGGCGCTCGTCGTATCGACGCCTTCGTCGTCGGGATTTCGGAAAAATCGGCGACCGAGATGGTGTTGGCCGAAATCGAGTCGACTCACGGAAGCGTCCCGGTCCTCACCCCCGCTTTATGGAGCTTGGCTCGCGCGGTCGCCGACCGCAACGGCGGTGGGGCAGCCGACATCCTTCGGGGTGCGATTCCTAAACGTGGCGTCCGCATCGAGAAGGGGAGGCAGTTCACGCCACGAGCCATGCCGACACCACGGCCGACCGAGCGAACGGCACTCACTCTGGACGCCGGCGTCATCGAAACACCCGACGGTCCCACACTCCGGTCCCTCTCACAAGTCGCGGATCTCGTCAGGGACGCTGTGGGAGGAGTGATTGTGGTGGTTCCCGATTGGCGAGATCTTGCACTTCTCAGTCGCGCACTCGGTGAGGTTCCTCACGTCACCGTTGATTCCTCGGGGACTCCTTCCGAGCGCTACGGGCGATACCTCGACATTCTTTCCGGTGACGCGCGCATTGTGATCGGCACGAGAGCTGCGGTGTATGCGCCTGTTCTCGACCTCGAGTTGCTCATCGTGGTCGATGAGTCAGACCCGCTCCTCGAAGAACCACACACCCCCTATGTACACGCGAGAGACGCGGCCGTCGTTCGGAATTCGATCGAGGGCGGGCGTCTTGTTTTTGCGTCAATCACGCCATCGGTAGAATCGACACGATTTGTTGAACTCGGATTCATCGAATCCTCGGTGACGATGCCATCCAGAGCAACCGTGATGTTGGCCAACGACGTCAGTGATGACGGTTTTGCGTCGCGCGCCCGAATCCCGTCGAGTGGTTGGAAAGTCCTTCGTGAGGCGCTGGAGCGAGGGCCTGTTCTTGTC
>Ga0315905_10006879_pt1 | contig 11558 bp, 9 predicted proteins | sample LakEriMetagenome_5_FD_203522 | JGI IMG/M metagenome (GOLD analysis project Ga0315905, IMG submission 203522) | Freshwater fungal communities from buoy surface, Lake Erie, Ohio, United States - Buoy 4 MA121 | ecosystem: Environmental > Aquatic > Freshwater > Lake | place: USA: Lake Erie, Ohio...
CTTCTTTCAACTTTATATTCTCTTTTAACAATGCTTGTAGCTCTGCGTCGCGATAACTCAAATCTTGCATCAGCATGGATTGCATCTTGGCTTGTCTGGCTTCTATTTTTTCGCAAATAACTTGGGCAACATGGTCCGCAATCAAGTAGACGCAAATTGCACCTATAATCAATGCGGCTATCTGGGAATTTTTATAAATATCTGTATCTATATTTGTATTTGTGCATAAATCTTTGAATAAAGATAATGCATTTTTGTTAGAAATAACAGCAGTCATGTTGGTATTGGAGAACATTTTAGAAACGGATGTTGTTGAATATAAGAATACTTATTGATAATTAGAGGAAATGAATTTCAATTTTTTCTAAGGAAGCAACGCCAGTCCCTTTGGACCAATGGTATTCAGCTATGCTTACGCCTTATGATCCTATTACAAAGTGCCTTTTCAATAAAAAATTTTATATTTTATATTTTAACCTTTTTGTTTATTTATTTAATACTTTTTCTCTTTCTTCTTTGGAAAATGGATCTGGCATATCCAAAACTGTCATAACCTGTCTGTCTATTCTTTTTAACCTAGCCCACTCCATTTCAATTTCTAGTTCTTCGCGCTGTAATTTGCGGCATTTTTCGGAAAAGCAAGACTTAGCAATATACTTGCCAAAAGTATTATCAGGGCTATATTTTATAGTAAGATTGTCGGAATCAACCATTTCTTGGCTTAAATTTTGATGCAGACGGCATTTCTGGCAACGAACCGTTGCTTGTTGGATTAAATGTTCCGGAATTAATTTGGCGGGATCAATCGCATACATAATTTCATTTGGATATTTCTCATCATCTGATGAATATGGAGAATTCTCTTGAGTTTTGGGATCAGTATTGGTATTCATTTTTAAGTTGTTAGTTGTTGAATACTTATTGATAATTGGGGGAAATGAATTTCAATTTTTCCACCTTTCCCGCTTCGCTATAAAGGTGGAGCCAAATAAAAAAGAATTTTGTAATTTTGTAATTTTGTAATTTTGTATTTTTGTATTTTTGTAATTAATTGATTGTTGGATTTATACTTCCTCGTTATCTTCATCATCATCTTGTAAAAGCTGATATCTGTTTTTAAGTTGTGCAAAGGCAGTCTCTGTTGAGCCTCGTGCAAAGCTATCTTCGGATTCTTCTCTTACTCTTGGTCCTAATCTTAGTCTTATGCTCTGATGTCTTTGCTCTGCTTCTTGTTGCGCTTCTCTTTGTTCTCTAGGATAGTTGCTAATAATTTGCCTGAATTTGCCAAACATTCGATCTGCAAATCTTTCATTTATCTCTGCTTCTGATTCATATTCTTCATGATCGATTAGCATGCATTTTACCATATCTTCCATAGTATAGCCTTGTGCGACAAGTCTGGCTGCAATAGTTTCCGCGCTTGGTCTAACGATTGGTTCTTCTTCAGCTTGGTCTTCTGGTTCTGGTTCTTGTTCGGGCTCTTCTTCTATTTCTTCGCCTGCTAGCTGTTGATGAAACATGCGAAAACTTGTTAGCACATTATCATCAAATGCTTCATCTTCTTCAAAGTCTTCGTATTCGCTTAGTTCTTCGTCTTCGTCATCGCTATCTTCTGGTTCTTCGGCCATCACGGATCTGCACATTGGGCACGAGAATCCATTTTGTGCTGAATTTTTCATCAGACAATTGCAATGAAATTTATGCCCGCATTCTGTTGTTACACAATTTTTTAATTCATCAATTTCATCATAGCAAATTGGGCATTCAATATTATTTTGAGACATTGTTTATAAAGTTTACGTTTATAAGATTACTGCGTTTATAAGATTACTGCGTTTATAAGATTTGCTTTAAAGACTGGGTTATAATTATAAGAATACTTGTTGTTAGTTTAAGAAAAAGTATTTCAATTTTTTTAAGGAACCCTAGGTTTCCTTATGATCCTTCCTTTTATAAAATTATTTTATGATCTATTCTTACTTCAAAGAAAAAATAAATTAATTATCAGTTAATTTATTTTTATAATTTTTTATTTTTATATTTTTTGATTATAATTTATTTTTATTTTTTGTGTGCATTTTGATTTGATTATTGTCTAATGACTTCGCTAATTATAGTGCGTTTAAGTGTCTGAACCTTGTTGACATAGGATTCCAAGCTTTGCTCTTGTTTTTCCACTTCATTATCTTCGTCTTCGTTTTGTTGCTTATCTTGTTGTTGCTTTTCGCTTTGCTTTTTAAAGTTACTCATTGCAAATTTGAACACATATGTCGGTTTTGTCTGTCCGATTCGATGGCATCTAGCAACGGCTTGATCTTCAACACACGGATTCCAATGAGGACTCACAAAATAGATTTCCGAGAAATTTGCCTGTAAATTTAATCCTTCGCAGCCTGTCTGGATCTGCAAGACAATGGCGTCCGCTGCATCTGCCAAATTGAGGCCTGGAGTTCGGCTATTGCGACCATCATACGTAACCACTTTTTGTAATCCACCTTTTCTCAATCGTTGTGCAATAGCATCAATTTCGTTTCTGAAGTGGCAGAATATAATTTTGCCATTGCCATTATCTTTTCTTTCTAAGATTAGATTGATGACCGCATCCAACTTGCTGCTGCTTTTTATTGCCCTGACATAATTTTGTGGCTCTTCAAATTCACCATTGTTTATTGGTTCTCTTATGTTTGGAATAAGAAGTGCTGGCATAATACAGCTTTGTCTTGCCTTCATTATCGCAGTTAAAATTCCTTTGCCTTCAAATAAGTCAGCTAATTCGCTGTTACTATTGCTATTTTTTAGAAAAACATGTGTTTGATTTGGAAGCAATGAGTGTAGCTCTTCGGACATCTGCTGCTCATGTTTGTTGGTCCATTGGACTTGGCGTTCTTCTTTGATTACTGGTGGCAAGTTGATTCCGACTTCTGCTTTGGTGCGTCTCAGAATGTATTTTTCTGCGAGGTCTTTGATATTATCTTGTTTCGCATCTTTTATGCCAATGATTCGAAATAAGTTGTATAAATCTGAGCGCTTGTTCTGGATTGGTGTGCCTGATATAAGCCACTTGATTTCTGCTCTAATTTTCTCGCAACTGCTGTAGCGCTCTGTGCGTTTATTTCGCAAATGATGCGCCTCGTCAAATATCAAGCGATTCCATTTGATCTTTGCTAGCATGTTGTTGTTCTCTTGATTGGAATTGCTTTTGCTTTCTAGTCGCTTATCGCTTAGAAGCATATTATACGTCGTTAAGACGATTGGCGCCTTCATCAGCTCTTCTTCTGTGATATTTTTTTTATTGGCACCATGATATTTGAGTGCTTTGTGTCCGGAGCATTTGAAAATCTCTTTGGCCCATTGGTCGAGCAAAACTGGTGGCACTACAATCAGAGTTCTGCGCTTGAAGTTGACAAACATCAGACCGATAAGTGTCATTGTCTTTCCTAGGCCCATTTCATCTGCGACGATGCCACCTTTTACATCTTCTTTTTTCTTTTGGAGTAGTTCTCTTTTTAAACACCACTCGATTCCTTCGCATTGATAGTCCTTTGCTGAAAAATTCGCTCTACCTAATAAAACATTAAATTTTGTCATTTTGTCTTTTATTTCTAAAAGGCTTTGATTGGTTGCATTTGCATTCATCATTTTATAAGTTTACGATTTGAAGGTTACTTTGTTTTAAACTTGGTTATAAAATACTTATACGAGTATATAATTTGTGGAAAAGTTTTTCAATTTTTTAGGGGAACTGCGGTCCTATGACCCCTCCTTCCTGTTTCTTTTTTAAGGACCCGTGAAAAAAAAAGGACCCGAAGGCCTCTTTTTTTGTTTTTTGTTTCGTTTCGCTTCGCTTTTTCCTACAAATAAATGTTAGTAAATGTTAGAATAAATATAAATGCGTGTATTTATTTAGAATCCAATCTCTAAGGCTTTTGCTTCAAGTCTTTTCAAGTTCTCCTCTGTGGCTTCAATAAGTTTTTTCTCTGACCACTCTTTGAATTCTGCTTCGAAATCGTATCCGTGTGCCAAGCCAAAGCCTACACAGAAATCGTCAAAGTTGAAATCTGATGATTTGATAGCAATTCGCATATCAAGATCTTCGATGCTGATGCTCTCTTCGATTTGAAGTCCTCGTTTGAAGCTGACTTGTTTCTTTTCTTCATAGTCGTATACTTCGTCTTTGATCTGGTTTTTGAATTCCGTGGTCCATTGCGCAAAATTAGCGCTTTTTGTGAATCGCAAGTCTTCTTCAACTGTTTCTTCGACTGCCCACCAATTGTCATCTTCGTAAACAATGCGGGCCTCTTTTCTGGGGTCTTTGATTTTCTGGATCAGATTGTAGGCCACTTCTCGATCGCACCATTCTGCAACTTCAATGTAGGCGGTGTAGCAGAGCTGGTTTCGCTTGAAATCTGGCATAACACATATTTTTCTAGTTTTACATACTTGTAAATACTCCAATAGGAGCGCAATTACGGCTCTGTCGTTAGGGACATGAGCAATAGTGATATTGGTAATTGGTTGAGACATCGTTATTAAAGGCTTTAAAGACAAGGGGTTTGGTAAATAATACTAGTTGTTATGTAGAAAAAAAGTATTTCAATTTTTTTAATTTTGATTTTTTTGCGACCGATACCTGATTTGCTTTTTAAACCACTAAAAATTTCTTTGTTTTGGTCATAAATTTAGTTGCAAACTTCTTAGCTATTAATATCCTTAAAATTAAATCCTTCATACAAAACTTCTAATTCCAATGAAAAACTATAATCCATATTATTTATGTCTACTATCTCACCAAATTGATCTATTATTTTTATGAATAAATTCCTTAAATTAACAGGTCCATTATATTTTCTCGTTTTAGTATAACGAGATGTATTATCATCTACGGTTAAAGACAGTTTGCCATTCACCATTGGTATCTTTGCTATAATATTTTTATCCATGATGCTATTATCAAAACACACTATATTTAATGGATTATTATTATACTGATAATCGTCTATAGATACATAAATATACCGATCTCCACCGGCATCAAATAATCCCTCAGAATTTATATAATTTGTAATATTTTTATAAATTGCTAAACGATATCCCATTGACCATCCAATTGTATTAATTATATTACTATTATTATTCGTAGCATCCTCTGAAAAAACTAAAGTAAATGTTAAATTTGCTGGATACAATCCAATTAAACTAAACTTACTTTTGCTACTATATGGGTCGATAGAATATTCTATATATTGTAAATCAGATGAGGTGCCGGAATTATAAAAATGATTATTATTTAAATAATCTGGTAAAGTAATTGAATCATAATTGCCATCCGGGATTAATATATCGTATTCTGTTACAACTGAATTATTGGTTATAATTATTTTTAAAACATTATTTCCTTTTACACCAGAAAATAAATACCAGGCATTTGGGATCTCAATGGAAGCTAATCGTAGCGCAACAACATGTTTTATTTCCATCGGTATGATATACTGAAAATTACACGGATTGCTGTTGTAATAATTTTTTCGGAAAAAAGTGTTTAGATTTAAATTTAATAGGTGGGTAACTCGTTTTATTGAATTCAGATAACCTGGTCCTACATTATTGGCGACCACATTATTGACATTATTTGTATTTTTTTGTTCTTGAACTGTGGGAACAAATATATCTGTATTGGGATTCGATTGATTCGATTGATTCGATTGAGTAATTTTATTTATCTTTAATCTTTCTAAGATTTCAGATATACTTAATCTTTCAAAAGAAGGTATTTGCTTTATTTTATTTACATATAATTCTACTTGGCTAGAATTATTATTTAATATAATATCATTGTGATATAACGAATATATGAATATAACTATTTTATAGGCTTGCAAAAAAAATGTATAATATGATCCGGATACTTGACTCTTTACATCAATTAAAAAGGTATTTAGTTTTTCTATATTTTTCTTGTCAAAATTATTATCTAATTTTAATAGAGTCAAAATTTCAGAATAAGTGTAATTATATATATTTAAATCTAAGTTATCAGCCATTGATATATATTAATAATATGTATTACTTTTTATAATTTAATTTAATTTTTTATTTTATTCCAACCTTGTCAGTTAACATATTGTTATATTGGTTTTGTAATTAAATTTTACCATTGTTGGCTCTACACCGCATGTAGGAGAAGAAAATATAACAGATAATGTTAAAATTACTGACGGAGATACGGGCATTGGATCTAAATCATTAAATTTACACCTAACTGTATTTACAATATCAGACCAAGACAAAGAACATAAATTAGAATATGAACATGTTTTGATCAAATCACATAGCGATTTTATTGCATTTAATTGTTTATTTAATGCTATATTAGAAGAGGGGGTAAATAAACTTCTATGCATATTCAAATCATTTTCTATGTTTTGAATAATGGTTTCTGTTAAAAAAAAAGGCATATTATTCACGCTTCTGTCACTGTGTTCGAAACTGATAAACGGTATCAAGTCGGGTTGAGATGCCTCTGGATTTATTGAAAATATATTTTGTAAGTAAAATAATGTTTTAAATACTTGTTCTGTAACAAGTATAGTATCTAATTCTACAACATGAATTGATAAATTTTGCTGATGTATAGCTGCAAAAGTTTGATTTATTACAGCAAAATCAAGTTTAACTGTCTGAGGTTCTAATGTAATACAGTCTGTATGCATATATTTAATATAATATATATTTTTATTTCTATTTTATTTCTATTTTATTTCTATTTTCTATTTTATTACAATTTTCTATTTTATTGCAATTTTCTATTTTATTGCAATTTTCTATTTTATTACAATTTTCTATTTTATTGCTATTTTCTAGATTTAAATATTTATTACTGATAATTGTTTTAATTTGTATAAAAGTTACATTATATGTGTTTAATAATGTTAATATATCATTCAATATGTTTGTATTATAATATTCTTCGCATTTAAAATTGGGTTTACCAAATATTAAATTATATATTTCATATTCAGGCTTTATTCGTAACATGACTGTCTTAAACGACATAGTAGACATATTAGAATTGTTGCAGTATAATTTTTCTTCTAAATTTGTATTTTCTATATTTAAAAACACAGCTGTTTCTAAAACATATAATAAATCTATATAAATTTGTAAATTTAAATTTGGATATCTTGTGTTAAATGAAGTTAATTTCCTTATTATTATATCAAAAAATACTAAATTTTCTTCTAATACTTTACAATTTTTAGACATAAAAGGAATTATATAATAATTTAAAATTTGAATCTTTAGTTTTTTCACTTCGGTTGGTATAATTTGACCTTGGTTATTGGTTCTAGTATCCCCGCAAATATTAAAATAGGTTAAGTTTCTTGCACCTGACATTGACAGCGCGATATTTTTTGGCATATATATAGCATATTTATTTATTATTTATTTGGTTAATTAATCGTGAAATTATTGGTTCCTGAATCTAATCTTAAGTTGTTAGATCCTGAAGTTGAATCATTTAGGAGAGTATTTGTTTCTGATTGTATAAAAGTATTACATGTATCTAAACGGCATAAATAGTGACCATATGGATACAAAACTGGATTTAAATCTTTACACACAGTTGATTCATTTTTAGAAAGGTCGCATATATAACTAGAATTTCCTTGAATGATAGTTAAAGGAGCCATTAAACAAGGCATAAATGGGCAACAATGCGTATATTTTCTATTTTTGTTTTGTATAAAATTAGCATAATTTGCGTATCTTATTTGTATATTTTTTGTTTGATTTAGATGTTTTGAATGTTTTGATATACCTCTTTTATTACTAATATAATCAGCGTATGATATTATTTTATTATTCGAAAAAGGTCTATTCATTATATATTATGTTATTTTTACTTATTATTTAGAATTATTATTTTTTTAAAAAATTATATAATTGTCTATTATATATGCCTGTCCCTCCTCGCCTGTTTGATAACAACATTTACTTTGATATTCCTCTACAATTGGAAGCTAATCCTACATTATATGGTGTCATGGACGTTATGCCTGAAGTAGATTTTATATTATCTGAGCCACGTAGCCTTTTCTACCCAACTGTTATGTCTAGTGATCTATTAAGAGCCTGTTTTTATTATAATTCTGAAAATGGTATTACTAAAGCATATATAACAGAGAATTCTGAAATTCTCGCTGCTCTAGCAGCTAGCGTTAACCAAGTTATATTTTGTGATTTATTTAATTTAATTTATTCCAGATTTTCTGATAATGAAAATAATCCTGCTATGTATCCTAATGCTATAGTCGGAGGGGTCCCTGAGAAAGGTGGTTTTGGTTCACAAGTTATTCAATATTTATCCTCTGCTATGTTTACAAATCCTGCAACTTCTGGGCCTTTTGCCAATATTCACGAAGTAATCAGTCATTTGATGCAAGGAGTTATAGTCTCTGTTGTTGTTCCTGCTGTAATTGATGTTAATAATTCTGATCCTGATACCAATGTTATTACTCCAGCAACCACAACTCAAGTTCGACGAACATTAGGACAACAATTTGTCACTTTTATTCAGTCTAAAACTGAGCCAGATGGAACAAATCCTTTCGTTCATAATCTATTTGAACAAATATTAGCTGTTTTTCCCGAAAGGTTTGATTTAACAGATAATTCTTTAGAAGGCGTGTATATTTCTTTGCCATTTGATGCAACGGACCGAATTAATTTCGATATTGTGCTTAATGGAAGCCTTTCTTTACATTTAACTGCTACTACTACTAATCCATGCTCCCAGGTCAATTATGCTCAGCCATCGTTATTGCGAATGTTTCCAAAGGCCTCAACTGACCCATCCTGGACACATATTATTAATTATGACACTTCTTCTCGTTCATCATTGACATTGATCCCTAAAACATTTAGAGCTAATCTTTGTTTATCTGGGGACCAAGATATTTCTAAAACACATAGCTTATATTCCACAAAAATTTTACTAGAGAATGCTAATCGTAATTTAAGTCTAACTTATACGCTTTCAGAAGTTTCGCAAACTATTGCAACAAAAGATATATATAGCACAACTGTCCCAACCACTGAACAAATCAGAGATAGAAAGTTTACTATGTCTAGTATTTTTGCTACCATTATGGCAACTGCTACTAAATTAACGGCAGTATCTGGTAATAACGCATTTGCTATCGGAACTAAAAGCACCATGGACCTTTTAGAAATATTCGTAAATTTATTGCAAGATTTACATAAAATCACTCTCTTATTCAGGGATCTTGCTCAATATGACTTTGATCAAGACGATACAAGTTATTATAGCAATGATGTTGGTCCTTCTGCTGTAAATACTTGTTCACGAATAACTAGCGCTAATTTTGCTTCCGGTAATTCGGTTTTAAATATGTCCTTGATTAATGAGTCAATTAGAATAGCAATGAAATCGTTGTCACAACTTATTGGTTCTGCATTTCATAATGATACTACTAAATTATCTATCGATAAACGTATACGACATAGTTTAACTGAATCATTACCTGCCATCTTTAGCATAACAAATGTAATTAAAGTATTGTGTAATCCTCTAGAAACATATTTAAAGATTGATTGCCTAATTCTAAGAAATACCTACTCTGTGCTTGATGATATTTTTTTAGCCACTAGCCAACAATTTCAGGGTTATGGCGCTTCTCTACTTAATGTCATGTCACTCATTGACATTTCTATTATGTCACTATATATGGTAACTAATAGACCTATTGAACCTACTAGTGCTTCAGCTCTTCAATATATTAAACATCCTAATATGTTTCAAATTGCGGACTTGTCAAAAACAGTAGTAGATACTTTAAATCGGGTAGATGTTGTAAATAAAACAAGCACCTTTATCCCTGATTTGTGTGATTCTTTAAGCAGTATGATTAATCTTATGGTTGCTACCATATCTCCTACTCAATTTGATTTACCTACGTATATCAGAAGTTTTAATGATCCACTTGATCGAAAATATTTAACCACGATTTTTAATCATGGTGGTGTAATCAACACGAGCAATAAATTAGTTTTTACTAAACTTGTTCAGACTGGTGGCGTGGTAACCTACTTGGATGAGTTTTCATATGATTTAATTAATAACTTGCCAATGACAACTGATTTAACTTCTACCGGGCAACCTGGAATTTTTGCAGATTATACTCAAGCTCAATCTGCTAAATCTTTAATTATGGCTGATCCTAGCATCCCTCAAATTAACGATGTGAATGCTTCTACTGGATTAAATAATTATTTAGGATACAGTAAAAGTAAAAGTATAATGGGAGGGGTTAACAATGGAACTTATGTTAACGCTTCTATTGCTCATATTGCTGCTCAAGCTGATGCTTTAGCTGCTCAAAATGCTTTAGATGCTGCTCAAATTGTTTTAGATAGTGCTCAAGCTGCTGATGCTGCTGCTCAATATGCTGTTCAAAATGCTTTAGATCTTTCTAATTCCACAGCGTTAACTACTTTTGAACTATTACGCGAAGCTCAAAGATTAATTGAAATTCGTGCTCCGGCCGCTGAACAAGCTAGAGGTGAAACAGTTTATCTCGCTGCTAAATCTATATCTGATGCAGCTGCAACTAGTCTAACTGCCGCGAATACTGCTGAGAGAAATACTACTAAAGATTTGTTAAAAGCTCAACACGATTATAATGCTATTCTTTCTAATTATCAAGCTCAACAGACGATACTTTACAATGCATATGAACATGAATTACTATGCAAGAGAAATAAAATATATGCTCAAAATACACTTGTTAAGAGCACATCAGAATCAGTTATTACTGCTTGGAGAGCCTTAAAAGAGGCTTTGGGTGCTGAGACTCCTGATTCTGTCTTATTTGACAGTGCAACTGCTACATTGGAAGCTTCTATATTAGCTGCTAAAACTGTCATCGCTGCAGCGATAGTCGCAGATAATGAACAATTGGTCAAGGATGCTAATAATGCGATAGAATTACCTAAGAATACTTCTCAATTAATGCGTGATGAAAAAGTATCCGAAGCCTTAAATCGAATTGCTGACGATATTGCTAAAACGCCGATCGTTTTTGACGAAGGTAGTATATATATCTTATCTGATGCGATTTCGGATACTTCGTCAACGGGAGGGCGGGGAAAGACATAAAGCAGTCATATCACAATTATAAGAAAATATAAACATAAATAAATCATATTTATCTTTATATATAAAAATCTATAATTAATATCCTATTCAACATTACCCTCTGTAGATAGCTTATAATTAACATTCTTCTAGTTTTTTCATATCAAAAATACCATTTTTTGGAAGACCAAATTTAGATATATAAATAAAATATTTATCTTTTAATGTAAATTTTACATCAAGATTTGTTTTAATATTTAAATCATATGTTTTCTTTTTATCGACTTGTTTTTCAAGATTTTTAATTTTTTCATTTAATTCGATAATCAAATCATTTAATTCTATAATTTCTTCATTATTATCAATACCTTCTTTTATTAATAATGTCACTTGTTTTATA
>Ga0315905_10006881_pt1 | contig 11556 bp, 8 predicted proteins | sample LakEriMetagenome_5_FD_203522 | JGI IMG/M metagenome (GOLD analysis project Ga0315905, IMG submission 203522) | Freshwater fungal communities from buoy surface, Lake Erie, Ohio, United States - Buoy 4 MA121 | ecosystem: Environmental > Aquatic > Freshwater > Lake | place: USA: Lake Erie, Ohio...
GCGCTGCCATCGAAGCGGTACAAGCCCAGGGCGTCTTTGGGGAAGTGTGCCGGTACCCAATCGATGATCACGCCGATAGCGTTTTGATGGCAGTGGTCCACAAAGTACATGAAGTCTTCGGGGGTTCCGTAGCGGCTCGTGGCCGAGAAATAGCCGGTCGTCTGGTACCCCCAAGATCCGCTGAAAGGATGCTCGGAAATCGGCAGGAGTTCTAAGTGGGTAAATCCCATCTGTTGACAATACTCGACCAGTTGGTGGGCCAGCTCGCGATAATTGAGCCAACCGTGGTTGGTGCCTTCGCACTTTCGCCATGACCCCAAATGGACCTCATAGATCGAGATGGGCTTCTGAAGGATTCGGTTCTGCGCCCGCTCATCGAGCCAACGTGCGTCGTTCCATTGGTAGGAGAGCGAGTGGACGATCGAGGCGGTTCGCGGTGGGACCTCGGAATAAAAAGCCAGCGGATCGGCTTTATCGATGATACGTCCGTCGAGGGATCGAACTCGGTATTTGTAGTTCATACCGGTTTGGACGTTCGGCACAAAGAGCTCCCAGACACCCGACGGAATGTGCTTGCGCATCGGATGCGCTCGACCGTCCCATTGATTGAAGTCGCCGACGACCTGGATACTTTGTGCGTTGGGAGCCCAGAGCGCGAAATTCACCCCCTGTTGGTCCTGGACTTTACGAGGATGCGCGCCGAGCTTCTCGTAGAGTTTCCAATGGTTCCCCGAACCGAATAAGTAGCGATCGAAATCGGTAAGCCAATATTCGACGGTGGAAGGATCGACTGGTTCAGTCACGTTTCCCGATACTCCGGTTGGTTGGATGGATGCTAGTGTCTAGCTCGAAAGCGATCGGGTTTCGGATCGAGCATCAGCATCGATCTCAGGGTGTCGACCAGGAGCGAATCGGTGCGCAGCACAACTCGCCAGATCCAGCGACCTGGCATGCCGCTCCAATCGATCCGACTCGAGGTCTCTTGTGCATCCGTGTGACTCCTAGGACCTTGTGGTTCGTGTGAGCCGCTCGGAACCGATTCTCCAGCAGGAGCGACCTGCACCGTCTGTGGCGATCGTATCGCCTCAGGAGGTGCGAGCATCGCGGAGAACGACCGGGACTCAACGCGAGCCCCGTTGCCGCTGGGATAGTGTCCGGCGGTGCTTGTCTCGACGGGCACATCGCGACGGTCACCATCGATAGGGTCTTGCTGGGAATCGTAAGCCATCCAGCGGCAGGTCACTTCGTGGTACCGCAGGGCGATATCGACACGTCGCCAGAGGTCTTGATTGCGGATCGGTTGGATCGAGCCGAAGTGTTCCCAACAGAAATCGTTTTCTCGCCATTCGACCAGCCCGTACTGTAGACCGCGAGCCACGTAGCGATTCGTGGTGATCAAGGTCACTTTGCTCGGTTGATCGAGGGCTTCGAGCCCCCGGATCACTGCCATGAGCGAGATGCGATCGGGGTGGAGGATTGGTTCATGATCCCAGGCTTCTGTTTTAAGGCCGTTTTCGACGTTTTCCAAGACGAATCTCCATCGGCTTGCATCGTCTTCGGGAAAACCGAAAGCCTGTCCCGCTGTGCCTTCGCAGAACAACAAAAAATGGGGCTTGATCGTGGTAATCATGCGTCGTTGGGGTCGGAAGGCTAAGACGGTGATTGCAAAGTCATTGGTTGGACAACGATAGCTTGCGCGATGATATAGTTCGAGTTTGGGTTTCGAAAGTCAAACTCTGTGGATTGCCGTAAATAAAGGGACAGGGTTCAATCTGTAGCGATTGGATCTATTGTAAAGTCTTGACGTGGGATAGGCTTCCAGCCTGTCTGCAGCGTGGGATAGGCTTCCAGCCTGTCTGCAGCATCGAGTCGCTCAACGTCGGGACAGGCTGGAAGCCTATCCCACGGATGCAACGGACACTATTTTTGCTTGAGTTGACGCCGGTAACGCCCAGGCGGTTCTCCGAAGGCTTTGCGAAACGCTGCGCTCATGTACTCGGCATGCTGAAAGCCAGCCTTCTCGGCGATCGCATCGACCGACAGATCGGTCTGCTGTAGTAGTTCCTTGGCCCTAGACAAACGGATCATCGAAATCATCGCATGAGGCGTTTTGCCGATTGCGGTGCAAAACCTGGTTTCGAGCATGCGGCGCGACAGCGCGACATGCTTTAGCACATCGGTCACCTGGATTCCATCGCAAGCATGATCGCGGATGAACTGAATCGCCTTGGCGATCAGTGGGTCGGCCACCGCGGTGATATCGGTCGATTGGCGAAGCACCAACCCCAAAGGTGGCATCAAGCGAAAGGGGGTGGTGAATCCTGTTGGCTGAACCCGCCTGCGATCGGCCATCGCTTGATCTAGCCACTGGGCCGCAAAGTACCCGGCTCCGATCGCATCGGGTGCGATGCTAGTGAGCGAAGGTCTCGCCAATTCGCACAGGATCGGATCGTTATCGACACCGATGACGGCGATCTGTTCGGGAACTGCAATGCTCTGATTTCGGCAATGGTCTAAAACGACTTGCGCTGTGATGTCATAAGCGCAGAACAACCCGACAGGTTTAGGAAGTTTCGCCAGCCAATCGGCCAGTTCGATCGACGTACTTGCAGGGCTGGTTTTTCGAAACAAAGATGGGGTTTGGTGGAGCGAACATTCGAATCCAGCGATCTTGCAGCACGCGACAAAGGCCTCCTGCCGCCAACGCGACCAATTCAAACCTTTGGGACCACAGAACGCAAAGCTCCTGAATCCTCGTTCGTGGAGGTGATCGAATGCAAGTCTGGCGATCGCTTGATCGTCGGTTTCGATCCAAGGAATATTGGCGACTCGACGTGCCGAACTGACATCCACAACCGGTACCTGCAAGCTCGATACGGCTTTGGCGATTCGATCCGTTTCGATCCTTGCGATCGCTCCGTCGATGCCTGCCTTTGTAAGCCAAAACGGAGGATCCGCGCCACGCTCTTGCTCGGGAAGGTAGATCGACCAAGCGTCATGCTCGCGATGGTACTTGACGATCCCTTCGAGCAAACCTCTGGCATACGCATTCGAGGTCTCGATCAGCAGGGCTACACTCTTTCGGCGCTTCACAGCGGATCACACAGGGCCAAGCCGACGAGGACCAGATTCTCGACATAGGTCGCAGGTGGTCCGATATGCGCATGGACCAAGCGTCCATCCCCGCCGGAGATCACCACCGGGACGCGGGTCTTGCCTCCGATCTCCTTGCGGTACCGTTCGACCAAATACCCTACCCCCCCGACGAGCGAGGCATGGACCCCGGCAGCGATTGCCTCTTCGGTATTTTTTCCGGGCAACCTCGGGAGTCCATCGATCGAATCGGCAGGGAGCCAGGGCAACTGATCGGTGCCGGCAGCAAGGTACTGCAGGGCAAGCCCTGCGCCTGGCAGGATCGATCCACCTTGGAAGCGTCCTTGGTGATCCACCCAGTCGACCGTCAGGGCCGTGCCAGCTTGGACGACAATCACGGGTGTGCATTTCGCCGAGGCCAACGCTGCGCGTGCGGCCAGGAGTCTGTCGATGCCGACCTTCTCGGGATAGTCGACTTGAACATCGATCCCAACGTTCCGGTAGTCGATGACCTGGTAGTCGATTGGCGTCTTGGAGTTGGGTTGCTTGGAATACTTGTCGATGGCTCGCAAGAGCCGCTCCAAGGCATTGCGATTAACGCTTGCGATGCGCCATGCACCGGCGTCGTGACGATGATCCTGGCCGATGACTTGGCGGACCAACCAATCGTAGCCTTCGTCGTCTCCGATCTGCACCCATCGGCGATGCTCGGATTCGGTGGGGTCAGGACGGTACTTGTCGATCTGTTGCCCGATGGAGCTCCAAGAGAGTTTTACGACCGGACCATAGATTTTGGCTCGTTCGTAATCCACAGGATGATCGCAGTTGCTGTGGCAAGCCCGTAGACCGCTGTTACCAATGTCGACAAGAATCATTTCGCTTGCAGGTCATTTCGTGGCGGAACGGTACTCCGCTAACAAGTCGGCGATACGCAGAACGAGTTGCCGCAGGCCCGAACCGGTCACGGCGCTAACGAGATGGATATCTTCTCGACCGAGTTCTTTGGACAAAGCGGCATGGACATCGGCCGCATCGGGGAGTTCGGCTTTGGTCACCACGACGATTTCAGGACGTTGCGCAAGCTCTTGGCTGTAGTGGGCAAGTTCGTTGCGGATGGTCTTGTAGTTGCCGATCGGGTCGGTTTGATCCATCGGAGAGGGTTCCACCAGATGAACAAGGATCCCTGCTCGCATGATGTGGCGGAGGAAATCGTGGCCGAGGCCATGCCCTTCGGCTGCACCTTCAATCAACCCAGGGATATCTGCCAGAACAAAGGTACGATCCATGTCGGATTGGACGAGGCCAAGATTCGGGAACTTGGTCGTAAACGGATAGTCGGCGATTTCGGGCCGAGCGCGAGATAACCTTGAGAGCATCGTGCTCTTGCCGGCATTGGGCATCCCAATGAGTCCAACGTCGGCGATAGATTTGAGTTCGAGGATCAGCCGCCTGGATTCGCCGAGTCCGCCGGAGGTCGTCTCGCGTGGGGCTTGGTTGGTCGAGGCTTTGAAGTGGGTGTTTCCCCAGCCTCCTCTTCCTCCTCGTGCGGCGACGATCTCATCGCCGTCGTTGACCAAGTCCCGGAGTTCCAGGCCGGTCTCTTTGTCGATCAGAACGGTTCCTGGGGGGACGTTCAAAATCAAATCCTTGCCGCTTCGACCGTGGCAATCGGAGCCGAGTCCTGGCGATCCATGATCGGCTCGCCAATGGCGTTGGTGAGCGAAAGAGACCAGGGAGTTGACCCCGGATTTCGCGCGGATAACAACGCTAGCGCCGTCGCCACCGTCTCCGCCGCAAGGTCCCCCGAAAGGGACGTGCTTTTCGCGGCGAAAGGCCATGCAGCCATCACCACCTTTGCCCGCAATGATTTCGATTTCAACACGATCGACAAACATAGCGGCTGCCTCCAGCAAGTACGCGGAGAGGACGCTCTAGTTCGCCAAAGGCTTGACGTTGATCCGACGGCCTTCTCGATCGAAGTACACGTTGCCATCGACCAAAGCGAAGATGGTGTAATCGGTTCCCATGCCAACATTGCGGCCTGGATGCCATTTGGTCCCGCATTGGCGGATCAAGATGTTGCCTGGACATACGAGTTCGCCGCCGAATTTCTTAACTCCAAGACGCTGTGCGTTCGAGTCGCGTCCGTTCCGTGTGGAGCCCTGTCCTTTTTTGTGTGCCATGGTTCGTGATCGATCGTTTGCTGGGTTGATTCGTGGGTGTTATGCGATATGTTCGCTCTGTCCGGGGCACCTGCCGCTGGACTGGGTCGGGGATTTTAGCGGTAAATCCACTGATAATCAAGGCGTTCTTTAAGTCCAAATTGCTGGAGATAATAGTTCACGCGAGCTGGGTCTTGGTAAGCTGGGGGACCGAGGTAGATCCGGTCCCTGGACACATCCAAAGCATCGCCTGGACGCCAGAAGTAGACCCTCAAGGTTCGGCGCAGGTACTTCTTTTCGTCCCCAGAATCGACTTGGATCTGGTAAGCATTCGTCAGGCCCCGGACGTCGATCGCGAAAAAATCCAAGCGAGGATCGACGTCGGTCCAAGTCGCGACACCCCAAACGCTCCCGTCGTCTCCCCCTTTGCTCACAGGCAATTCCTGACGAGCGATCTCGATGGGGTCGACCAATCGACCGCCCGGTACGCGTTCGCGGGCCGCGATGGCTTGTACGGCCGGCATGAGGATCTGGGAATCCATGGCCAATCGGAGCTCCTTGGAAAGGAGCGTAAAGCGAGGGATGAACCGAACCGAATCGTACTGAACTCGTTTGGGCTCCCCTGGGACCGCTTCGGAATCCGAAAGGTCTTTTATCGCAGGTTGCAGGTCATTTCCCGTGTATCGGATACGATAGACCAAGTACCAAACCGTCTTTTTCTCCATGACTCCCGTCGCATTGGGAATGTCCACGTCGATAAGACGCATGGGCTTGAAGGCGAACTCCAAACCCCATACCGGATGACGAAAAGTCACGTTTTTCGATTGGTAAACCAAGGTCTCGGCGGGGGACGCAAAATTCGGTTGGTTGTTGGGGAAGTCGGGACCAGTCCAGTTGAGCTCCGGATGCTTGGCGACGAACTCCAGATCAAAAGGTCCGAGTGCCGTATCCTCGGCGTTCTGGTCCGGCGGAATGACGGTCAAGACACCGTCGGCAAGCTTACGGCCGGCAAGTCCCAAGCCGCTATCTCGTGCGTTTGCATCCTGGTTGCTTGTTCGATCCTGAGCTTGGACCGTACTGCCCGCGTCCAACGTAGTCAACAGACTGACGAATACCAACAGAATCGAAAGAGAAACTCGGCTCGGTTGCACTTTGGAAACGTTTGAAACTTGCACGTTAAGCCCCATTAAAAGCCCCATAAGAGAATCCCTGGTATCGTGCTTGGTCATCGGCACGGAGAGACAGTATAGTTTCACAATGGGTCAAAACCTCAAGAAAACCGGTCCAAAATTGGCGAAATCGCCAGTTGGGGACCCAGGGCCAGATGGAGAACCCGCGACGACTAGGCAATTTATTCGTGCGGATTATACCGGCGATTCGTACCCATAGGGCAAGTATCTCAGGGCTAGGATCGCTACAGGCCGCAGTTGAAAATCCAAAGGACGAGACCAAAGCACCAAACAAGCTCCGGATCGACAGTCCGGTGCTCATTGAGTCAGCTTATTTGACGCCGATGCTCGAATCGGCATCTAGGTGGGTGCGTTCCGCTCAGACCAACGACGGTAAGTTCTCGGGGTAGAGCAGTAAAGCAAATTGCCGAACCACGGTATTGGACTGATCTCGGTAAGCCGTCGGCACTCCAATAGGCACTTTCGGGAGGACCCGATAGCTAGAAGCCCTCCGATCGGATCGGGGGCAATAGGTTAGAAATTGTGGTGTCTCGGGCCGAAACCCCGACATCTACTTCTTGCGATGTCGGATCCGGGCTCGCATTCGTCGTTTCTTGCGCCCGATTTTCCTTCGCCCGCGTCCTGTTTTCTTTACACCCACGAAAAACACCCCTGTGGAAAAGGTCCAGATGGAATTTGTACAAAATTTGAATAAGTCAAGGGGGGGCTAGCTTAGCAACGGAACCCCGATTGGGCAAGTCCTTCAAGGACACTTGGGATTGGGAAATCAGAAAATGTACCGAATCCCTCGACGGGGCGAACCTCTTTTCGTCCTTTGCCTTCTCTATTCCTGGATACAAAGGTACACTAGCGAGCGAAGCAGCAGGTTTCGGGCTCATAGCTCAGTTGGATAGAGCAACGGATTTCTAATCCGTAGGTCGTAGGTTCGAATCCTACTGGGCCTGCTAGGTGGGACTTGGCTCTGACGCCCAATGGTAAAAGCTTATCCTGGCGGGCATTCCTCAAGATTATGGAGTGTTCGACCACGGGTCGTTCTCGTTCCCTTGATCCTGTTTTGGTGAACTTGCACGGCAAAATCGTCAGCGCCGCGATCCCTCTGAAGTCGAACCTGTCGTGAAATCCACCAAACCGCCTGGTGAAGATAATTGAGAGTATCCACAATGTTCCCTATTCAAATGACCCCCTATGCCTGACATTCTTATCAAACCAAATCGCTTGCGTGTGGAGACACTTTTTGAACCTTACCGATCGATCATTGGCAAGGACTACGATGGATACCGTAATCATGTGTACCGCACCATCACTTATGCAATGCACTTCCTCGATCAATCGCCGGAGCTCGAGCCGCTGGTTGAGACGGCATTCGTCTATCATGATATAGGCCTTTGGACGGATCACGCCTTGGCCTATCTTGAACCCTCCGAAGCTGTTGCACTTGAGGACAACGAAAAATACGGCTGGGGATTGGATCCGGACGCTTTACGCGGGGCTATCCACTGGCATCACAAGGTATTTCGATACCGGGGGGATCACCAAGAACTCATCGAGGCTTGTCGAAAGGGCGATTGGATTGATGCGACGCAGGGTTGGATTCGGAAGGGCCTGAGTCGCTCAGCGATTGCGAAAGTGGAATCGGCATTTCCAAATTGCGGTTTTCACAAATCGCTAATGCGGTTAGCGAGGGAGTATGGTGGCTCGACCATTGTCGGCGGTTACAAGGTCACTAGAGGCATCGTGAAATGGTGATCTGGAACTCCGATGGGTGTCCTTACGATTCCAATCCTCGCTCTGCCCTCCGGGAATTTTTCACTCGCACTTGGATTTAGTTCGGCAAAAAAACCGACGCAGCGTCTGGGCTCGAGCAGGTGACGAATCCCGGCTGTGTGGCACCATCGATTCGGTGCGGGGCTTATGGCAATCGCCCGCGGCTTGCGCCTAAGCGGCTCACGGGTTACATCACCGGTGAGCCAGCCAGCGCAAGCTACCAACCCGAGCGGCCGAAACCGGAATTGTTGCCGCCTCCGCCGCCACCTCCGCCGCCCCCTCCAAACGAACCGCCACCGCCTCCACCGAACGGTCCGCCACCGCCGCCGAACGGTCCACCGCCGCCAAACGTGCCCCCGGATCCGAAGATCGAGCCCCCGCTAGACGATGGGCCCCGGCCTCCGAGGATGATCGTTCCTGTGCGTGCAGCTTCGGCGGCCATTCGTTCTCGCCGCAAGCGTTCGGCGCGCTGCTGCTCTTCGATGCGTCGCTTTTGTACCTCTCGCTCAACGCGCTGGATGGCGATCTGGGCGGCTTGGTTGGCCTGACTCGAGAGCTCCAGTACCGACGCATAGTTGCCGGCTTGCAATTGCGACCGGGCCGACTCCAGGAGCCTCACGCCGGGCGAACCGTCGATGCGCATCCCCCAAGGTCCGGTCCAATGCTCTGCGTTGTAAACCGACTCGGAAGCCCGTTGAAATTCCTGCAACGCGTCGTTGCCCATTTGAAGCTCTTGGCTTAGCTTTTTGGAAACATTCGCCAGATCGGATTGAACCTCGGCGGCCCGACGACCGACGTTATGCCAATCGCCGTGAACCTCTTCGATCTGCTGCTGGACTCCCAATACCCCTTGTTCGAGCACATCGACGCGGCGGACGCCCTCCTTGGTCGCTGGCGAGTCGGGGATGTTGTCGGTGCGTGACTGCTGGACATACTGCCTGGCCACGCTCCACTGACGGACCGCACCGTCGACAGCCCTCGATGCCTCCGCATGCCCTTGATGGTCGGCGACTATCATCGCTTCGAGCTCGGCAATCCGCTTTTGGAATTGCATGAGCACCTGGGCTAACTCGAACGGATTGGTGCGCTGGGTGTTGGTCACAACCTGTGATTGGACTTGGCCAACATGTTCGGCAAACTCCTGGATCTGACGGATCGTTGGGAACATCACAAGCCGATCGTTTTGGGATTCGAGCAGCCGCGCGGCTACGGCGGCGCAGCTTTCGAGTTGCTGCTGGTTTTCGACGACGCAACGCTCCAGGTGCTGCAAGTGGAATTCGACTCGGACCAAACGTCGATCGATCTCCGCGATCAAGGCACTGGCTTCGCGCACCGTGGAAATCGCCCCTAGCACCTCGCCTCGGCTGTACTGGGCTTGGGCCTCGTTGTGCATTTTGGAGACTTGCTGGGCCATCGACTCGGCTCGCACGAGAAGCTGATTGGCTAACGATCCACCGAGTTGCTGGTCTTCTTGTTGGCCATTGGCGGATGCTCCAGGGCCGGAGTTGGTTTGTGTGGGGTTGGCTTGAGTAGCGTTGGCTTGGGCAGGGACCGCTTCGCTAGCGGCAAGATCCTGCAGGGGTTCTGCCCCGGGCTTGGCCCAACTCTTGGCGGGCTCTTCGACGACCGAATAGGCGAGTCTCAAGGCCGCCGAGGTATGATCGCGTTCGACGTTCCGCAGCGTTCCGAGCAGATTGCGGCATCGTTCGAGCATGCCGTCGAGTCTCGAGCGTTCGAGCCTGAGCGTTTGGTCGAACTCCTTGACCGTCGCCTTCGAGGCATCCATCCAAGCCTTGGCCTTGTCGACCTCGGCCTCGCAGCCGCTGAGTGCAGCTTGGCAAGCCTCGACTTTGCCTTGCAGCAAAAGAGTCGATGCGGCTTCGAGATTCTTGCGCGCCATAGCGGCCGCATCGTCGGGATTGAATCGGCCTTCGATGAGGACTTGATTCTCTGGCAATCGCAGCGACTTGGACAACTCGCCTCGGTTGCTCTTGATGAGTCCGGGCAACTCGGAGAGTTTCGGCTCGGTTTGTTCTTTGAGGTGTTTTGCCAGACTCAAGGCCTGCTTGGCTTTTTCCTGCAGGGCGTCCATAGACAAACCAAACGCGTCGATCTGCTCGGCGATCGATTGCTTGGTCGCTTTCTCAAAAAGCTCATTGGCATGCGCAGATCGCTCATGCAAATCGGCGTCGATCCAATGGGTGGTATACCCCATGGCCCGCAGGGCTTCCGATGTGGTCTTGAGTTGTTCGAAGTACTTGCCTCGGTACTCGGCGATCATCGAGCCGAGCTTCATCCCTTGGGCCAATTTCCTCGAAGCGGATTCGACCGGTCCCTGCATGGCCGATACTGCATCGTGGGTCGAAAGGGATTCTGCTTCGGCAAGATCCTTTTGGATCGAGGGGATCAGGGCTTCGAAGTAGCTTGGGACGGGAAAGAAGTTGTCTTGGGCCAACTCCGACAATTGTCGTTCTTGGTTGACCATCTTTTGGAGTTCGGACTGGCATCGATCGAGTTCGTCGTTGACCCCTGTCAGAGAGTAGTCGATGACCTTGAGCGTTTCGCTGGCTCGCTTGCGCTTCCCCTGGATGGCTTGAAAGATTTCGTCGAAGGTCATCACCACTTCATCAGGGACTTCTTTGGGTGGCTCTTCTCCGGTTTCGAGAGCCCGCTCGCGCAGGATTTCCATGGCGATGGTCGGAATCCCTGTCGACTTGTTGAATTTCAGGGGTTTGCCTGACAACTGGCGGATCGATTCCTCGTAAGGACCGGCGCTGAAGTTGTTGATGATTTTCTCCCATACGCCGGGCGGGTAGACAAGTTCCTTGGCTTGCCCGATCACCCGTCTGGCTTCCTTGGACATGATGAACAGATCGTCGATATCACCGAGTGTTCCTTCTCCGAGGGTTTTGGTTTTCCCGGTGTAGCCCCGTTCTTTGATCCGTTCACGCGAGCCGAGCAAATCCCCGCTTTTCGTAAAGAGCTGATCGAGCCCCTCGGTTTCCGTGGCGACGGATTGCTCGCGCTGCTTGAGGTTCTCGACGGCTTGGTCCATCGCGGGTTTGCGTTTGCGATGGAAGAACCACAGGATTCCGGCGAGCAAGAGCCCAAAGAGGCTCGAGATGGTCGCTATGACCTGACGTACCATGCGACGGAATTTGGTCTGCTCTTCAATCCGTTTTTTCTCAGCTTCGATCAAATTGTTTGCGTCGCGAAGCATGGGCTCAAAGCCTCGCATTTGCTCGATGAGGTCCAAGTCTCCGTTGCGGAATTTCACGTCCGCAAATTCGAGCTCTTTGCGAGCTTTGGTCACGACTCCACTGGCAACCGAATTCGGAGCCCGCACC
>Ga0315905_10006882_pt1 | contig 11555 bp, 12 predicted proteins | sample LakEriMetagenome_5_FD_203522 | JGI IMG/M metagenome (GOLD analysis project Ga0315905, IMG submission 203522) | Freshwater fungal communities from buoy surface, Lake Erie, Ohio, United States - Buoy 4 MA121 | ecosystem: Environmental > Aquatic > Freshwater > Lake | place: USA: Lake Erie, Ohio...
TGGCGGTCGGAATCGCGGTGTCGCGACCCTTCTTGTCAGTGATCCACAACGTGATGATTTCGCCCTTCAACGCAGCTTCGACGTTCTTCTTCAGCGCTTCGCGTGCCTTGGCGTCGTCTTCCACTTCGATTGCGATCTCGCGGGGTGCTTGTGTGATTCCGATGCGAATGTCCACTGTGTATTCCTCTTTGTAGAAATGTGCTTTTACCGTACAGGCAGGGCCTGCTAGCCGAGCAGTTTCAAGCCCTTGCTGAACAACTTCTTTGGCTTCATTGCATCAACCTGAGCGGCCAATGCGTGGAATGCCTTACCTGTTTCGCTGTCGGGTGCAACTGCTGCGATGGGCTTGCCATCGTCGCCACCTTCGCGCAACGCCATGGTGAGCGGAATCTGTGCGAGCAATGGAACACCGAGTTCATCGGCAAGTTCCTGACCGCCACCGCTGCCGAAGAGTTCGTAGCGCTTGCCGTCATCACCGGTGAACCATGACATGTTCTCGATGACTCCGCGCACTGGCAAGTTGACTTTCTTTGCCATTGCGGCAGAGAGGCGTGCAACTTTTTGCGCAGCTTCTTGTGGTGTGGTGACAACAAGAACTTCTGCCTTTGGCAAGTACTGACTCAGGCTGAGTGCGATGTCGCCGGTGCCTGGTGGCATGTCGATGAGCAAGTAATCAGGTTCATCCCAGAACACGTCAGTGAGAAACTGCTCGAGTGCTTTGTGCAACATGGGGCCGCGCCAGATGACTGCTTCGCCGTCAGGGACGAAATACCCAATAGAAATGCACCGAACTCCGTAGTTCTCTGGCGGCAACAACATCTCGTCGATGATCACGGGGTCGCGATCGGCGCCCAACATGCGAGGAATAGAGAAACCGTAAATGTCAGCGTCGACAATGCCCACGGTGTGACCAGCAGCAGCGAGAGCAACAGCGAGGTTGGTGGTGACGCTGCTCTTGCCCACGCCGCCCTTGCCCGATGCGATGAGCAACGGACGTGTCTTTGAATCTTTTGCAGCAAACGGAATAACGCGACCTTCAGCATGACCTTGTGCTTGGTTACTGCCAGCCGACGCCTTCGGGTCTCCGTTGAGCATCTTGCGAACATTGGCGCGCTGCTCATCGGTCATCACACCAAAGTTGAGACTGACGGGCGTTCCGTTGGTGAGGGGCGCAAGCGCGTTGGTGACAAGACCCTGAATCTCATTACGCATGGGGCACCCAGCGATGGTGAGGGTGATGGTGAGCGAGATGCCCTGAGTAGAAATAGCGATATCGCGCACCATGTCGAGATCGACAATGGAACGGTGGAGTTCGGGGTCTTGCACGGGGCGAAGCGCCTCGATGACCTGTTCAACGGTTGCTGTGGACATGGGGACTCCAAGGGGGGTATTAGCACTACGGCCATAGGTAGAATACCTGCATGACCGAAGTGACCACCACCCACGTCATGACACCGAAGGCGTTTACCGCCAATGTGTCAGCGATTACCTCTGCTTTTGGCGACCCAACGCGCCGAGGTATCTATTTGTATGTGCGCGAAGCCGACAATGGTGTGACCGCTGCCCAGGTGGCCGAAAAGTTTGAGCTGCACCCCAATGTGGCGCGCCATCACCTCGACAAGTTGGCAGCCGGCGGATACCTCGAAGTTACCGCTGCTCAGAACAAAGGCGCCAGCGTTGGTCGCCCCTCGAAGCACTACAAAGTCGCGAGCAAGGAAATGGAAATCAGTTTCCCTGTGCGCACTGATGATCTTGTTCTCACGTTGTTGGGTAAAGCACTTGCTGCATTGCCAACAGAAGCTGCGCACACCATTGCCGAACAAGTGGGCAAGGAATATGGCCAAGCAATGGCAACTGGGCTCACGGGCCACGATGCTGCTGTTGGCACACGATCGTTGCGTTCTGCATTGCAAGCAGTTGCCGATGCATTAACTGCACATGGTTTTGCTGCTCATACTGAGAAGAGCAACAACAAGTTGAGCATTGTCACCAGCCATTGTCCGTTTGGTGATGTTGCTATTGAACACCCCGTGATCTGCGCTGTTGAGCGCGGAATGGTGAAGGGCATGTTGGGCGCCATCTATGGCGAGACCGACCCCGAAACCATGGGCACTATCGCCACTGGTGACACGCTCTGCGTGACCAGTGTTTGAACTTCATATATAAGGAGAACCACCGTGACCGCAGTAGCTGAGCCACATACCGACATCGCCAACATCGCCGGCATGGCCGCATCGTTGCGCGCTTCCTATAACGCCGGCACGACCCGCCCGTTGGAATGGCGCCGTCATCAGTTGGAACAGATGGTGAAGATGCTGGATGAGAACGAAGCCGCGTTCTCTGATGCATTGCGCGTCGACCTTGGCAAGCCAACGGTGGAAGGTTTCATCACCGACATTGCATTCGTCACTGGCGAAGTGAAGACGATGATCAAGAACTTGAAGAAGTGGAACAAGCCAGAGCGCGTGTCATCCCCCATCGTCACGCAGCCAGCAAAGTCGCGCCGTATTCCCGAGCCTCTTGGTGTGGTGTTGGTGATTGCACCGTGGAACTACCCCGTGCAGTTGTTGTTAGTACCTGCTGCTGGCGCGATTGCTGCTGGCAACGCAGTGATGATGAAGCCATCAGAAGTATCTGGCGCAACCTCAGCATTGCTGGCACGTTTGGTGCCGCAGTATTTCGATTCGTCAGCAGTCGGCATTGTGGAAGGTGGCGTTGAAGAAACAACAGAACTTCTTGCACAGCACTGGAACCACATCTTCTACACCGGCAACGGCACCGTGGGCCGCATTGTGATGGCAGCAGCCGTGAAGCACCTCACGCCAGTGACATTGGAACTGGGTGGAAAGAGCCCTGTGATTGTTGATGAATCTGCAAATCTGCGCGTGAGTGCACGACGCATTGCATGGGGCAAGTGGTTGAACGCTGGCCAGACATGCATCGCACCCGACTATGTGATGGTGCACGAAAAAGTGCGTGCTGAGTTTGTGGATGAACTACAAAAGGCAGTTACGTCTTTCTATGGCGATGACCCTCGCCTCAGCGACAGCTACGGCCGCATCGTGACCAACCGTCACTTCGACCGCTTGCGTGGTTTGATGGCCGGCGGCACACCAGTGATTGGTGGCGAAGCAGTTGCTGATGATCGTTACATCGCACCAACAGTGTTGGACAACGTGGACATGAGTTCTCAGTTGATGCACGAAGAAATCTTCGGACCACTTCTCCCGATCATTTCTATTTCATCGGTGCAGACAGCGATTGATCACATCAACGCAAACCCACACCCGTTGGCGTTGTATGTGTTTGCGGAGAACAAGCGCGTCGTGAATGACGTGTTGGATCACACCACTGCCGGCGGCGTAACAGTGAACGGCACGTTGCTGCACCTCACCAACCCGAACCTTCCGTTCGGTGGCATTGGCGAGAGCGGCATGGGCGCGTATCACGGCATCAGCAGTGTGCGTTTGTTCCAACACATGAAGCCAGTGCTTGCACGTGGCACCAAGTTGGACCCTTCACTTCCCTACCCGCCGTACACCGACCGCAAGGCAAAGATCTTCCGCAAGATTCTTTAAGGCTGAGCCTGCGTAATTTGAATTTCGAGCGACTCAGCCTTGGTCTGTGCGACTGCACCGACAAGTGCAACCATTGCAAGACAGAAGCTATAGATCATCCAGATACCAATCAAGATGCCCCAACCGACCCAGACGTTGTCCCAATCGGTGTATGAATTAACGGCACCCGAGCTACTTGTGACGAAGTAGTCATTCTCGTTATAAACGCCATAAAGGCCAATGACAACACCAATTGTCAGTAGCCAGAAAACTACACGCGCAATGTTGTAGGTGAATTGACCAAGACGATTAGCCCTCTTTGAAGCGCGTTGCGCGGTCTCAATTCGTGAATCCGAAATTTGTGCCATGTTGGCCCCCTTTGATTCCACCTTTCGGTGATTGCTCAAAGAGTAACTATCAGCAGCAAAGATGCATAGGACTCATTATGCAACTGATTCTGCGAGGGTGATTAATCGCCCCAGTGGCGCTGTTCGAGGAACGGGTCACCATACATGTGGTATCCGTTGCGTTCCCAGAAGCCTGGCTTGTCGGCATTCATTAACTCAATGCCGCGCAACCACTTTGGTGATTTCCAGAAATATAAGTTTGGAATCAACAAGCGCACCGGTCCACCGTGAATCGGTTCCAAGGGTTCGCCTTCGTATTCCCACACCACGAGTGATTCATCCAGTGTTGCATCGGTGAGTGGCAGGTTGGCAGTGTAGCCAAACTCTGCATGTCCCATTACATGAGTTGCATCAGGTTGGATACCGGCTCTATCCAACAGATCTTTCACGCGCACGCCGCGCCACACGGTGTCGAACTTTGACCACTTGGTTACGCAGTGAATATCTGTGGTGAGTGTGGTGGATGGCAATGCAGTGAGTTCTTCAAACGTGAGCGTGTAGGGGTTGTCGACCAAACCGCCGATGGCGAGGTTCCATTCACCTGGTTCATACACGGGCACATCACCCACGTGCAGAACAGGGAAACGATCGGTGAGGTACTGACCCGAGGGAAGACGCGCAGGGTCGAGACCCATGGCAACTACTTCTTTACGGTTGCGCTCAAAGAAACTCATGTGTTCATTCTGCCTTCATCTGACACCACTACGGTGTGCACATGCCTCTCTATGTTGTTCGCCATGCCCATGCAGGGTCACGGTCTGCGTGGCTTGAAGATGATCGCCTACGCCCCCTCAGCGAAAAGGGCTGGCTACAGGCAAAGGCCATTGCTGAGCGCATCGCTCCACTGGGCCCGAGCGTGTTACTCACCAGCCCGTATTTGCGTTGCCAACAAACGTTGGAGCCCTTGGGTGAGTTGTGCGGGCTGACCGTGCAACACGATGCGCGGTTGGAAGAAGATTCTCCGTTGGAGAGATCATTAGCTGCAATTGAAGATGCCCCCGACAATGCGGTGCTGTGCAGCCACGGTGATGTGATTCCGGATTTTGTTAACGGATTGATTCGTCGCGGTATGGATATGAACAATGCGCCATTGGCCTTGCGCAAAGCATCAACATTTGTGTTGCATCACGTGAACGGATTGTTCACACACGCGGAGTACTGGGAACCTCCCGCGGTTTAGTTTTCATACTCACGCCAAAGCCTCTTCCGTAGTTATTTCTTCCTCTTGGTAGTGGTCGACTTCTTGCCAGGCGCTCGCCGCGGCTTCTTTGGTGTATTCAGAATCTCAATAGCTTCTTCAGCCGAGATGGTGAACAACCGCTCTTCATCTTTCAGAGAGCGAGTATCGGTTCCCCGTTGCAGGTATGCACCGAACTTGCCATAGAGACCATGGATGATCTCCCCCGTGGTGGCATCAACACCAACGACGCGAGGCAACTCCAACATCTGGATGGCATCTTGCAAAGAGGGTGTGTCAGGGTTCATCGATTTCAACAATCCGGCAGTGATGGGTTTAGTTGCCCCTTCTGGCAACGCCCCCTTCTCGCCGTGTTGGAAGTACGCGCCATTGGCTCCTACACGCAGAAACACAGGCACTCCTAGGTATTCACCCAGCAACTGTGGTCCGCCAGCAGATAACAACGCCAACAACTTCTCAGTCGTGAAATCATCGAATGCCGTCTCATCAGGCAACGCCTTCGTGATTGATCCACATTCCACGTATGGACTAGACGACTTGCCAAACATTTTTCCTGCTCGCACCGTGATCACGTCACCCGTATCGGGATGAGTACCAAGTGTCAATGCATACATGTTGCGACCTTCCACATTGTCAATGGCATCCGACACCAATGTCTGTAATCCGGGGTTCTCTTCCCCGTCGCCAAAGAAGAAGTCCGACAACGTTGCCGCCTTCAACGAAGCATCTTGCGACACCAAGTCGAGTTGATCTTCCATGCCTCTTGTGAACTCATAATCAAGTAACGACGCAAAGCTGCCCATCAACAACCGATGCACGGCAAATGCCGTAATGGTAGGAATCAATGCACGCTCGCCTTTCTTGCTCCAGACATACCTGTCACGCAACTTCGCAATAATCGACGCATACGTTGATGGGCGGCCAATGTCTAGACGCTCCAATTCCTTCACCAACGATGCTTCTGTGAAGCGAGCCGGTGCCAACGTGCGATGTTCCTTTGCTTCTGCATCGCGAACCGGCACCGCATCCCCGACTTCAAGTACCGGAAACGGCGACCCAGCTTCATCGTCTTCATTGCTGGGGGCGTACACGGCTCGAAAGCCCTGCTGCGTGTAAGTGGTACCCGATGCAGAGAAGATCCATTCACTTCCAGACTCTCCGCCACCCAAGCGAACAGTCACAGTGGAACCTTTTGCTTCCACCATCTGGCTCGCCATCGTGCGCTGCCAAATCATGCGATACATCGCAGCCTGACGTGGGCTCAACCCATTAGGTGACTGCACCGCCATCTTTGTCGGACGAATTGCTTCGTGTGCACCCTGGGTGTGCTCGCCCTTGTGTGTTGCATACCGATGAAACGGCGCAACCATATCTTCACCAAACTCCGCAGCAATTGCAGTGCGAATGGCATGCCGACTTGCAACATCATGCACTGGGTTATCTGTACGGGGGTATGTGATCAGACCACTGTCAAACAACTGCTGGCTGATCGTGCGTGCTTCAGCAACACTCATGCCCAGCCTGTTGCCTGCCTCTTGATACAGACTGCTCAACACAAACGGTGGTTGAGGCTGGCGAGTGGCCGCCTTCTCTGTGATGTCTTGGACTACTAGCGATGCAGCAGGCTGGTTCAACACTGCCGCTATGTGCCCGGCTGTTGCCGCATCAACCACTGCAACGTCGTTGATCAATGCACCAGATGCATCAAAGTCTGCCCCTGTAGCAATCTTCTTTCCCGCCACTTCTGTGAGCGTGGCTTTGAACGAGGGCGCAGTCTCACTGCTCACCACGACGTCCATATACATGGCACTCGCATGGGCCAGTCGCTCGAGTTCGCGTTCCACGACCAAACGCAGTGCTGGGCTTTGCACTCTGCCGGCAGTGGTATTGCGGCGCACCTTCTTACGAGTGACATCAGAAACCTCAAAGCCAAACAGGCGATCAAGAATGCGCCGTGTACGTGCAGCCTCCACCAAGTTGTAGTCAATCTCGCGTGGCGTCAGCATGGCTGCCTCAATGGCGTCCTTAGTAACAGCGTGGAAATCAATGCGCTTCACAGGTATCTGCGGCTTCAAGAACTCCACCAGGTGCGCTGCAATCAGCTCCCCTTCTCTATCGGCGTCTGTTGCAACGATGATCTCACTGCACTGCTTCATGTCCTTTTTCAATTGGCTGACGATCTCAGCGCCCTTTGGCGTGAGTTCATAGGTCGCTGCAAATGTATTACTGACATCAACAGAACCTTTACGTTCCGGAATGTCTGCGATATGACCAACTGATGCACGGATGATGTAATCACCACCGAGAAACTTCTCAATGGTTTTTACTTTGATAGGTGACTCAACGATGAACAATCTGGTGTGGGTGTTTTTTTCCATGGCCGGATTCTCTACACCCACCCCGCGTCAGAGAGCCCTTTTCAACCCAGCGCAAACCCTTACCGCAATTGAGAAACAGAAAAACTTGACAAGCCGGGCGCGCGCGTACGCGACACACGCGCGCGGGAAGTTGCGTCATCAAACTATTTAACCGAGTCAGTTCCACCCGTCTAATTAAGTAGGTGCGATATTCAGGACATCCTGATTTCTCTCATCCAAAAAGGACAAAAAGAAATGACATGATTGTTGGATGAAGAGCGAAGACTCCACGCCGCAGAAGTACTGGTTGATCGTTATAGAACTCGACGATGTCGTTAAACGGCGGGATACCCGCAAACCAAATCTCTATGTTGCAAAGACAGTGACCCCACCCGAGGAAAGATTTGCAACCATTCAACGCAGCAAGAAGCAGCACTGGTACAGCGAACATGTCAAACGATTGCGCACGGACCTCGTTAGTTCAAGAACATACAAATCTGGTGAAGAAGCAAAACAAGCACTGCTGAAACTCACGAGAAAATTGACCAGCGAGGGCTACACAGTGAATCGAAACACTCAAGTGTGGACTGTGTATGTTATCGAGCTAGACAAGACAGCTGTCACCAACCCTGGGAAAGGGTACGTATATGTGGGCGAGACGAGCAGAACTCCTGAAGAACGATTCAAACAACACCGCGATGGCGCCCGCAACAAGAAAGGCCGCCTCTACGCCGGTGTTGTTAAACAACATGGAGTCAAACTTCGGCCGGATCTAGCACCTCGCAAGAAATACTTCGACCAGGCTTCTGCTAAACGTGGAGAGAAAGAACACTTCGAGTTACTGAAGTCCAAGGGCTTCAATGTGAAAGGCGGTCACTAGTGAAACTTCGACCAGAAGCAATAGCAATTCTGCAAGTTTTTATTGAACAGGGATCCAAGGAAGAGGACTTCATTCATTTCGCTGACTTTGGCGACGCAATCGTCTGGGAAGCTGGATCTATCAAGGATGAAGGAATCCGAAGCGGGCTTCAAGAACTCATAGATGGTCAATACGTGGTGGAGCACAGCGCTGGACTAAGCATCACAACAAAGGGTTTCGAAGCAGTAACTGCTTAATGGATTGAACCGTACCTCTCTTAAGAAATGAGAGGCGCTACACCGCCATGATCCGAGATTGATAGCTAGCCGCCGCGCTTAACGGCGGCATCAACTTCTTTCACGATCGCATTCACAAAGCTCGTCACTGACGCTGGTGGATTCATCTTCACGCACACATCAAGTTGCTTCTTCGCTAGTGAGGCTTGTTCCAGGAAGCGGAAATACACAATGCCCAAGAAGCAATGTGCATCGGGATACTCCGGGTCCACCTTTTGCGCCTTAGTCAAATCACTCACCGCTGTGATCAGAGCAAGTTGCTTCACGTCACCTGTCGCATTGCGCGCTGTCAATGTCAGTAGCCAACTTCTGTACGTGAGTGCCTCAACATTGTCGGGCTCCAGCTTCAACACCTGGCTATACAACTCGATGGCTTTCGAAGGGTCCACAAAGTTCAACTGACGAGCAGTCGACAACAACACCGCAGTGCTTTGTTCGATTCCACCCGTGGCGGATTCACCTGGCAAACGCTGCCCCGAAAACTGCGCCACCATCACACCGCTACCCACTGCAACAATCAACACCACAACAACAGCCAATAGGCGCTTGCGCCACGGCGTGACTGCTGCAGCTTCTCGCTTCGCAATGCCTTCTAGCTCACGTGTAATCGCAGCCGTTCGCGACACATATCCATCGCGCAACGTTTCATAGTCGGCATCGTCGATATCCCCTGCTTCGCGTTCGCGCTCCAGGTCTCGCAACGAATTCAGTAAGAACCGCTGTTCATCGCGCAGTTCGTCAGTCATCACACATTCTCGTCGTCAGTGGGGTCTTCGCCCTGCGCCAGCAACTTGTTCACCAATGCGAAGTCCTCGCTAGTGGCGTCAGTGGTGTTTTGCTTGCGCCACTTACGAAACGCCATCGAAAGGCCTGCCACCGCGCACACCAAGACTGCAATCGGCAACACCCACACCAATGAATCAAGACCCGTTGCGCGCGGCACTAACAGAATCTGTGCGTTGAAAGAATCTGAGATACTTCCGATGATTTCCGTATCGGACTTCTCGCCAGCTGCAACTTCACGTGCAACTTGTTTACGAATTGCCTCTGCCGCTGATGCGCGCGAGACGAACACGCTTTCACCGTCGCACGTTGGGCACGCAACACGCTTGGTGATGGCATCAATGCGATCACCCTGCGTTAACGGACCTGTGTCGCGCGTGGTGCCTACCGCCAACAAACTTACTGTGAGGATTCCCATCAGCATCCACATTGGCCATGACTTCAACTTCTTCATCACTGCCCCGCAAACTGACGCTTCAACTCATCGACGCGAGTGGTGAGGAAACCTTCGGTGAGTGCACCCAAGATGCGCACCCGCACATACCCATTAGGGTCAATCACCCATGTCTCAGGCACTTTTGCCACACCGAACGAAACCGAGATCGCGCCGTCATCGTCGCGCACCTTGCCCCAATCGCCACCGTTGCTAGCGAAGAACGCTTTCACCGCTTCATCAGAATCATCATTCACGATGGTGTACAACTCAACGGGGTCATCGCTGCTCTTTTGCGCTTCTGCGTAGTCCACCAATACTGGGTGCTCTTGTCTACACGGCACACAGGTGCTGTTGAAGAAGTTGAAAACGACCCAACTGCCCTTGCGACGCGAGAGATCAAAAGTTCCACCATCAATCAGGGTGCTCTTTACTTCCGGAGCAGGCTTACCAAGCAGTGGCGACTCTGCAGATGCTGAACCACCAACATCGGCGAACGCCAACATCACAAGAAATGCCGCCATCAACACACCCACAGCACCAGCGACTAGTGGCGCAAACGGACGCTTCCGTGAGGCACCAACTTCTACTGCCTCTGTCCCTGGCGTGTCGCTCATGCATCCACCGCTTCAGGCACTCGTGCAGATGTGGGGTCAGTCGGACGACGGCGACGACCAGGAAATGCCGACAACAACGTGCCAAGACCCATTAGTCCACCACCGATCCACAACCACATCACCATGGGCTTAATGAACACTTTGATCTTGGCGGCATCGCTGCTCGCCTTCACCGGTGGTTCCAGCGTGAGATACAAGTCGTATGCAAACGATGTCTTCACAGATGGCGTTCCAATGTTCATGCCCATTGCCTTGAACTTGCTCACTGCCGGCGCATAGGCTTGACCACCATCGATGCTGACGAGCGCAGCGATTTCAGTGCGGCGATCATCGGTTGTCTCACGGAAACCAATGAGCTCAAATGTGTGTCCGCCGTAGTTGGCAACAACACCCTTCTTCAGCGACAACTCTTGACTGTGCGTGTAGCTATTCGATGCAGCAAGCGCAACCGCGATGAGAATGACACCAATGTGCACCACCATGCCGCCATTGGCACGACCCACGAAACCGCGCCAGCCCTGACGACGAGTAGCCAACACCAACTGACGCACTGCAGACCCGCCGGCGAAACCACCGAGAGTAAATGTAAGCAACGATGCAAACCCTGTCGCACCCAACACCACAGATAACGCCAACGCTGCGATGCCTGCCCACGCTGGCCAGAACAAACGCTGCGACAACAATTCGCCCGACGCTTTTCGCCACGGCAACACCGGTGCGATGCACATGAGGAACAACAACACGAGACCAGTCGGCACAGCCAACTTGTCGAAGAACGGCTCTCCAACAACTAATTGACGATCTTGCAGTGCTTCCACCACCAACGGGAACACTGTGCCTAGCAACACCACAAAGGCGAACACGCTAAAGACCACGTTGTTGGCGAGGAATGCACCTTCACGTGACAACGGAGAGTCAATCGTGCCTGGCGCGCGCAATTGGTCGCCACGCCACCCAATGAGCCCGACCGACACCACAACGATGAGTGCGAAGAAGGACAACAAGAACGGACCAATGTCGGAATCACTAAATGCATGAACGCTGTTCA
>Ga0315905_10006883_pt1 | contig 11555 bp, 2 predicted proteins | sample LakEriMetagenome_5_FD_203522 | JGI IMG/M metagenome (GOLD analysis project Ga0315905, IMG submission 203522) | Freshwater fungal communities from buoy surface, Lake Erie, Ohio, United States - Buoy 4 MA121 | ecosystem: Environmental > Aquatic > Freshwater > Lake | place: USA: Lake Erie, Ohio...
TGCGAGGCCTGCCTGCAGGCCCCATCAGGATGCCCCAAGTATGGACAATCGCTCGTCGACACGTTTGTGATGAGATGCTGGCAGTGGGTTGACGAAGACCAGCCAATGTCCTATCGATTTGGGGTGCAAGCCGCAGGGCTAACCTGGTTTGAGCCTGAGCAGTCGAGCAGCAAAAGCTTCAAACTTCCTCAGGGGCAAGTAACCCTCAAAGTCCAAGTCTTAGACAGCCTTGGAGCGCGCAGCGAGACACAATCAAGCATCGTCACGGTTGGCACCACAGATCGACGCCGTCGGCGTCTGCTGCGGATTTCTCAAGATTCCAACAGCCAGATGTTTGAACAGGCGATTAGCGGGGTAGAGCGCGAGCTGCTACTGGGCAACACGGCAAATGTTTTGCAGCAAAGTCTTGCAGTTGCCTCTGAGATGGCTGCTCGCAACTACATTGCACCTTATGAGCGGGAGCTTCTGCTTTCGTACGTTGATCAGTGTTCCCTTTCAGCCATTCGAACGAGCGCTTTTGCGGAGAACGCCTTAGCCTCGGCAGCAGCTATTCTGCAGTATGAGTGCCAGATTACGGGGCAGAGCGCGACCATCGCCAGCAAATTCATTGATGACATGGCCACCCTAGCCTCTGGATCGGTTGTCACGGTTGTTTTTGCGCAGCACGTCGCTGGCATAATCAGCACAACCACGGGAGCTTTGATCGAGGGATCGTGTGTGGCAGGGATGATAACGAAGCACGGACCCATCAACAACTCGTCGGTGCCCAAGACGTGGATGAAGCAAACCCGTTCAGCTTCGTTCCGCACTATGAAGAGCGTTGTACATGACAACGCGGCCGGAGAACCCGGTGTACTAGTTGATCACGAGCACATCAAACTGTTCTCGCAGCGCCTGGCGGCGGGAGCGATGCATCAGACCTTCTCCATGGGTCTAGCTTCCTTCAGCATCAGCGCCGGTGCACTCAACGTGCATGCCACCACACCCATCGACATTGTGCTTTCAAAGAATCGCATCATCTCCACGATACTGCCTAGCGTGATTTCCGACGTGTTTGCTGCCTTAATGCTCAGTCCGTCAGGAGGAATGACGCAAGTTGAAGACGTCTCCAGACCCGTCAATATCACCCTGCCTGTCGACGTGGCGAGAGCTGTAAGGATATCGCAGTGGTACTGGGGACAGAAGTCGGTGTGCGGAAAGTATATGCCAGACTCTGGGACTATGAGCTTGCACAGCGGATGCAAGACCATTCGTGTAACGGCCACGCACGTGACGTGTGAGTGCCTCAGTCTCGGAGAGATGGCCTTGATGATCGACCCATCCATTCCTGTCTGCGGAGACGGGGCAGCGGCGGCAAACGAGTATTGCGATGATGGAAATGTGCAGGCTGAAGACGGATGTTCGTCAGCTTGCCGTATTGAGCCCGGGTGGTTTTGCAACTACCTCCCTGGCCAAAAGTCTAACTGCTGCGGGCCGTGTGCACGCGGGCGCTCGCGCGTGGCACCGGCTTTGTGTGGCGAAGATAACGGGCCATCGCAAGGTTGCCAGCCCTGCTCGGCGGGCACCTTCAAAAACTTTACTGGAAGCTGGGACTCTACGTGTTTGCCGTGTCCAGCGGGCTTTTTTTCGGATGTGGGCCAGGACCTGTGCGGCCCAGTTCTGCCTTGCCCTGCCGGTCAACAGCGGACAGGAATAAGTCCCGCCCCTGGGGTCCCTCCGCCTTGCGCCGCTTGTATCGCTGGCAAGTACAAACCAACTCCTGGTCTATGGTCGACCTCCTGCCTGCCGCTGCAGCCTTGCTCGCCCGGCACGTATTTGCAAGACTATTCCACTGTTAGCGCTGGAGCCTGCACACCTTGCAACGCTGGCACGTATAAGGAATTCATTGGCTCCTGGCATTCTGGGTGCACCCCTTGTCCAGATAAGTCTACTTCGGGCGCGGGCAGCACCTCTGTCGCTGACTGCATCTGCACGAAGGGGTATTTTCAGGCGAGCGGGGCCTGCGAGGACGTTAACGAGTGCACCCAAAACTCGCACAACTGCCTCCGCAGTGCTCCTGGACTCGACGGAATCTCCCATGCAAATGCCAGCTGCTTCAACACCCCGGGAAGCTTTCAATGCTCGTGCGGCTCCACATTCGGATACTGGAATGGGCAAGGGGACGGCACCAGATTCTGCGAGGGCATTTGCGGCGATGGGTCGAAAATACCCGAGGAATCGTGCGATGATGGAAATACGGTTGTAGGCGACGGATGTTCCCCAGCTAAAAATGTGAGTTCAAGCACGAGCGGCTGCGCTATAGAGCAAGGTTCCATTTGCTGGCAAGCGCTGAATAGCTTCAGAGGCGTCTCTCAAAGTGCCTGCTGCCGCACATGCCCAGAAAACTCTGTTCTTGTGGGATGTAGCGCCAATCAGAACGTGGACCCTGTTCCTGGCACGTGCCTGCCCTGCAAGCTAGGATTTTACAAGGTAGGGAATGGAACGTGGGACTCAAATTGTACCGAATATCGCCCGTGTCCCCCGGGGTCTTACACCAACGTTCAACGTTCGGGGAGCTGCTCGGCGTGCTCGTATGGAAAATTCAAGCCAGTAGAAGGGACGTGGGAAACCATGTGTACTTCGTGTCCGCCTCATGCGACCACTCGCGCGATGGGCTCGACCAACGAAACTCAGTGCGTCTGTGAAGACGGGTGGGCAAGAGATCCGAGCAAGAGTGCGCTCACATGCCTTGACCTCAATGAATGCACTGGGACTATTGCAGGCTCGGATCAAAGGCCGCCTTTCGTCGTACCAGACAATTGCCCCGGCAACTCCTACTGCAGCAACACCGTGGGCAGTTACCAATGCTTTTGTATCGCTGGCTACGACAACCGCGCAGAGTCCTCCGGGGCGATCGACTGTGTTCCTATCACGTGTGGTGACGGGTACTTAAGTCTGAGTGGTGAGGGATGCGATGACGGAAACAAGGCTTCCGGCGATGGGTGCAGTGCAGCATGCACTGTAGAAAACGGCTTCTATTGCCATTCAGAAGGAGGACAAGCCTGCTGCGGGCCCTGCCCGATGGGATCCTATCGACCTCAAGCCCTTTGTCCACAAGGATTGACTGTAATTGACAACAGCGTAAACTGCGTGGGGTGCCCTTCAGGCAAATACAAAGATGCGCTAGGTCCTTGGGATGCGGACATGGAAAGCTGCAAGGCGTGCTCGGCAGGCACCTACTCTGCCGGGGCTGCTCAGGGGACTGTTGCGTGTAGCCCATGCGAAGTGGGCAAGTTCTCCTCCTCTTCCTCAGCTTCTGCCTGCCAACTGTGTCCGGCAGGCAAGCAATCCAATGTCGACAACAAGCTTGGATGCACTGATTGTGCGGTCGGCAAAGTATCTGATGATGGGGCGGGCAGCTGCGGAAACATGCAACCTTGTCCAGCAGGATATCAGCGGCCTCGTGATCCGGCGACAGGCGAGGTTTCAGCAGGGCCAAGGCCGGGCGCTGCACCGGCGTGTGTTGCCTGCCAGCCTGGCAAGTACAAACCCTCCATTGGGGTGTGGAATTCCGAGTGCGTAGAGTGCCCAGCCACACAGTATGCAGAGACGGCAGCTGCAACATCTTGTACCTCATTTTCAACGTGTAACCCGGGACAGGAGCGGATAGGCACGTCGTCAAGTTCGCGCGGCTCTTGCGTTGCCTGCGCCGACGGCAAGTACAACGGGGCTAGCTCTTGGGATCACATGTGTGAGGACCTGCTGCCATGCGAGCTCGGAAAGTTTCGGCAAAATTTCTCTCCTGCAAGTGCGGGGGCATGCGCCCTCTGTCCTCTCGGTACGTACAAAGATTTTGAGGGGGTCTACAACTCTATCTGCATTGGTTGCCCGATGCACTCCTGGACGGCTGGAGTGGGAAGACAAACCTTGAGCGCATGCGAGTGTGTGACGGGGTGGAAGGCTAATGAGGCTGACCCGCGAGACCCTCACTGCGTCGACAAGGACGAGTGTGAGACGCGCTCCGACAACTGCCACAAGTACGCGGTGTGCTCCAATACCGAGGGGAGCTTTACATGCGCGTGCAGCAAGTTTGGCTATGCAGGAAACGGTGTGACGTGCCCTCCCATTTGTGGCGACGGCTGGACAATGATTGAGGAGGGGTGTGACGACAGCAACACGAGAACCTTGGATGGATGCTCAGGGTCGTGTAACATCGAGTCTGGGGCTGTTTGCTGGCAGCTCGGAGATCTGCGAAATTCGTCAAGTGCTTGCTGTCGGACGTGTCCGGCGGGCGAGTTCCTGACAAACTGCTCCAAGGACGTCAAAGTGAACCCCGAGCCGGGCATGTGTATACCGTGCGCCTATGGCACTTTCAAGACTGGGCGCGCCACCTGGGAAACCACTTGTAGCGCCTTTCAGCCCTGCCCGCTAGGTGAATACCGTTCGCTCAACTCCGCAACTTCCTCCGGTATTTGTTCCAAATGCGCCAAGGGCTCATACAAAGATGTGACTGGGGACTGGACCACGGCTTGCATCGCCTGTCCCACGCACTCCACGACATCGGCAACGGGGAGCACCTCTCTCGATGCCTGCGAGTGCATCGATGGCTGGGTGAATGACTTTGTCAACGCGACTACTCTGGTTTGCCTTGACGTAGACGAGTGTAAAGGCACAGACCAGACTGACAACTGCCACAAGTATGCTGAATGCAAAAACACTGAGGGCAGCTTCACTTGCGCATGTGCCGTCATTGGCTACCAAGCAGATCCCGCGGAGGCAGATGGGGTGAAATGCGACCCCATCTGTGGTGACGGACGGGTGATGCCCGAAGAAGACTGCGATCTGCGGGTGAAGCCCGATGGCTGCACTGCAGAATGCAAGTGCGACAAGGGCTGGGCAAAGTCACCAGCAGACATCTCAGGATCGGACAGCTTCTGCCAGGACGTGAATGAATGCACTGAGGGCAACGAGTGCTCCGAGAAAGCCATCTGCACAAATACACAAGGGAGCTACACGTGCAAGTGCAAAAGCCTCTTTGAAGATCGTTCAGAGCCTCCTGGCGCTGGCACGGTGTGTGCATCAATCGAATGCGGCGACGGGTTCAGGACTTCTGATGAGGGTTGCGATGACGGCAACAAAGCAAAGGGAGACGGATGTAATTCTGCATGCGTCGTTGAGAAGAACTTCGAATGTGCCGGGGGCTCCGACTCGTCGACTGATACCTGCAAATGTCTGCCGAATTGGTACTCTCCCGCATCAGGTCCTCTGTGCTCAAGGGTTTGCCAGGCTGCTTTAACCTGCAGCGGTAACGGCGATTGTCATCCCGATGCGGGATACTGCGTGTGTAAGGACAACTATTTTGGTACCGATTGTTCGGTCCTACTGACACCGCTTGAATCCACCTCCACGCTAGTGGGGGCAGAAGGGGGTTCCATCGCTTTGTCGGGTGTTAAGCTCGTGATTCCTCCCGGTGCAATCTCAGTAACAGTAACAATCGGAGCGGGTCTGTTTGACACTGCCAACCTCCCGATCTCGATGAAGCGCAGAGTCGCCGGCGCCGTTGAGCCATCAGCAGCGCGTCGCGCTGCAGAGCGCCAGGGAATTACGTTGCACTCCAATGTTGTAGATTTCAAACCGGACGGTCTGGAGTTTGCAACAGCGGCCTCCCTAGAAATGCAAGCAAGCTCCACGGATACGAATCTCAGGATCGGTACTTTCAATCCGGACTCTTCGGCCTGGGTCCCTGTGGCCTCGAGCTCCCAGGCGACACAGGGCGCTCTGACGGCCTCTATTATTCACTTTTCCCTGTACGCTGTTATCAATATGCCAATCGTGCCAACTACGACGAATGCAAGCAAGCCATCTCTAACGTTTGCACCGACGGTCTCTGTCACGCCCGCGCCACCATCTATTTTGCTGCCACCCTACGCGCCAGGGCCAAAATCAAACGATCTGGTGATTCTGATGGCGGTTTTGATAACGGTGTTTTCCCTAGCGCTCTGCGGCGCGGCACTACTGGTGCGTCGCATGCGGATGGCGCCTTCGAAACAGCCCAAACTTGAGTTTGATGAATACTTCACTGAGCCCATACCGGGTATTCAGGAGACAGACGACGATGACGACCAGACGCCTGGTTGGACCCTGTGCGAGGGTTGCGAGAAGCCCGTGCGCAGCACGTGGCATCGTTGCCCGAGCTGCCGTCTGGTTGTACCAGAGCACGTCCGGGCGTCACAGAAGCTGTATGACGATAGCGCCTTTGATGTCCCGGAGCTGCTGCCGTCGCTTGACGACGATGCGCTCGAGGATTTGCTCCCACGTGTGCAGGAGCCCAAGGCGGAGTGCATGCCAGTATTCTTTCGTTCAGCACTTGGTGCCAAGGCGCTCGCGAAGCGCAAGGCTTCCCTGGAGCAGAGCAAGCCGCCCACGGGCGACTGGGACTCCGTGTACGCTGACGAGGATCTCTATGACCACCCCCTGGTATCGCAATTCACAGCAGAATGCAGGTCGTGTCAATCTCCTCTCAAACCATCCTGGGAGCGCTGTCCGCTCTGCAAGGCGCCTGCTCTCGGCACTGCTGCTGCTGCCGAGGGCACGCAGGTTACCCAAGGAGCCGAGCGGTTGCTGTACAACACGCTGCAGCCAGACGACGTGGCGTTCGAGATTCAGGCGGACACAACTCGACCTGCAAGCTATCTAAGCCCCGACGGTGTGTCAGACGCTCTCTTTGCCGGCGAGTCCTTGTTCGGCAAGCGTGTTGCAGGCGATTTCGGCGATTTCGACGTTCAGGACCTGCCACCAGACAATGGAGTCTCCGAATTCCAAATTGTGTCGAATGTGGGTGCGGTGGAGGCAGCTGATTTGTCCCTGGATCTGGATGCATTTGCCGCAGATGCGATGGCTTCGCAGCCTGTTTCTGGAATGAAGCAAGAAGAAGGCAGGTCACTTCCGAGTCTCGAAGCAGCGGTGTCGGCAGTATGGGATGGAATCGATGCAACTCTGTTGCCAACCTCTTCTCAGCCCTGCATCACGCCGGAGCAACGCCAGGTCGCCAACGCAAAGCGGAAGACCGCTCTCGATGCAAACGCGCTCAGCACCTTGAACGATTGGATCGACGGCCTGTCGATGCAAAGCGGCGTGTCCTATGATGGAGGAGACGGGCGCTCCGAGTCTGGCACAATGGCAACCTTTGCAACAGGTATGGGCACCGTCGAGATTCCTCAAGAATATGTTGACGGACAGTCTCAGGGACAGTCCCGGACTGGAGCCCAGAGCAGCAGTGCCAGCGTGAGAGGAGCAAGGGAGAGCGGCAGCGTTGCTTCCGCACCCATGCAGGCTGACGCGCGTGGTCTGGACCTTGAAGCTTTCTCTGCCACCGGGCTGGAGAGCACAGCTCTGCGCTTGGATGCTCTTGCCAGCACTGATTCAGCTGCACCCAAGTACGGCTTTGCAGGGAGGGCGGCGCTGGAGGGTCTTGCCGAGGAGGAGGACCCCTTGGCGCCGGTAATCGCTGCGGAGCAACTCGAACTCTACCTCGACGGCTTGGCCCAAGGACCAGGCAGCGTTGCAACAGGCGAGCCCTCGGTTTACGATGTTAGATCAGTCGTGACCGGTGATGGTGGCTCCGTTGTCACTGATTATGCGCAGTCGTACTTCACAAGTGAGGACCCATCAGCGCAGAATCAGGTTCCTCGCCCTGTGGTCGGCTCGGTTGCTGTCTCATCGACGGTCGACGCCATTGATGTGGGCTTGGAGCTCGATGCTTGGAACACGCTTCCGTCTGAGCAGCCTGATCTTCGCTTGCAGGAGGAGGGCTTAATCGGGCATTCTAGCGTTGGGCACGACCTGACGTGGGAGCAGGAGCGCGCCCTGGCATTCCCAGAATCAAGTGTCGACTACTATGTTCCGTCGCAAGTGGCTCAAGGAGGGTTGTCGGTGCCTGTCAATGCCCCGCCGACCTCGGGCCTGCAGAGAATTGATGAGCGGAGCGCCATCGCTGACGGTTACTTGGATTCCCGCAGCATAGCGCTCTTGAATCTTGATGCCCTGGACTCGGTTTCTGTCGCCAAGGCACCAAGCATGGAAAATATCAGTGAACGAGAACTCGCGCGAGACGCTGAGATTGATCTCGGCAGATTTATTGACGGCCTTGGTGATGGGGGGTCAGTAGCAGCAAGTTCACTTGCATCTCAATTCGATGCGCAGTCTGTGTCTGACGGCATGACCTCGATGTCGAGCGTCGCAAGTGACCGCCGGATGCTTCCTGAAAATTACGCGCAATCGTCTGTCGCAAGTGTGGTGACAAGTGTAGTAAGTGGGCGAGACTCGAGGGCGCTGCCGGAAGACCAGCAGTCAGCTACGAGCTTCTTCGGCGGCGATGGGCCCGTCTTTGAGGCATCCCAGATGGGCCTCGATCTAGATGGCGGTGCCTTGGCCTCTGTGGCGCAGCCTGTTGCACAGATTGCACCAGTTTTGGGGCTGCAAAGCATGGAGTCGACTTTTGGTACGGGCTTGGAAAGCGTCGAGTCGAGGTTTGGACCTCTCCCCGATCTTGGCCTCATGTCGCTGAGCGAAGAAGTTGAGCAAGGTCCTCCAAAGGGCGTCGCTGTCGATGCTCTTGCGTCCACCAGTAGCATGATGCCTTCTCCCAGCCAGAGAGAGGCGCCGGGCGCAGATCACCCTGGCCTGGTGTCTGTGGCAGAGGATGCCGACGTTGAGTTCCCATCGCAGCCTGATCATGTGCAAGTTGCGGAGGACGATCAGCAGCAAGAGCGCAGCCCGTCGGTATCAAATTTGAGAAGTATGTTCGACAAGCCGAATTAGAAAGAAGAGAGTGCAGCGAATTGAATCCAGGACCTGGCAGCAAGATTGTCAACGAGGCCAAGGCGCCCACACTTTTTTTCCAGCTTCATTAAATCACAAAATGATACATATATGCAATCTTTCTTGCAGTAGTCTATTTTTTTTCTCAGGTCATTAACTTATTATTTAACCAGACACCAAGTCTGAGGAGGTTCGCCAGAGCATCAGAGAGAAGCATGTCCTGCGTGCACTGCGTCTGTAATTGTATTGTTGTTAACCCATTTCCAAATATTTCGTCCCTCGTCTCACATTTCCATGTCACGGTTGGCTTTTCTCCTAGTCCGATTCTGCAGTGGACGCGTTGGCAGGCAAATATTTATCTCGACACTGTCGAATGCTCTGAACGCTGGCCTTGACACCCTTCAAATATGTCTCTTTCAGCGAGGCGAGCTGCGCCTCGAGACTGGCACATGCAGCACGCGCTTCCTCCTCCCGTTCACGACTGTCCTCCAAGTCAGCAGAGAGGCGCTGCACTGCATCCCGCAGCTCATGCGCACTCTGGCCCAACGCGGCTTTCTCCGTGGAGGCGGCAGAGCGGAGGGCCTCCTCCATTTCCTGGCGCCTGTATTCGAGGGTAGCCTGTGCAGTAGCCTGTGCTGACAATTCAGCAGTGCGCCGCCACTCGAAGAACGCAGCGAGCATTCGCACGTAATCGCCCGCATGCATGAGCTTCTGGCGATGCTCCTCCTTGGCCTCCTTAAAGGCCTTGATCAATTTGGCAAGCGCATCTTCTAGCTGTACGCGTCTCTTGAGCTCGTCATCGTGCTCAGTCTGTACCGCCTGCCGCCCGCGCACCATGACCGAGCCGCTGCGTTCTAGCTCCTCCAGCTTTGCCTGCATGCTCTGTCTTGTCCCCTCAGCACGAGCACGACTTGCCTCCTCAGATTGGAGCTGCTGCAGAAGGCGTCCGCTCTGGATCTCCAACTCCTTGACTGTCTGCTGCAGCATTTCTATTTTCACATTCTTGTCACTAGCGAGCCCTGACTTTGTGGCCACCATGTCTTCAAGGTCCTGCTGCTTTGCCTGCGACTCATTCAGCTTGCGCTTCATTCCGTCAAATGCTGATTCCGCTGCACGCAGTCGCTCGCGCAGCACCTCCGTCTCCTGCTTGTGCGATTGTATGTGCTCTTCTAGCGTGGCGCGAGTGATTTTCTCTGCCGACTTTGATGCCTTGAGCTCCTTGCTCACTTCTTCCAATTGCACCCGCACCCGCCTCTCTTCAATGAGAGCAGCCTCCATCAGATCGCGCGCCTCCTGAACATCCCGGTCCCCGCGCTGAGTCTGTTCGCGCACAGCCTTTTCCACATCGCCTTGTGCAGCGTAAGCTTCGGCGAGCATCTCTTCCGCCTCGCGCAACTGTGCTGCAAGCCCGTGCTCCCGCGCTACACCCGCTTTCAGATCCTCCATTGCCACAAGCATTTTGGCGCGAGAGGAGCGCCAAGCCTCTACTCGCCAAAGACGGAACATCTGCGCTAGAAGGTAGCGCCTGCGCCGCAGCGCCAGGCGAGGGAGCGCGGCGCTCAAGTACAACACCAACTCTGCTTGCTTCTTCCAGCTCATTAACGGCCTCCCTAGCACCTGGTTGACAAACCGTTGATGCACGTTCCGCAGCAGCTCCATGCGGCCAATGACGCATGTCGCCTGAGATCGCCAGCGCCGCACCGCTTGCAAGAGGACGCGATTCTCCAGTCTTTGTGCCATCATGCCCGCTACTCGCCGTTGCATGCTCCGCACATGCTGCATGCTGTTCACCGTGTACGACTCTACCTCCTGCATTTTCCTGAGTCCCTCCTCCATCATGTCCTGGCGACCATTGCGCTCCTCTATGAGCTCTTCCGTGCGGTCGTGCAGTTCTCGTTGCTTGTCCTTCAATTTCATCTCTGCCCCCTCTGCTAGTTTCTTTGCCTCACGCGTCGCCTCCCTGTAGTCACCCTGCTTTTTCTGTTCCATCTGAAGCTGAGCATTGAGATAGCTGTTTTCACGCTCGAGGCGTGCGATCCGATCGAGCAGCGATCCTCGATCTCTCGACTCCGACGCCATCGCTCTCCGCAGCCCGTCGATTTCACCCTGCATCAGCACCATCGCAGCCGTCAATGTCGCAGCACTACAAATCTACCAGCAAGCGTGGCCAAAAGAACAGCAGGGCAGGGGACCAGGAGTCAGTGCATTCACGCAGGGCGGGATTTACATCGAGCACGGTCTTGAGCGGCCCCTCAGGTGCATGCGCATTAGGTCTTCCCGCCCCCTCGACAGATTTGCTCGGAGAAGCGCGCGGAGACGTGCGCGTCGGCAGGGGAACCGGGTGCGCGGGCGGGGTTCTCCTGGCTGCCGACGCATACCAACTGCCCAGCGCGGTGGCCACCACTGGCGCAGCCTCTCCGTTGCTCGCATGCAGCGTGGAGACGGCAGCGGCCTGCTCCCGCTCAATACGTTGGCTGTCCAGCACCTGCTCTGGCGTGTAGCGAAAGCGCACGGCAGTGCCAATCTTGCTGCGCTCTGTGAGCTTGCGCAGCAGCCGCACAAAGTCCTCGAGCAGCAGCGCCCGCGTGTTGTATACAAGCACGAGCACCGGCGGCGCGGCGAAGCGAATGCCCACGCGACCATCGGTCACCTGGCGGGCATCGATATCAACTATGTCGTCCACCTTGGACACCAGATGCGGCCTGTTGCCGGGCGACTTGCCCACAAAGACACACACGTCTCGCGCCTATGCCGCA
>Ga0315905_10006884_pt1 | contig 11554 bp, 12 predicted proteins | sample LakEriMetagenome_5_FD_203522 | JGI IMG/M metagenome (GOLD analysis project Ga0315905, IMG submission 203522) | Freshwater fungal communities from buoy surface, Lake Erie, Ohio, United States - Buoy 4 MA121 | ecosystem: Environmental > Aquatic > Freshwater > Lake | place: USA: Lake Erie, Ohio...
CCATTACGATGACTTAGAAATTCGTGAGAATTTAGGGCTAGCACTGGGAAGTGCGTGGGATGAAGCGCTCGAACCGTATCGAGGCGTCGACCTACAGGAAGTGCAAAGACTGAGAGCTATTTAAACACGATAGAATCAGAACATGACATCACAAGCGCCCATGACTTCAACAGAACGTCGCCAATCAATTCTCTATATTGGAATTGCACTTATTCTCGCAGTAGCTCTTGGTGGTGGACTCGTAAAGGTTGGTGCAGGATTTGCCGCTCGTAATGCAAACGGAATTACAGTCACAGGATCTGCAAAGACAGAGGCAACAGCCGATAACGTTGTCTGGACACTTAATGTCTCACTGACTCGCCCAACTGTCTCTGAAGCTGTCACAAAGGTAGGCAACGATGTTGCCGCCGTAAGCAAGTACCTCACCGATGGTGGAATTCCTGCTGATGCACTCACCTTGGGATCAGTATCAACATATGCAAATGAGCAATGGGTCAATGGCAATAACACAGGCAAGATTCTTAACTACCGCGCTTCCCGCGATGTTGTAGTGCGCTCGAAAGATGTGCAGCTTGTCTCTAAGTTATCTCAAGGAATTGGCATGATCTTGCAGCAGGGTGTGACCGTCAATAACTATGGACCTCAGTACTACCTCTCCACTCTTCCTAAACTTCGTCCACAATTACTTGAAGAGGCGATGAAGGATGCCAAGATCCGCGCCGAAGCAATCACAAAGGCAGTCGGCGGCAAGGTTGGCTCTGTGCAATCTGTTCGCTCTGGCGTATTCCAGGTGACAACACCGGATTCCACAATGACGCAAGATACTGGCGCATATGACACATCCAGTATTGAAAAGACTGTGACATCGACAGTCTCAGTAACCTTCGCCGTTAAGTAATTTAGAGCGGGATATTGCCGTGTGAACCACGGCGGTAATCTGACTCTGCAAGCACCTTTGCAAGAGCGCTACGAGTCTTATCTGGCTCGATCATCTCATCGACTGCGCCGATTTCGATTGCGCGCGCTACGCCGCCTGAAACCTTCTCATGTTCTGCAGCGAGCTCGAGCTCCATACCTTCACGTTGTTCTGCAGGAAGATCAGCAAGAAGTCTGCGGTGGAGAACGCGCACGGCAGCAACTGATCCCATGACTGAAACTTCTGCTTGAGGCCAAGCGAATACACGCGTTGCTCCCAGTGACTTTGAATTCATTGCAACAAAGGCTCCGCCATATGCCTTGCGGGTAATGACGGTAACGCGAGGGACAACTGCTTCAGCAAATGCGTGAAGCAACTTCGCACCACGGCGCACAGCACCTTCCCACTCTTGACCGATGCCGGGTAAGAAGCCGGTGACATCTGCAATAACAATGAGTGGAATTCCAAATGCATCACAGGTGCGAACAAAGCGCGCTGCCTTCTCCCCAGCTGCAGAATCAAGTACTCCACCAATGACTTGTGGGTTATTGGCAATAACACCGACTGTGCGACCACCAAAGCGACCAATGACTGTGGTCATATTCTCTGCCCACATATCAAGGAGCTCAAGCTTCTCGCCATCTTTATCCAAAATCGCATCTACAAGTGGATGGACTTCATAAATGCGCTTGGAAGATTCTGGTACTAGGTGTGCAAGCTTTACATCTTCCACCTGTGCTGACATCAAACCTTGATTAGCAAAGAGAGATGCGAGATCTTGAATCTCGCTATAGGCAATATCTTCACTCGGTGCGATGACATGGGCAACACCTGAATTCTTACTATGTGCTTCAGGCCCACCGAGCAGAGCCATATCGACGATATCTCCCGTTACTGATTTCACAACATCAGGGCCGGTAACAAAGATGCGACCTTCGGGTGCTAGAACAACAACATCAGTCAGTGCAGGACCGTAAGCACCGCCACCAGCAGTTGGGCCAAGAACAAGAGAGAGCTGGGGAATACGACCGCTTGCTGTGACCATCGCTTGAAAGACTTCACCGAAAGCGTTGAGGGATGCAACGCCATCACTCAGGCGCGCTCCACCTGAGTGCCAAATGCCAATAACAGGAACTTGTGCACCCATTGCTGCGCGATATGCCTGCACAATAACTTGTGAACCTTCAATACCGAGTGCGCCACCTTTAATAGTGGGATCGGATGCAAAGACAACAACTTTATTTCCCTTGATTAATCCTGTTGCAGCAACCATTCCACAATCGGTGCGCTCAAGAAGAAGTTCTGAAGTTCCGGGATCGACCAGCTTCTTGATGCGCTCTTCGGGGTCCAAGACGCCGGGTGAATTGACCTTCGTTGTCATGGCTTTAGGTTAGAGCGATTTAAATGCAAGTACTACGTTGTGGCCACCAAAACCGAAAGAATCATTGAGCGCTGCGATATCTCCCGATGGCAGTGGGCGTGGTGTGTCGCGCACAACATCGACTGTCACAGCTGGGTCTAAGTTTTCAATGTTAATTGTTGGGGGAGCAAGGCGATCTTGAAGGGCCTTGACGATAAAGACAGATTCGATAGCGCCAGCACCACCGAGTAGATGTCCTGTCATCGACTTTGTTGCAGAAACTGCAACGTGATCAGCATCTGCGCCAAGTGCTTTGCGCAGAGCATTTGCTTCGGCAACATCACCAGCTGGTGTAGATGTCGCATGAGCATTTAAGTGCACAATATCTTTTGTAGAAAGTCCAGAATTCTCTAACGCAAATTTAATTGCGCGCTGCACACCACTGCCATCAGGGTCCGGGGCTGCGATGTGATAACCATCTGATGAAAGCCCTTGTCCGCCGATTTCACAGTAAATCTTTGCACCACGTGCTTTAGCATGTTCATACTCTTCAATAACAAGGATGCCGCCACCTTCACCGAGTACAAAGCCATCGCGATCAACGTCATAGGGACGTGATGCGCGAGCCGGTGCATCGTTGCGAGTAGATAACGCCTTCATTGCAGCAAAGCCAGCCATAGGTAATTGGTGGATTGCAGCTTCAACGCCACCGGTCACAATGATGTCGGCGCGATTGTTCTTAATCATCTCAAAGGCATATCCGATTGCTTCAGCACCGGACGCGCATGCGCTGACGGGGGTGTGAACGCCAGCCTTTGCTTGCAGTTCAAGTCCCACATTGGCAGCTGGTCCATTAGGCATCAACATCGGAACAGTGTGTGGGCTGACTGCGCGTGCACCTTTCTCATTCAGGTTCACGAATTGATCCAACAGAGTAATAACTCCACCAATACCTGATGCGATGACTACGCCAAGACGTTCCTTATCGACCTCATCAGGTGAGCCTGCATCTTTCCAAGCTTCACGAGATGCAACGAGTGCGAATTGTTCTGAGCGATCTAGGCGGCGCATCTCAACGCGCTCCATCTGATCAGCTGGCTCTATCGCAACGCGCGCAGCGAAGTGCACAGGAAGGAGCTCACGCCAATCTTCGGTAAGAAGTCTGACTCCACTTTGGCCAGCCAATAAGGCTTTCCATGTTGAGTCGACATCTCCACCGATAGGCGTCGTGGCACCAAGGCCTGTAACGACTACGCGACGTTGCGACATACCGCTTTAAAATTTCTACTTATGCAGCAGCGTTAACGATGAAGTTGACTGCATCGCCGACTGTAGCGAGCTCAGTTACCTTCTCATCAGGAATCTTCACGCCAAAGCGCTCTTCGCATGCGACTACAACTTCAACCATGCTGAGTGAGTCAACTTCGAGATCTTCAGTGAAGTTCTTACCAAGTTCGATGGATGCAGCTGGAATACCCGCTACTTCTTCAACGATCTCTTTGATTCCTGCAAGTACATCTGCTGGTGACAGCGCCATTATTTTTTCCTTTGCTATATCTATCTTTATGGGGACAGGTGTGTAATTGTCTACGAAAGAGGGGCTTACTTCCCAGTAAATGGGTGGGTAATCCCAAGAAAATTATGGTTTAGGCGGTAATTTCACAACCTGACCCGCATAAACGAGACCTGCGCCATAGCCAATGAGTAGAGCCAACTTTCCATGGAGCTCAGGGTGCTTCTCGAGAAGTGCATCCATTGCAAGAGGAATCGATGCAGCAGATGTATTTCCATTCTTGCGGATGTCATCTGCAATGATCACAGAATCTGGCATCTTCATCTCTTTTGCCATTGTTTCAATGATGCGCACATTTGCTTGGTGTGGAATAAAAGCATCAAGGTCATCAACGCTTAGCCCTGCAGAATCGAGAGCTTTGAGAGCTGCCTTGCTCATCGAAAAGACTGCCCAGCGAAAAACCTTCTGTCCTTCTTGAGAAATATTCGGCCACTTACTTCCAGCCTTGGTCAGTTGTGTTTCAACATCTCGCACTTCAATCCATGATGGATTCATCTGAATAGCATCGCGCTCATCTGCATCAGAGCCCCATTCAACAGGTCCGATTCCAGCTTCCTTAGATGCACCAATGACAACTGCGCCTGCTCCATCGGCAAAGATAAATGCAGTTGCGCGATCATCTGGATCTGTGAAATCTGAGATCTTCTCTGCACCAATTACCAAGACAGTCTTGGAAGTTCCCGATTTAATAAAGTCATGAGCCATAGCAACGCCATAAGAGAATCCAGCACAGGCTGCGTTGATATCAAAGGCAGCTGCCTTGGGATGGCCTAGGCGTTGCAAGATCGCTGTTGCAGCAGATGGTGCTTGGAAAGGAAAGGTAATTGTTGCAACGATGATGGTGTCGATATCTGTAATGGAAAGCTTTGCTTTCTTCAGAGCATCTTCGGCAGCCCATGTGGCCATATCGAGAACAGTCTCGCTCTCATCGGCAAAGCGACGAGTTTCAATCCCTGTGCGCTGCTGAATCCATTCATCGCTGGAATCAATACGCACTGCAACTTCATCATTGGTAACGATGCGCTTGGGGCGATAAGAACCGACAGAGAGAATCTGGCTCTCACTACCGGTCTTCGATGCGATTGTTGCCATTACTTGCCTCCATGAGTTGCAACGAATGCACGCGCTGCATCGAGATCTTCTGGGCTCTTTAACGCGAACTGTTCAATACTAGGTGCTGCTCGCTTGATAAGTCCCACAAGTGTTCCAGCAGGTGCTACTTCAATTACGCCTGTGACGCCTAGGGACAGAAGTGTTTCCATGCACAGATCCCAGCGAACAGGGTTAGCAATCTGATTGACGATGCGATTTAGAACATCTGCGCCATCGGTAATCACTGCGCCATCTTTATTGGAGAGCACGCCAACTGATGGAGTTGAGGTCGTCATCGTTGCAGCAAGTGCTCTCAGTGGTTGCACGGCAGGTTGCATATAAGAGGTGTGAAAAGCTCCAGCGACTGCAAGAGGGCGAACACGTGCACCTTCGGGAGCAAGTTGGGCGATAGATTCAAGATCTCCAGCTGCAACGATCTGTCCGCCACCGTTGTCATTTGCAGCAACGAGACCTAACTCTGTAATGGCATGAAGAACAACTTGGCGATCTCCGCCTAATACAGCAGCCATTCCAGATGGAGTGATGCCTGCAGCCTTTGCCATTTCAGCCCCGCGCGTGCGCACCAATTTCATTGCATCAACGGGCGTCAAGACACCTGCAAGTGCTGCCGCAGTTATCTCACCGACTGAATGACCTGCAACGCACGAGAGCGAACCTGTCGCACCGAGGGCATGAGCGCTCAGAAGCCCTGCTGCAACTATCAATGGTTGTGCATTTGCAGTGTCTCTAATTTCATCAGCATCTGCGGTTGTGCCAAGGTGAATCACATCAATACCCATGGCATCAGAGAATTCTTGCGCCATAGCGCGCAGCTGTGGATCTTCAAGCCAAGCGCTGAGCATTCCCGGAGTTTGCGAACCTTGTCCCGGAGCTATGAGTGCGAGCATGTACTTAATATATTGGATTACGAACGAGTAACAAGCCATTTCTGAGCGTTCATGCTCAGATTCAAGCAGTAGCGTGAAATTGATTACTTAGTATGGATGCGAAGCGTCAACCACGATGCATCAACGATGAGTGATGATGGCGTGGAGAATTCTGGAGCTGGGCGCAACTCTTGATCAACAATCTCTTCGATCTGTCGTATGTTCATTACGAAACCTTTTCATTCTGTAGTCGATTGATATGAATGTCTGCATGTGCTGCAAAATCTGGATAGTAGATATTGGATTCGACATTCTCATTTTTATGACGAGCCATATAGATCAGTTCGCCAATAGAGAGGAAGAGAATTGCCGGCAGTAGATCAACGCTTCTCTTAAGAAACCATGGAGTGCCATTTTTAAGCATCCAGATAATGGAATCTCTTCGGCTTCTATTGTTCTTAAAGGTAAATTTCACAGGGTCTACTTCAAATCCGCGCATACGAAGAAGGTGGGCAAAGTTGTCGGCGATAAATTGATGTCCGTGACGGCTTGGGTGCATGCGGTCCACATGCCACTTATTGCGAGCATAAATCTCTTCCAGTGAGCGAGTTTCTAGAAGTAGTGCGCTGTAGCGCATAGCCATCTTTCGAGTGATGCGATTTACAGCATCTACTCGGCGGCGACAGACTCGAGCAACGAGATAGGGCATCGGCACAATTTCAGTCGGATCGTGAAGCTCAAGCAACATCGCCGTTGCTCCCATTTCTTCTATCTGGCGCAGAGTCTCATTCAGGTTTACTTCGAATTCTGCAGGGGAGAATCCGTTGCGCAAGAGGTCATTTCCGCCCACGATAACTGCAACCAGTTCAGGTTCATGGATCAGAATCTTTGGTAGCTGCTCATGAAGCACTTCTTTAGATTGTGCTCCAGGCCTGGAAGCGTTGATATAGATCAAAGGTTCTGTGAAGGCTTGCGCTAAGTGATATCCCCAGCCGAAGTGATTGCCAAAGTTATCTGAATCGCCCACACCTGATGCTGCGCTATCTCCGATAATCGCAAGAGTTAGAGGCTTATCCATATTAGGCAACTTTCTCTGGATGCAAGGTGTCGAGCCTTCTAATCGTTGCCGACCATGGGAAGCGCTCTGCTTGCACTCTGCAACGCTGTGACAGCGTTGGATCTTCTTTGATCTCATCAAGAATGATTTCAACAGCATCGGCAAATGCAGCGCCATTGTTTGCAGCTGTGAGCCCGACAAAGTCACCGTTATCTGCAGACAGGAATTCACCAACGGCACTCGTCTCTGATGCAACAACAGGAGTTCCGCTTGCCAATGATTCAAGGGCTGCCAGGCAAAAAGTTTCGATAGGACCTGGCGCAAGTGAAACATCGGCGGATGCAATCATTTGTGCAAGCAGGTTCTTATTTGCAACGTATCCCCAGAAAGTCACTGGGATATCACGGGAAGAGTCATAGAGCTTCTTATGCAATGGGCCGCTACCGATATAGACAAGTCGGGCATTTATTCCACGATCAAGGAGTTCTCGAAGTGTCTGCAATGAGCGCTCAGGCTTCTTCTCAGGTGAAAGACGTCCACAGTGAACCAGCAGGACATCGCCACCCTTAATCATCTTGGTGCGAAGCTCTTCATTGAAATTCATTGGTGAGAAAGTATTTAAATCAACTCCAAGTGGAACGCGCACCACATTTGTTGTGCCAATGTCGTTAAACTCAGCAGCTGCGAAGTTTGTTGTTGTAACAACAAAATCAAACTTTCCAGCAAGACGTGAGTTGTGCCAGCCTACGAAGGGCTTGAGAGAAACTCCGAAGAAGTTCTTGACCAAACCACGCAAGGTCTCATGGCTAAAGACAATTGCAGGGATATCGCGGCGCTTAGCCCAGTTGCCAAGGCATGAAAGAGTGAAGCGATCAGAGACTTCAAGGCGATCGGGCGCCAATGATTGCAAGATTGTCTTTACCTGACGAGTAGAGCGAATTACTCGGTATCCACCGCTAAAGGGGATAGTCCATGAAGGCAAAGTGATGCAGCCACCGTGTTCTGTCTTCTCACGCGAGAACTTCTTGCCGGGAACTACATAGATAAATTCATGGCCGATCTTCTGATATTCAGTTCCGAGATTGTGCAAAGTTGTCTTGATGCCACCGGACTTTGGTCCGTAGAAGTTTGCAATATGAATGATCTTCATGCGACAAGCTCGCGATGCTTGGTTTCTCCACGAATAGCATCTGCGTAATGCTGCATCAGCTGGCTATTGATGTAGCTCCACGTGCGATGCTCAACAGCCTTACGCGCTGCAAGCTGCATCAAATCAAAGGATGAGTGAGAGCGAAGAGTTTCAACCGCCTCCAAGAGAGCATGAGAATCAGCGGTATCAATAAGTAGCCCTGTCACCCCATGATCGATCAGATCTACAGGCCCGCCTGAATCAGGACCAATGACTGGCACACCTGAAGCGAGTGCTTCCTGAATTGCTTGGCAGAAAGTCTCGTGTTTTCCTGTATGAACAAAGATGTCAAAGGATGCAACATAACGAGCAAGCTCTGTGCCTGATTGATATCCCACAAAACGTGCATTAGGCAGTTCTCGCTTAAAGCGTGATGCAGCTGGCCCATCGCCGACAATCACCAATTGAATATGTGGCTGTTGGTCCAAGATAGCTAGGTCATCGATGCGCTTTTCGTTAGCTAAGCGACCAACATAACCAACGATAAATTTCTCTTTTCCACCAGTGATGTTCTTGCGGAGTGATTCATCTCGTCGTGACGGATCGAAATTGACCAGGTCTACTCCGCGCTTCCAAATTCGAACATTGCGAACCCCACTACTTTCAAGATCGCGGCTAGCCCACTTTGACGGAGCAAGTGTGATGTCAGTTGCTTGATGAATGCGTGATACCCACTTCTTCAAAGTGGTGTGAGCGATGGTGAGTCCGTAGTGACGAGCAAATCCTGCAATATCTGTTTGATAGACAGAGACCGTTGGAATCCCCATCTTCTTTGCGATGCGCGCAACGTAATGTCCAAGAAAGATTGGTGAAGCTAAATGAATAACATCGGGTGCGAATCCTTCAAGAAGTGGCTCTAGGAATTTGCGCGGAACTCCCATAGGAATTAACTTCTTCATTGCAATGCTAGGAACGTGCTTGATCTTGTAATCCAAGTATCGAGTAGGTGCGCCATCACTTTCAGGAGCGATGATGAGAACTTCATGTCCCTGCGACTTGCAGTACTCAAGGAGTCTGAGAACTGAGTTGGTCACGCCATTGACCTGGGGCAGGAATGCCTCGGTGACGACTGCGATACGCAGCTTTGGAGAAGTCTGTGAATCCATCATGAAGATAATGTGAGCGATGAAGCCATCTACATGTGCCCTGAGAGGTTACGTGTTCCTGAATAGAAGGTGAAGTATTAGTTGAGAGTTTTACGCTTCCCAAAGCATCTACTGGTCAGTAACATATGGCCCATGAAGATTGCTGTGTGCGTCAAGCAGGTCCCTGATTCATGGGCTGAGAAGAAGATGGTCAACGGTGTTCTCGATCGCGAGAACGTTGATGCAGTTCTTAACGACCTTGATGAATATGCAGTGGAGGAAGCCCTTCGTATCGCTGAAGCTCATGGCGGCAATGAAGAGGGCGCAGCACATACAGTCACTGTGATCTCAATGGGGCCAGATCGCGCAACGGAAGCTGTTCGCAAAGCACTTTCTATGGGAGCCAATGATGCAATCTTGGTCAGCGATAGCGCGCTGGCAGGCTCTGATGCTCTTGCAACATCTGCCGTTCTTGCAAAGGTAATCGCAGATGGTGGCTATGACATTGTTTTGTGTGGCACTGAATCAACCGATGCTCGTATGAGCGTTGTGCCGGCGATGATCAGCGCTCGCCTTGGGTGGGCGCAACTGACCTTTGCATCAAAGGTGACCGTGGATCCTGCCGGAAAAGTTTCCATCACTCGCGTGACAGAGGCTGGCGTTGATGAAATCTCTGCAGCATTTCCTGTGGTCATTAGCGTAGTTGAAAAGATTAATGAACCTCGCTACCCATCCTTTAAGGGAATCATGGCTGCAAAGAAGAAGGTCATTGATCAAAAAGATTTAGCAGCAGTGGGTGCATCAGCACAGAGTGCGTGGTCACAAGTCAATGATGCAACACCACGTCCACCGCGTGCTGCTGGCATCAAAGTCAATGATGAAGGCAATGGCGGTCAAGACCTTGTGAACTTCCTAGCAGAGAAGAAGTTGATATGAGCACTGTATTTATCCTCGCTGATTTTTCAGGCGATAAGGCGACTAAGACCACAGTAGAGCTTGCAACAGCAGGTGCCCGCATTGGCGCTGTCACTGCAGTAGTTCTTGCAGGTAGCGGAAAAGGCGCAGCACTTGCTGCAACAATCAACCAAGGACCTATTGCAACTGTGCTTGTTATTGAATCTGATGACTTTAACTCTCACGGTGTTGCAGCATCAGCAGATGCTCTAGCAAATCTTGTGAAAGAGAAGTCACCTGCAGCACTGCTTATTGCATCCCATGCCTTCGGTAAGGAAGTTGCAGCACGCGTTGCAGTACTTGCTGATTCAGGGATCATCACTGACGCTGTCGATGTTGCAGCAGATGGCACAGCAACACAGTTAGTCTTTGGTGGATCTACCACCGTGCACTCCAAGGTTTCCCATGGCGTTCCTGTCATTACCGTGCGCCCCAATAGCGTTGAAGCAGATTTCTCTGCATCATCGCCGGCAATCGAAAGTGGCACAGCAACCATTAGCGCTGATGCAAAGAAGGCAACAGTTTCTTCATCACAACCTCCTGTTAAGGGCGGACGTCCTGAACTGACAGAGGCAAATGTTGTTGTTTCTGGCGGTCGTGGCACGGATGGAAACTTCACACCTGTTGAAGCATTTGCAGATTCACTAGGAGCCGCAGTCGGTGCATCACGAGCTGCAACAGATGCTGGGTGGTATCCACATTCACATCAGGTTGGCCAGACTGGAAAGACTGTCAGCCCACAGCTCTATGTCGCATGCGGTATCTCTGGCGCGATTCAACATCGCGCAGGAATGCAGACCTCTAAGACAATCATCGTGGTCAATAAAGATCCAGAAGCACCGCTCTTTGATATCGCTGATTTTGGCGTAGTCGGAGACCTCTTTAACGTGCTTCCAAAGGCCACAGAAGGCGTGGTTGCTCGCAAGAACTAGACTGCTCCCATGAGCGTCTATCTCGACCATGCGGCTACTACGCCGATGTTCGATGTTGCCATTGATGCGATGAATACATCACTTCGCAAACTCGGTAACCCTTCATCTCTTCACACTGAAGGTCGTTCAACGCGCAAAGATGTCGAAGATGCGCGCGAGAAGATTGCTAAGGCCGTTGATTGCCTAGCAAGTGAAATTATCTTTACAGGATCAGGAACGGAAGCTAATAACGCCGCAATCAAAGGTCTGTTCTGGCATAGCGATAAGAAAGTCATTCTCATCTCAAGCATTGAGCACCATGCAGTTCTGGATCCAGCGCATTGGTTGGTAGAACATGAGGGCGCCGTCCTCATTGAGATTCCCGTAAATACAGATGGCGTCATTGACCTGGACTTTATGAAGAAAGTTATTTCAGAGCGCAGATCAGAGATTGCACTGATCTCAGTGATGCATAGCAATAACGAGACAGGGGTCATCCAACCTATTGCAGATGTTGTAAAGATTGCAGG
>Ga0315905_10006886_pt1 | contig 11554 bp, 5 predicted proteins | sample LakEriMetagenome_5_FD_203522 | JGI IMG/M metagenome (GOLD analysis project Ga0315905, IMG submission 203522) | Freshwater fungal communities from buoy surface, Lake Erie, Ohio, United States - Buoy 4 MA121 | ecosystem: Environmental > Aquatic > Freshwater > Lake | place: USA: Lake Erie, Ohio...
GCCCCCCCCCCCCCCCCCCGAGGCGCGAGGCGCGAGCGGCGGCCGCCAGCGCGGCTCGGCTGGGCGAGCGCGCGCAAAATCGTCGCGTGTGGCCGGCCGGGAGGGCATTGACATGCGAGTGCGACGTTCACGCGCCCGCGCGCCGCCGTCGGCACGCGCGCGCCGCGGGCGGCCGGGGGGCGGAAGAGCGAACGGAACCAAGAAGGGGGTGAGAAGGAAGAGGAACCGTCAGGCGTCGCCCCGCCCGCCGCCGAAGCGCGCCAGCGGCGGCCGCGGCGGCGCTTGACGCTTGCGCGAGTTACTACCTACCTTGGGGGTTGTGTCGGCCGGGCGAAACGATTAGCCGGGCGCTGGACGGGGACAAATGTGTGGCGCTCTTCTTGCGGGGGGGGAGGGGGGTCACCGGCGCACCCCACCACTCGGTGGCGCGCCGTGGAGAGGCGAAGGAGATGGCTAGTAGGTAAAGGTGTGAGGTTGGCGTTTGTTGGCGGAGGCGAATGAGGCGGAGAATAATCGGGGGGCTACAATGAAGGGGCGCACGCGCGGCGCGACAGCAAGTGAAAATTGGCTCCGGCTCCCCCCCCTGCTTGTTGTCTCGCTCCCCGTGTCGACCCAAGCCGTGTCGCCCACCGCTGCCCCGTCCGTGCCCCCAGCCCGCGCGGCGCACCATGCGCGCGGCTGCACGTGGACCGGAGCCGTCGAAAAATCGCCACGACGCGGACGCGGCGGCGGCGCGAGGCCGTGAATGTGTGTTGTTACCGCGCTCGGGCGGCGCGGGGCGGCGGCGGGGCGTCGCTCGGCCAGGCCAAAAGAGAAGCATGTCGCCGCGCCGACGACGACGACGCGGAAGGGCTTCCCAGCGGCCTCTCCTCGAATGTTTTTTTTTCTTTCAATTCTCACGCCCCAAATCATCAAATCGACCCCCCTCATCCATCACGCCGTCCTCAAGATCAAGTGCACCCCGCTGTCGCTCGCCACGGCCCCGCTCATCTCCCCGACGCGCAGCGCCCGCGTCGCCTCGTCAAACGCGCGCTGCATCTGCCCGCGCGAAAAGGGCCCGAGATCGCCCCCCGCGCGCGCCGAGGAGCAGTGCGACTCGCGCCCGGCCACCTCGGCGAACACCTCCTCCAAGCGGGCGCCGCCCTCCACCCGCGCGACGATCTCGCGCCGCAGCGCGTCGACGGCCGCCCGCGCCTCGTCGGGCGAGCGCGTCACGACGGGCTCGCGGAACGACGAGGGCCTGCGCGACTCGCGGTGCTTGACGAGCAGGTGGGACGCGCGCACGGTCGCCGTTGCGGTGTCCTGGGGCGCGGGCGCGACCTGCGCCGGCCCCCCCGCCGCCGCCTCGGGGCAGCGGAACACGTAGGACCGCGGCAGCGCGCCAAAGCTGAGTGCGGCGCCGTTCCGCAGCCTCGCCGGCTTGTTCGGCTCGAGCGCCCGGCCGTCCAGCTTGACGCCCCCGCGCGACGCGAGGTCGATCGCGTACGCTCGCCCGCCCTCCTCGTGGTAGACGATGGCCGCGTGCGCGCGGCCGACGCCCAGGGCGGCCAGCTCGGCGTCCCCGTGGCCCGAGGGCGGCGCGAGCGCGACGTCGACGCCGCCGCCGCCGCCGTCGAGGCCGCCTCGGCCCAGCACGTAGGCGGCTTGGCGCGACACGTCGATCGGCGCGGCGCTGTTGTCGTCGGGCGTGAGGGTCGCGGCGCCTGGCGGGAACGGAGGCGCGCGCGCCCAGGGGGGCATCTTGAAGTGAGACATGGCGGGCGGAATGGGGCTTTTTCGGGTGCTTGCACGGCACAGACAGTCCGGAAAGAAAGGACGAAGCAACGGGTGACCGATGTCGATGATGATGAGGATGCGATGGTGTCGATCGGGAGAGGTGTGTTGTTAGCGGCGTTGCACTGCAACGATTGCAGCGCGCGAGCGGGTTTGAGACGACTTTTGGAGAAGGCTGTGTTTCGGGACTGGCTGCTGCTTCAATCCACCAACTCATCGCGCACACGCCGAGCTTTGCTTCCCAACACAATCCAACTCCTCCTCCACCTCTTCCTATCGGCACCGCGCGCGCCACGTCACACAAATCGCATCGCTCGCGTGAAGACGACGACGACGAATTTGGCGTCGGCAACCGTCCCCCCCCACACACCAACCACCACGCAAGCGAGCAGCCACCATGCTCCCAGCGTTCGCCAACCAGGTGGTCTCGCGCGCGGCGCGCGTCGCCGGCGATTTCCTGGAGGCGGCGGCCGAGGAGTATGGCGAGGCGGTCGCGGCGGGCGGCGACGGCGGCGACAGCGCCGACGTGCTCGCGGCGTCGTCGTCCGCCGACGGCGGCGGCAGCGGCGGCGAGGCTGGCGGAGGCCATTTTGCCTACTTCCCGGGCGCGGACGGGCAGGCGGCGGCCGAGGGCGGCGGCGTCGCAGAGGCGGCCGCACCATCGTCCGCAGCAGCAGCAGCAGCAGCAGCAGCAGCAGCAGCAGGAGTGTCAGCGCGACCACGGCCGCCAGCGCCGTTGCAGCATCAGCAGCAGCCCCCGCCGCCGCCAAAGCGACCCCAACAACAGCAACGACAGCAACAACACCACCACCAGCCCGCAGCAGCAGCGCTCCCGCAGTGGGCCAGCGGCCTCGCCCAGGCCGCGGGAGCCCCCGCAGGGCTGCGCGAGGCCGGCGCGAGCGCCGCGACCGCCGCCGCCGCCGCCGCCGCGGCAGCGGGCGGATTGCTCAGCCGCGTGGCCGCCAACGTGGCCGGCGCCGACGAGGCGGCGGCCAACCTGTCGTCGCGCGAGCGGCTCGAGCGGCTGGAGCGCGAGCATGCGGAGCTGCAGGCCGAGGCGGCGCGGCTGCGGGCGCAGCTCGCCGAGGCGGCAGGAGGAGCAGCAGCAGCAGCAGCAGCGGGCGGCGCCCGGGGGGCAGCAACAGCAGCAACGTCCGAAGACCTGGTCCCGCGCGCCGAGCTGCGCAAGGCGCAGCTCAAGCTCGATCTGACGCAGCGCGAGATGGCCACGCTGCGGCGGCTCAAGGCGGAGACGGAGGCGCGGCTGTCGGCGGCGACGGCGGCGGCGGCGGCGGCGGGGTCGGCGGCGACATCAACGGCGGCTGCCGCCAACGCCCCTGCCGCCGACCCCACCGGCGGCGAGCCCTCTTCTTCCTCCACCCCCGATGCAGCCCCGTCCGCCGCCGTCACCACCACCACCGCTACCATCACCACCACCAACCTCGAGGCCGCCGCCGCCCTGACCGAAGCCAAGGCCGCCGCCGCCGCCGCCCAGGCCGCGGCGGCCCTCCAGGACCAGCAGATGCGGCGGCAGCAGGAGGCGCACGAGCGCGAGCTGGGCGAGGCGCGCGCCGCGCTCGAGCAGCGCGAGCAGGAGCGGGCGGCCGAGGCGGCGGCCGCCGCGGAGCGGCTGCGGAAGGCGCGCGCCGAGCTCGACAAGGCGCGCTCGGACGCCGCCGAGCGCGAGGGCGCGGCCAAAGCCGAGCTCGAAAGCTTGCGCGCGTGGGCCGAGCGCGCCGAGCGCGAGGCCGCGGCGCTGCCGGAGAAGGCCGAGGCGCTGGCGGCCGAGCGCGTCGCGGCGGCCGAGGGCGCGGCGGCCGAGGCGCGCGCGGCGCAGCAGCAGGCGGAGCGCGCGGCAGAGGGCGCCGAGGCGGCGCTGCGCGAGGCGGAGCGGTCGTCGCGCGCGCGCGAGGAGGCGCTCGAGGCGCGCGCGGCTCAGCTGCAGCGCGAGCTCGCGGAGCAGCAGCAGCAGCAGCAGCAGCAGCAGCAGCAGGCCGGGACAACCGAGGCGGGCGCTCAAGCCGCCGACTCCGAACAACAGCAGCAGCAGCAGCAGCAGCAGCAACTCCTCGCGCAACGCGCCGCGCACGCCGAGGCCGAGGCCGCCGCGGCCCTGTCCCGCGCCCAGGACGAAGCCGCCGCCAAGGACGCCGCCGTCGAGCGCGCCGCCGAGGAGGCCGCCGCCAAGGAGGCCGCGCTCGCCGCGCTGGCGGCCGCAGAGGCGCGCGCCGAGGCCGCCGAGCGCCGCGCGGCCGAGGCCGCGGCGGCCGGGGGCGAGGGGGCCGCGTCGGCCGCCGCGGCCCAGGGCCAGGCGGCCGAGCTCGAGCGCGAGCTCGCCGAGCTCCGGGGCCACGCGGAGGACCTCGCGGCGCGCGAGGCCCGGGCGCAGGCGCAGCTCGAGCGCCTCAAGGCGCAGACGCTGGAGGAGCAGGAGCAGGGCGAGGCCGCCGCCGAGGAGGCCGCCCGCGCCGCCTCGGAGCTCGCGGCCGAGGCGGCCCGGCGCGACGCGCAGGCCGAGGCCGGCGCCCTGCGCGCCGAGTGCGCCGCCCTGCGCCAGGCGGCCGAGGAGGGGGCGCGCGCGTCGGCGCAGCTGGCCGCGCGCGACGCCGAGCTCGCCGCGCTCCAGGCCGCGCTGGGGGAGCTGGCGTACGAGAGCGAGGCGGCCGAGCGCGAGCGCCAGGCGGCGCGGGCGCGCGAGGCCGAGGCGGGCGGGCAGCGGGCCGCGCGCGAGGCGGCGGAGCGGGCCCTCGAGGGGGAGCGCGCGGCGCGGGATGCGGCGGAGCGGCGCGCGCGGGAGGCGCGCGACGAGGCGGAGCGGCAGCGCGCGGCGCAGCTGGTGGCGGCGGGCGAGGCGGCGCGGTGGCGGCGCGAGGCCGAGGAAGCGCGGGCGGCGGCGGCGGCGGCGGCGGCGCAGGCGGCGGCTGCTTCTCCTGCTTCCGTCGCAAACGGGGCCGGGGCCACGGCTCCTGCTGCTGCTCCTGCTGCTGCTGCTGCTGCTCCCCCCTCTGCCGCCACCACCACCACCACCGCAAGCACCACCTCCCCCAAGCACCCCCCCGCCCCCGACGGCGGCGGCGGCGGCGGCGGCGGCGAGGTCGCCGCGCTGCTGCTCGCGCTGCTCGAGCGGCGCGACGCGGGCTGCGGCCCCCGGCTGGCGGCGGCGCTCGGGCTCGAGGGGGCCGAGCGCGCGCGGCTCGAGCGCGCGGCGGCAGCGGCGGCGGCGGCGTCGGCGGGGCCGCGCCGGGGCCTGCTGCGCTCCGTGGTGGGCGCCCCGCTGGCGCTGGTGCGCGCGGTCGGCACGGCCGGCGGCGACCTCGGCGCGCAGTGGGCCGAGTTCCTGGCGGCGGCGGCGGCGGCGGAGAAGGCCGAGGCGGCGGCCGCCTCTGGTGGTGGTGGCGGCGGCGGCGCGGCGACGGCGACGGCGACCGGCGCTCCCGCGGCGGCTGCTGCTCCTGGCGCCACTGCCGCCGCCGCCGCGGGCTTTGACATGAACGCCTACCTGCGGCAGGCGTCGGAGACGGCGGCGGCGCAGCAGCAGCATCAGCGGCGGCAGCAGCAGCAGCAGCAGCAGCAGCAGCAGCAGCAGCAGCAGCAGCAGCAGCAGCAGCAGCAGCAGCAGCGCACGAGCCGAGGCGGGGGCGGCCCCGCAGCAGCAGCAGCAGCAGCAGCAGCAGCGGCGGTTGCGGCCCCCGCGCCACCGCCGCCGCCCCCCCCAGCCCCCCCCGCGCCCGAGCCTCCGACCGCCCTCTTCGCGTCGCCCGCCCCGTCCTTCACGCCCCCGGCCGTCGTCGACGAGCCCCCGCCGCCGCCTAGGCCGCTGCTCGACGCGTCGCCGGCCGCGGGCGCCGCGCCTTGAGGAGGAGGAGGAGGAGGAGGAGGAGGAGGGGAAAATCGCGATTTACACAGGAGCGGGACAAGCCAAGCGGAGGGTGCAGGGTCTGGTGCTCTTGAATTGCAAACTTAGGAAAGAGAGGGGCCCGAAAATGCAGCGCAAACACCAAAAATGGCGGGTGGGGGGCCCGGGCGGCGACCGACACCCCGGCCGCGCCGCCGCGCGCCTCGCTCCTCCTCCTCCTCCTGCGCCTCGTGCCGCGCGCCCCCGCTCTCATCATCATCATCGTCGTCGTCGTCACCACCACCATCACCACCACATCACCTGCACCTCGCAGTTGCGCATGCGCGCGCGCGCCCGCGTGAAGCTCCGGAAGAACGTCGAGTGCCCGACCGCCACGACCAGCCGCTCCGGGCGCGCCGACAGCCACCGCCCAAACTCGGCCACGCGCGCGCGCAGGTGCGCCGCGGGCTCGGGCGAGCCGAGGCGCGGCGCGGCGCCGTGCGCGACGTTGGCCCTGGGGCCGTCGGGCCCCTGCGGGTCGTACCACCACGCCGCGTCCTGTGGCAGGCGCGCGAGGGGCGCGGCCAGGCGCGGGAAGGACGCGGCGAGGACGGGGGCCGGGCGGCCGACGTCGCCCGTGGTGGCGCAGTGCTCGGCGATCAGGGGGAGGACCTCGAGGCGCAGGGGCGGCGGCGGCGGCTGCGGCGGCTGCGGCGGCGGCTGGGGGTGGCGGGGGTGCGGTGAGGGCGCGGCAGCAGGGGCGGCAGCGGGGGCGGCGGCGGCCGCGCCTTGGGAAGGCTGCAGCCGCTGCTGCTGCTGCTGCTGCTGCTGCTGCTGCTGCTGCTGCTGCTGCTGCTGCTGCTGCTGCTGCTGCTGCTGCTGCTGCTGCTGCCGGTGCCGCTGGGAGAGGCCCGGGGCCTGGTCCTCGTCCTCCTGGCCGGCGGCCGGAGGGCCGGAGAACGAGGCGGGCTTGGCGTCGCCGTCGGCGGAGGCGGCGACCGCGACAGGGGCGGCGCCCGCGTTGCCGGGGGCGGCGCTCGCGGCGGCCGCGAGGGGGGCGCGGCCCACGCCCCCGCCTGCCGGCACGAGCGCGTCGAGGCGGTCCTGGTGCGGGCACGCGAGCAGGAGCGTCTCGATCGCGCGCGACAGCGGGGACGTCACCCACAGCGCGCCGCCCAGCTCCCGCTCGCGCCGCGCCAGCAGCCCCTGCAGCCGCGGCAGCACGCCGCGCGCCTGCGCGCGCCCGCGCGCCGTCAACGGCGCGTCAAAGACGTGCGAGGGGTCGGACCACGACTTGGACTCGGCGTCGAGGCGGTTGTAGGCTGTAGGGTTTGTTTGCGGTTGTGGTTGGTGTGATTCCGGGGGGGTCGGTGGGGTGAGGAGAGGGGGGGTGAGGAGGGTCGGTTGGCGCGCGCGGGCGAGGGGGGAGGGGGGGCACCGCCCGCCCCCAATGCTCCATCCAACACGCCTGAGCGAGCGCTCAATGAAAAAAAAACTCACTCGACTCGCCGTGCCGGATGAGCACGAGGTACTTGCGCTGCTGGCGCGGGCGGAAGATGTGGAAGAGGGGCGCGCCCGCCGCGGCCGCGGAGGGGGGGGGCGCGAGAGCGCGCGAGCCGCCGCCGCCGCCGCCAGCAGCAGCGGCCGCGGCGCGGCCCTCCTGCTCCTCCTCTTCGTCGTCCTCTGCGCACGCGTCCAGCGACGCCGCGGACGAGGGGCGGCGCAGGCGCGACTGCAGGGGCTGCTGCTGCTGCTGCTTCTGCGCGCCGCCACCGCCGGAAGCGGGCCCGGGCGGCCGCTCGCCCGCGCTGCCCAGCGACATGGAGGAAGGGCCGCGCCGGAGCCCGCCGCCGCCGCCGCCGCCGCCGCCGCTGCCGCCGCTGCTGCCTCCGCTGCCCGGGCAGAACGTCACGACGCCCGCGCCGCCCGCGCCCGCGTTGAGGTTGCGGCGGCCCGCGGCCGGGCCGGCGAGGAGGAGGGTGCCGTCCGGGGCCAGGAGGCCGCCGCCGCCGCTCGGGCGGCGGCGGCCGCGGCCGCTGGCGCCGCCCGTCCCAGTGCCCCCGCCGCCGCCGGTGCCGCCGCCGTGGCCGCTGCTGCCCGCTCCGCCGCCGCCGCCGCCGCCGCCGCCCCCCCCGTTCAGGAAGACGAGCGGGCCGCCGCCCGAGAGCGGGTCCTGGCTGACAATGATGCCGCACATCTCGAGCTCGGGCGTGGCGGCGGCCGCGTGCGGGTCGTACCCCGCGGGCGCGGCGGCCGCAAGGTGGTGGGGCGCCGTGCCGGCGGTGCAGCCGCTGCCCGGGGCGTCGGGGGCGGACGAGCGGCGGGCGGCTGCTGCTGCTGCTGCTGCTGCGGCGGCGGCGGCGTCAGAGGGTCCGGCTGCCGCTGCCGCCGCGGCGGCTTCTGCGTCTGCCAGCGCGCCGCCGATGACGAGGGGGGGCGGCGGCGCCCAGCCCCCGGCGGCGGCGGCGGCGCCCCCGGCGAGGGCCGTGACCGACGCAGGCTGCTGCTGCTGCTGCTGCGGCGGCGGCGGCTGCGGCGGCTGCGGGTCGGCGCCGCGCGCGCGGTGCAGGCGGTGCTGCCGCTTGCAGCGCGGGCCCGCGCTCGCCGCGCCGCGGCCGCCGCCGCGACGGCCGCGGACCCCCGCGGCGCCGGCAGCCCTGCGCCCGCCGCCGCCCCCCCAGCCGTCCTCGCCCTCCTCCTCCTCCTCCTCCTCCTCTTCGTCGCCGTCGCCGCCGTCCGCCTCCTCGCCCTCGTCCGACGGGGTCAGCGGGAGGTGCTGCGTCAGGCGCACGTACGACTGCGAGCTGCGCAGCACGAAGCCGTCGCACCCGCCGCCTGCTCCGGCGCCGCCGGCGCCGCCGCCGCCAAAGGCGGCACCGAGGCCCAGGCCCGCGGGCGCCGTCGCGGCGAGGCTGGCCCCGCTGCGCCGCGCCGCGCGGTTGCCTCTCCGCGCCGCCGCCAGCACCAGCTCGGGCGAAGGGAGGAGCGGGGGGTGCGTCGCCAGCCCTGCTGCTGTCCCCCCGAGCGAGGGGAGGTCGCCCGGGCCAGAGTCGTCGTCCTCCTCGATCGGGTCGGCACCCTCGTCGGCTGCGGCTGCGGCGCCGCCCTCCTCCTCCTCGCCGCCGCCGACGCCGACGCCTCTCCGGCGCCCGGCCGTCGGCCCCGCCCCGCTCTCCGGGGCGGCCTCGCTCAAGCCGCCCTGCAGGCCGCAGCCGCCCAGGCCGTCGGCCAGCGACGGTGCCGTGGCAAGAAGCGGCGGCTGCGACGGCACTGGAGGGGCCGCCCCCGCCTGCTCCTCGCCATAGTCCTCCCCCCCGCTGGCGTCGTCGCCGCCCCGCTGCTGACGCTCCTGCTGCCGCCGCCGCTCCTCCTCCTCCTCCTCCTCCTCCTCTTGCTGCTCCTGCAGGTCCGGCGACGGCCCCGGGGCGCCAAACGGTCCGTGGCGCTGCTGCGTCGGCAGCTGCGAAAGCGGCAGGTCGTAGTCGTCGCCGAGCAAGGCCTGCTGCGAGGCGGCCGCGGCCGCGCGGCGCGCGCCAAAGGCGGGCGGGTCTGCACCCCCCATGTGGGTTGCCGCAGCGGGCGGCGCCGGCGCCATCTCGACGGTCGGCGGGGCCGCCGCAAAGGAGATTAACTTGGCGGCTGCCCCCGCCGGCTCCGCACCTGCCGCTGCTGCTGTTGCCGCTGCTGCTGCTCCTCCGGGGCCGCTGCTGCCGCCGGCCGCGGCCGCCGCCGCTCTTGCCGGCGGCGGCGGCGCCTCGCCTCTTGCTGCTGCTGCTGCTGCTGCTGCTCCTCCGCCGGGCGTCGGCTGCTGCTGCTGCCTACTTCCCGCCAGCCTGTGGCTCGCGTGCTGCTCCAGCTGTTGCTGGTGCTGCTGGTGCGCCAGCGCCTGCCACAGGCCGCCGCCGCCACCCGACGCCGCCGCCCCGGCGCCGCCAGCCCGCCGCGCCGCCCCGGCACCGCCGGCGGGAGGCCGCGGCAAGGACGGCGGCGCCGCTCGGCGGTGCGACCGCGGCAACTGCGGCGGCGGCTGCTGGTTCCGCGGCTGTTCGTCGTGCTTGGTCGCCTCGCTCCCGCCGCTCGAGCGGCTGGTCAGCGGAGCTGCTGCTGCCGTCGCAGCAGCGCCGCCGCTTCCTCCCGCCGCCGGCGCCGCCGCGTTGCCGCCGCCGCCGCTCGCGCCAGCGCCGCCGCCCGCCGCCGCCGCTCCCGCAGCCGCCCCAGGGGTGTTGAGCGTGAAGCCGGCGAGCCGGCGGTCGACGGTGGCGGGCAGGGGCAGGCCCGGGCGCCGCTCCGTGTCCGGGGAGTCGGCCTGTTTTGGTGAGTTTCGTGGCGGGTGGGTTTTTTTAGGGGCAACAGGTGGTGTGTGCTGCTCAGCCTGTCGTCGTTCGAGACGCAAACTCGCGCCACTGCGCGCGCGCCACGCGCCGCTGAAACCATCAGCACAGCAGCCCCCAGCCCTTTTCACATCCTCACCGCCACCTCGAGCAAGCCAGCGAGCGGCGTGTCGCACGAGCCGGAGGCCTGCGCGCGCAGCCGCTTGCCGAGGGCATTCCTCATCTGGAGCGGCGTGTCCTGCGCGCCCGGCCGCGCCTCGCCAATCTGCCGCTTCATGGCGGCGGCGCGGGGCGGCGCGGGGAGGTTGTCCGCACCCCCTGCTACAACGTCCGCGCCGCCGGGGCGCGCGCGCGGGCGGTCATTTTCGCTTGCCGAGGCTTGGCTTCGAAATTCGTTTTTGGTGGGGGGGGTGCTCGTCTCTGCGCGCGCGTCTGTCGCTGCTGTCGCGAGGTCGAGCGATGCACGGTGATGCGCGTGACGCGGGTGGGCGGTGGCCTGATGTGTGCGGTGTCAAAAAAGCGGAGCTCCAAGGCGTGCGTATCTGCGAATGCCGCGCGAGCGAGCGCGCACTCTAGCGCGCGCCGCCGTCGTCGTCGTCGGCGACAGCCGCGACAGCCCATCTTGGCGGCAAGAGGCAGCAGCAGCAGCAGCAGCGGCTCCTTACACGCACGCGTCCATCCAAGCTGCCCGCCCAATATATACCAAACCCCCTATCACGCCACCCGCGCGTCCGCCAGGGACTTGGCCGTCACGGGCCCGGCGGACGTCATCATCACGCGCGCGCCGGCAAATCGCGCGACAGGGCCGCCGCCGCCGCCGCCGCCGTTCCCGTTCCCGCTCCCGGTTCCGCTCCCGGTCCGCAAAAACGGCGCCACGTTCTCCCACGCCTTTTTCTTGGCCACGCCGTTGGGCTCGAGCGGCCGCGGGCGGTCGTCCGGGGGGCCCCGATCCCCGGCCGCGCCGAACCAGACGCGCTCCCCCGCGCGCGCCCCGGGAGGCGGGCGCAGCGGCTCGACGGCCGCGTGCTCGGCGTCGCTCGCCGCCAGCAGCATGCCGTGCGACTTGATCCCCCTCAGGGCGCGCGGCTTGAGGTTGCACAGCACCACGACGAGCGACCCCCGCAGCTCGTCGATCGGGACGTACTTGGCCAGCCCCGAGACGATCGTGCGCGCGCCGCCGCCGCCCCCGTCCCCGCCCCCGCCGCCCCCGTCGCCGACGTCGACCGACTCGACGTACAGGCCGTCGGCCTCCGGGTGGGGCTCGGCCGAGACGACGCGCCCGACGCGGATGTCGAGGGCCTCGAGCAGGGCCTCGGCGTTCGCGAGGGCGGCGGCGGCGGCGCCGGCGCCGGCGGCGTCGGCGGGGGCCGCCAGGCCGCTGCCGCCGCCGCTGCTGGCGCCCCGGCTGCTCGAGCGGGCAGCGGCCTGCTTCTGGGTAGCTGCCGTGATGACGGCCTCCAGGACCTGCAGGCACCCACGGGGGAGGGGGGGCAGCTGCTGGGTAGCTGCTGAGCCCCACAACAAAAACACCCCACAACCCCCCCCCCCCCCCCCCCGCCCGCAAGACCCCCCGCCCCCCCCCCCCCCGCCCCCCCGGCCCCCCGCGCGCCCGCGG
>Ga0315905_10006887_pt1 | contig 11554 bp, 6 predicted proteins | sample LakEriMetagenome_5_FD_203522 | JGI IMG/M metagenome (GOLD analysis project Ga0315905, IMG submission 203522) | Freshwater fungal communities from buoy surface, Lake Erie, Ohio, United States - Buoy 4 MA121 | ecosystem: Environmental > Aquatic > Freshwater > Lake | place: USA: Lake Erie, Ohio...
TGGATCAGGAAATGGATCCCCAAGGTTCATTCCCCTTGGAAATGAAAAGGACCACATCTCTGCATTACGCCGTATTTATTTTAAATGCCTACGGCAGTTTGGCCACAAGGTTTCAACAGCTTGGGCTAGATCTTTGGCAAACCAAAACGTCATCAGGAAAATCGTTGAAATTGGGCTTTGACTTTATCTTGCCTTATTTGCTAAAAAAGCAGCAATGGACAGGTCCTCAAATCAATGAATTCAAACAAGCAGAAGCCATTCCATTGCTCAACAAAGCCTTGACCCAATATGGTTGTGCAAGTTGTACAGATGAAATCAAACGGCTTGCTGGAGCAGCCTACCCATCTTTGTTGATGAAATTGCTGTAAGTAAGCCTTAATTTTTTTATGAAAAATACATTGCTTACTTTTGCCACCCAAAATCATCCATGGCGAGGTAGCTCAGGTGGTTAGAGCGTCGGATTCATAACCCGAAGGTCTCGGGTTCAACTCCCGATCTCGCTACAGAAGGGGATAAATCAATTTCAATTTGGTTTGTTCCCTTTTTATTTTCGTTATAACTGTTTGATAGTGTGTTGATTAGGCCAAAATAACTGTTTACATTCTTGGTTAGATAACAGTGTTTTTCAGGGTCATATAGTACACCATCAGGAAATAGGGTTCTACTCATAATTTTTTTGTTTTCTAAATCGCTGCGATCCCATACCAGATTGAGTTGTGAGGCAATCATTAAAGAATCATCAATCATAATTTCGAGGTTAGATTTTGTCGGTTGCTCGTAATCGATTTTGGACTCAATAGCGGCTATTTTTTCTTGTATGTGTTGGATGGTTAACGAAAAAGTTTCGGCATCAATTTCCCCTAGGCCAAGGCGTATTTTTATATTCTTAAGTTGCCCTTCTAATTCCCTTTTTTGAGCAAACAGATTGTCTTGGTCAACCTTATTGTGGTTATTATGGTAGTCGTATAATTTTTCAATCTGGAATTTTAGTACTGGAATGAAATCTTTGTCCAATGTGTATTCCTTTAAAAATTCCTTGTAAAGGTCATTTGCACCAATACGTTTTGCTTTAGGGGTTGTGTTGGCATTTACACTAACTCCATTACACTTTGGACACTTATAGTAATGTAGGGCTTTTTTCTTTACTTCATAGCCTACTAAAATTGAATTACAATAAATGCAGTTGATTAGATGCGTAAGAGGACGCTTGTCATTTTCAATATTATGTAAATAGTCATGTGGGTTTTTAAAAATCACATCTTGTACTTTCTTGAAATTCTCAACACTAACAATTGGCTCCCAATTACCTTGAATTGGTTCATCCACCATTTTGTTCACGGATATACCGCAATAAAATGGGTTACGCCATATCTTGGAAATATATTGGGGGATAATTCTAACCCCGCGAAATGCTAACTTATCGATTATTTGTACATCATTATATAATCCACTTGCTTTCCATTTCCAGGCATCTTTGAGTACTTCTCCAGCTTTGTTGATTTCAAATCTTTGTTTTGAATTGAGGAATCCTTCTTTTTTAACTCTTGGTCCGTAATGATCATATCCCAAAGGTGCTGAACCAAATCGACCACCATTATTTATAAAAGTCTGCATTGCAGGTCTTATAATTTCCATGCGTTCAATATTTTCCTTGTAAGCATGGAACAAGCTTTCATAAATGGCAATTTTACCTCTTTCAGTAGTAGTAGAATTGCCCGTACTTGTTTCGATTAAGTGTACCCCTAAATCTTCTACCAATTGATTAACTAATCCAATAGCATTGCCTCCTGAGCGTGAAAAACGGCTCATCTTAAATACTAAAATAGCATAGGGTTTCTTTTTACTACTTTTTATTTTATCAATTAGACGCTTGAACTCCTTCCGTGTAAAGTCAGATTTAGCGCTTTCATAGGTACCACCAAAATTTTCCACAATATTATAGTTATACTCTTTTGCATATTTAATATTGTGATTAATTTGGTTAGATACGCTTGAATTATTCGTGAACTGCTCCTTGGAGCTAACACGTGTGTAGGACCAAACAGCAAAATTCATGTTTGCTAAATCTGGTATAACCGGCATAAACTTCTTGAAGTAATCAATGTTACTCATAGCGTTTTATTTTTAATAAGATAAGCGCATATTGATATAGGCTATCTCTTATTGCGTTTAACTCGGTTTCTGAATGATTTTTGAACTTTTCAAATTTTTTAAGTTCTTCTCTTGTAATCTTGCAGTCCTGTTTTTCTTGTTTTACATTTTGTTGTTGGTTTAACATTTAAAATGGTGTGAGGTATCGTCTTTTCAAAAGAAGGACACCTACGTTACTATTCGCGCCGTCTCAAACGGAAGCGTTACATTTTATCCATATAAATTTTTTTAGTCTTTATAAAAGACATCGTTCTAGCGTCTCTTGAATTAAGTTCAATTGAATCATATTGCTTTAAACATAATATCTGCTTCAACGACTCAACATCACTTTCATGAATTAACCCTGACTCCTCTATTTCTATTTTTTTAACTACATTATTGTTTAATGTGACTTTTAAACTTTTAATATTCTTTTTTCTGATTAGCTTTAATACCTCAAATTCTTGTTCATTTAAAACGCCTGACTGATTTAGAAATTCTTCTTTTTTATCGTCATCGATAAATTTTCTAATAAAGGAACTTATGGGGATTAATATATGGGGGACTGATAGGTCAGCTTTTACACTTCCATCATGTATACTATTTTTTGATTCATAAGTGCTGAAGCTGCCATCTAAATATATAACCAAACCAACTTCATTGTTTTCAATAAAGCAATTTGTAACAAGATGGTAGAAGTAGTTTATGCCACGATCCAACACAGACATATATATAGGATCATTTAAAACCTGGATGGTACTATTTAAATACTCTTTTTCTATAAATGTTAATGGCCTCACCGAAGCAAGGTTTGTTAAAAAAGCATGGTTTTCTTCTAGCGTAAGCTTACCCAAATTCACTTCATAAGCGTCATAAAACAGTTTTTTGCAAACTGCTTTCATTAGTTTTTTTTTGCATCCAAACTTGCGCATTGTTTCCAAAGTATCTAACCAAAGTAAATCGATGAAAGAAAGATCAGCCCAACCACCTTTGGGTACAGTTGGTAAAAGATCTGCAATCTTCCAAGAATGGAAGATTTTGGAGTTGATTTTAGAGTCTTTAACGCTAAATACACCTTCCAACAAACTACCCCGATTCGCTACATGATCTAACGAAATTGGGTCGTTTAGTTCTGATAGCACTACTTTTTTCATATCTCAAATATACTATAATATATCATTATAATTATTAAAATACTATTTAAAACGAAAATAGAGAATTTTACTATATTTGTAGCCAAAGGTATGGGGGGGACTGTCGGTAGTTAAGGCATTACAAATTAATGTGTAAACACCTGAATGATAGGAGCCATACACCCGAAAACGACTGTAAACAGCTGTAAACAACAAAATATTTTTAAAATGGAATCTACAAAAGTGGTATCACTTAGACTAGCAATGGGCACTTATGAAAATATCCTCATCGAATGTGAAGCAAAGGGTATTACTATTACTGAATGGTTCGAGAGGCAAATTGCCACAGCAAAAAAGGCAAAAGCTGTAAAATCCCAGTTAGTTGACAAACTGGAGCAGGTTAATGATTTTGGGTTAGATTATCCTGCTTTGGCTCAAAGAAAACTAAGAAGAGTGATTAGGTTTGTAGAGGGAGAATTGTAGCGTAAGCAATGGAAAATCCACGGTTATAGTACCCTATATCCCATTAATGCTTGACCACCATTAAAAATGTCAGATTAGTATTTCTAAGATTCGTGTAACTATTTGAAATTGAATACTTTTAGGGGGGCATTTACACATGGCGAAGACGGGTCATTGTATACTGGTGATACGGGGTCAATGTATACCGTCGATAGGGGCTCATAATGCGTGGATTCCCCACTTAGGCAACCCAAAGCCGCAAAGCCAGAGGAAAAGTCAAGGCCGGTGGTAGAAGGCCCTTTTGAAATAACCACCACCGCTTCGTATAGCCTTGAGTTTTCTGGAGGCGAGGCTATCTTTGCCAAAAGCAGAGAAATAACAGTCCAAAACAGACTAACCAATATCGAACTTTTGTCTAGTTTTTAGGGGTTCGAGACAACTACATATCCCTTTTTTGATATATCTGGTAAATGAATTACTTATTTCGGCTTTCTCTACAAATCCTCAACTTAAAATTTCAAGTGCAGAGAAGGTGAGGGTTTCTAAATATTCTAACTAAATGGAAAAAGAAAATATCTGGCTCAAAAATGATACGATTGGTCAGGCAAAAGCATAATATGTACTTATATCGAACGTTTGTCTATTTTTTAGTATGTCGAGACAGCTGATCCTCCCGAAAAAATGGAGATTCAGGGAAAATTTATATTCACAATCTGTGAATTAAACTTTTGATCCGGACTTCTAATTAATTTTTATGTTTCAATATGTATTCTGATGGTGACACTTTATAAAATGCTTTAAACCATTTAGAAAAATATTGGGGATTAGAATGACCAACTGTATATGCGACTTCCGATATATTCATATTTGATGAAATCAGAAGATGGGCTGCTTTTTTCAGCCTTATTGAATCAACAAAATCTTTTCCGGTTGTACCTGTAATCGCTTTAATTTTTCTAAAAAACGTTGAACGACTCATGGCAAATATTTGAGCCAGTGAGTTTATATTTAAATCAGGTTCGTCGATATGCTCATCAACATATTTAAGCAACTTTTCTAGGAATTCAGCATCTCTGCTGTTGGTAGTAATTTCATTTGGATTATGGTATGTGTTATTTATAAAAAGCTGCCTTAATTTTTCTCTTGATTCAATTAAATTCTTAATGGACAGGTCTAATAAGTTTATATTAAAAGGCTTGGGGAAAAAATGATCAGCACCTATTTCTATACCCCTGAACTGACTTTCGGAATCTCCTCTGGCGGTTAATAGGATAATGGGAATATGAGAAGTGTTTACATCGTTTTTAAGGTCACGGCACAGCTCAAAGCCATCTTTAAATGGCATAATGATATCACTAATGATTACATCAGGTTGAAATTGAATTGCCATTTCAATGCCAATTTTTCCATTTGATGCCACGAGTACATTGTATTTTTCAGACAGGTATTGACTTATTTTGTCCACTAATTCTTTGTTATCATCAACATAAAGGATAGTGAATTTTGATGGGTCTACATTTTCTTCATTATTGTTTAGCGAGGGTGTTGTTTCATCACTTATACTATTTTCAATACTGCTTAAGACTGAAGTATAGCCTGTATCCCAAAACCCTCTGTCTGCTTTCTCTTCATTGGAATAGACATTGTCCTGCATGGGTAAGCTTATTGTAAATGTTGAACCTATTCCTGGCTCACTTGATATTGAAATGGTTCCTTTGTGCAGTTCTATAAGATTTTTTGTAAGGGATAAGCCTACGCCAAATCCCTTTTCATATGATTCACTATTGCCTGCAACATGATAGAATTGGTTAAAAATTTTCGATATATTTTCTTTTTCGATACCAATGCCGTCATCGCTGACGTTTATATAAAGAAATTCATTGTTGTTGGAACGAGTGGTTGATACTTCAATCGTACCGCCGCTTTTCGTGTATTTTATAGCATTTGAAATCAGGTTATTAAAAGCTTTTACAAGTACATTTGCGTCATACCAAATAATAATATCAGATTCAAAACCGGTAAATATCAATTTAATTTTTTGTCGATCAGCAAGAGGTTCAAATGTAATTATAATATTTTTCAGAAACTCAATGATATTATCTTTTCTGACATTAATCTGATAATCCCCACTTTCAATTTTTTGAATTTCCAATAATTCATTGGTGAGGTTTAGCATATGACTAATATTTTTTTCAATGCTTCCTACCTCTTTTTCCTGTTCTTTATTTATTTTAAAATGTTCAATAAGCTTTTCAACAGAACACATAATTAGCGTAAGGGGTGTTCTGATTTCATGTGAAATATTAATAAAAAATTGAATTTTAGCCTGATTTACTTTTTCAATTTTTTCGTGGTATTCTTTTTCTAATAGTTCTGCATGTTTTTTTTGTACTCGTTTTTTTGTAATCGATGATACAAAAAATATTAAAATATAAAGGATAAAAGAATAAAGTAAAAATGCCGGAAAGGTTTGCCAAAAAGATGCCTGTATTTCTAAAGGGATATCAGTAAAATTAGTATTCCATACACCATCATGGTTGGAAGCTTTTACTTTAAAGATGTAATTGCCTTTCTCCAAATTTGCATATTCTGCATTTCGATTTACGGATGTGCAATAAATCCAATCTTTGTCGTATCCTTCGAGCATGTATGCATATTTACACTTCGATGGATTGATATAATTGAAAGAAATAAAAGAGAATTTCAAATTGTTACTGGAATGTGGCAACAAAAGTTTTTTTGTTTTTTCTATTCCTTTTATTTCGTTAGCGTTTATTCCATTTATAAAAATATTTTGAATGAAAACGGGTTCAGTAATACTATCTGTGTTCATGTGTTCAGGAGAAAATTGAGAAACACCATTTATGCCACCAAAGTATAATATACTATTATTATCAACATAGGAAGCGTGTTCTGCAAATTCATAATCCTGGATACCGTCGTTAATATCATAATTAATTATATCATGTGAAAATTTATTAAATTTTACTAATCCTCTATTTGTTCCAAGCCAAATATTCCTTTTTTTATCACTTTGTATAGACTGAATCATATTGCTGGGTAACCCATTCTGGGTAGTGTAAATACCCATATCTGAAAAACCACCCTTTTTATTGATTCTAAAATGAACCAGTCCATTTCTTGTGCCAATCCAATAATTGTTATCATTATCTATATAAATGTCAGAAATATATTTACTGATTGAATAGTCTTTATACATTTTATTGAAGGAAACAAATCTTGATATATTATCTTTTGAATCCAATTCTGCTTTAACGAGCCCGTTCATTTCTGTACCAATCCAAATGCAATTCTGGGCTTGATCATACTTGACACAACGTATTGTATTTTGTGATTTAAGGTCAATTAATAGTTTATCATTATAAGTAACAACCTGTGATAACTTAAAATCATCACTCAACACAAAACTCAATAACTTGTTACTGGTACCAATCCAGTATTTATTGGATTTCTTACAAATTGAAAAAACAACACCTTCTACTTTATTATCAAATAAAATTTTATCTGTTTTAATTTTATTTATATCGTGCGTAATCAGATATAACCCATCAGAAGTACCTGCTAGATAATGGTTTTTATCAACTTCGGATAATGAAAAAATGGAGAGATTATTCAGTAAATATTTTATAATTTTTTCTTTTTCTCTATCGTAAATAAACAGACCTTCAAAAAGAGTTCCAAACCATAACCTATTATACCGGTCATTGCTGATCGACCTTGAATAATTATTCAGCGAACTATTTGATGAATTACTTAGCTCATTCGAAAATTGATAATTTTTGAATTTGATGCCGGAAGAATTATAAAAAAAGATACCTCTTCCCAAAGTTCCTAGCCATAGCGTGTTATCTCGTGATTTATAGATGCTTCTGATTCTTTTACTTGGTATTTCGAATTCATCGAACGTGATTGGAACAAATGTATTTCTCTCCAACTTCTCTTTTGGAATAGCAATAACGCCATCGCTTCTGGATATAATCCATAATTTGCTTTTTTCATCCTGAATTATATCTGTAATCCTGGAAAAAAAAGCTTTTGTTTTCTGTGGATATATCTTAATTGTTGAATAGTTTCCTTTTGAATCTTTTAATTGATAGAGACCATGTTTTTCTGTTCCAACCCAAAAATTTGAAAAGCTATCTTTATAAAGAGTTGTTACTTCAATTGGATTTTTAGAGTCAAGGACAATTTCATCAATTACCAAAAGTTTTTTATCAATAATTTTTGATACTATAACATGATTATTGGCAATAAGCAGGTAGTTATTTTGTTGATCTTTTTGATAAACTCGAATTCCTTCTAATTTTAAACTTGCTTGTAATTTGTAATTATCAATTGTATTACAAATATTTTTTGCACTGATGTCTGTGAAAAGCTGCTTGCCTGGATTGAATTTCCAAATCCCATCATTGCTGCTCATTAGAATATTGCTATCTATCAATTTCATTGAAAGTATTGTTTGCTTAAAAACACTTTCTTTTTTACTATATTTATTGAGGTTGTAAAATATTTCTGTTACTGGATTAAAGACAGTAATACCTTCAATGGTTGCAATCCATATATTCCCTGCAGAATCCTGCAATATTGATTGTATTGTATTGCCACACAGGTCATTGTAAGAATCACCCCTATAATAGCTTTTGAAAGTAAAACCATCATATCTATTCAGACCATAATGGGTGCCAAACCACATGTATCCATCTTTGTCTTGAAAAATCGCCAAAACACCATTTTGAGAAAGCCCTTGTTTATTGTCAATTTTCTTAAACACTGCCTTTGTTTGGCTTAACCCTTGATAGTTGTTTAGAAAAAAAATAAGAATCAATAAAGAATAAATACGATGCATCCTGACTATTTGAAACTAATTTTAATTATTTATATGTATTAAGTCCTTTAAATGTACAAAACTTGATATATATATGTTTTTTAAAAATTTTGTCTAAGAAACTGCCATATTTGAGCACTGCCCCCTTAAACCACCATGAATACCTGTTTTTTTCCTAAAGAGCCAATATCTGCCCTTCACATTTCTCATTTTATCCAGATTGGCCTTAATCTTAAATACCGGCCTCCCACAGAATCATTTCAATAATTGATCTCACGCTGATTTTCGGCTATAAAACTTGAAATATGCATGTCTGCGAAGATAATTTTCCAATTTAGAGGCTGATTTTTTAAAATATGACACAAAATCACCCGTTTTTGAATCTTTTTTGACAGCTCTGAGGCTAAATAGACCTTTACTTTCGATAGGTAAACGATTGAACCATGTCGAAAATGTACAAACTTACAGTCTGCTTACTCTTTATTCTATCTATCGCCGGGAGCTGTTTTTATGCTTACCCCCCATCTAATCCTATTGATTGTGTTATTTATTCTGAAAAGACATCTTTTGTTTCAAAAATCTCCTTAAAAAAAGGTGAAAAAGGACAACAGTACTATGAAATCTCAATCATTAATCGTGGCAAGGAGCTTGACAAAGTTGATTCTATAGAAATCACTTTACATCCTGAAGGGAAAATTGATCAGGAGTTGCCATTGATGTTTGGAGGTACCTGTATGGGGAGAACTCCTTTAAAACAATCAAATTCATCGGATAATCAGAGTGAATCTGGTATGTATCTAATGACAAAGTACAAAGAGAATAGATATGGACTTGTTGGAGTGCTGACCTGGAATATTTTCAGGCCAAACATATATCGCAAAGGAAAAGACATTGTTATAAAGGCATTTGGCGAAAAAAAGCCTGTAAAACCCGGAGAATCAATCTTATTTGAAAAAATCATCGAAATCAAAAATGAATCTTGGCAAGATTTGCTGTTTTCATATGGGGAAGAAATAGCTAATGAGCATAAAATTAAAGCCAAAGAATCCCTTCAATTGAAGGGCTGGTCAACCTGGGATTATTATGGAAGAGTATACGACACAAAAGATGTTATTAAGAATATAGATCAGATTGATGCAGATGGTTTAAAAGTAAATATCATTCAAATCGATGGAGGCTGGTGGACGGCAAGAGGGGATTATTTGAGTGTTCGTAAAGATTTGCAGGGAGGGATGAAAGCGATAGCAGATTATGCAAAATCCAAAGGATATAGAGCGGGAATCCATCTCGATGGTTTTAGGGCAGACAAGACTTCCAATTTATACAAAGAACATCCTGATTGGTTTTTGAAAGATCAGGATGGAGAAACAATCTGTCAGTCCATAGACAGGAAGGATACCTATATGCAGTATATCTATTTTGATTTTTCAAATCCTGCTGTATGTGCATACATGAAAAATGTATTAAAGACAATTCGTACTGATTGGGGATTTAGTTATTTCAAGATAGATTTTATGCGTTATGGCCTATTAGAAACAATATTGGCTGAACATGGAAAAGCAAAAAAAGGAATTAAGAAAGTAACTGCTGTAAAGGCCTTCGATATGAATCTTACAAGCATAGAAAGAACTAGATTAGCCCTAAAATCAATGCGAGAAGGTATTGGTGAAGGGTTCTTTTTAGCATGTTCATCTGTTTTTGGTCCAACGATTGGCATCGTGGACGGAATCCGGACAGGTGGTGATATTAGTCCAACATTCGAACATTATAAATCCAGGTGTCTGCAAAATGGAGGAAATTTTTATCTTAATCATATAGTGGCGCAGAATGATGCTGATTATCTGGTTGTCAGAAATAAAGATGATGAAGAACCTTCTAGGGCTTGGGGCGAAGATAAATTCGGCGGAAATACAACGTATAATGAGGCCAAAATGTGGAGTGATTATGTATCCTTATATGGAGGGATTAAGATAAACAGTGATAACCTGCTTACTTTAAGAAACGAAAGAAAAAATCTGATTGAAAATGCATTTTCTATAAAAACAGCTACAAGATTTTTGCCATTAGACTTATGGGATCACGCAAAAAATAAAAATGATGCCTTCAATGTTATGTTGGCTGAAAACAATGATGGAGTCTATCTCTCCCTTTTTAATTGGGAGGAAAAAGACAAACAAATTGTCATTGGTGGTCTTCAAAATACTGCATTGTCAGAAGCCCTTTCAGGCGTAAAAATCAATACAACTGCTGGAAAATTAATGTATAATTTAAAATACCATAGCTCAATTATAATAAAGGTTGATGGAATGAACTTCAACTCATTGAGAAAAAGCTTAACGATTAACTAAAGATTAAAACTTGCTATTATGAGAGAAATAAAAAGGATTATGAAATCCATTTTACTGGTATTGCTAACAATTTCATGTGTTTTTTCCCAGGCTTATTCACAATCGAAAATCGTAAATGGCTCAGTTAAAGATGAGAAAGGAAAATCTCTGGCTGGCGTTACTGTTGTCGTACAAAATAAGAAAATAGGAGTGACTACCGATATTGATGGAAAATTTACCATCAATGCACTGCCTACTGATAAACTGGTTTTCTCCTTTACTGGCATGAAAGAACAAGAAATTCTGGTAGGAATGAAGCTGCAAGTGGATATCATTATGATAGAAGATGCAAAATTACTTGAAGAAGTTATTGCCGTCGGATACAGCTCCAAAAAGTTAACAGAAATATCCAGTTCTGTCGTTAATTTAAACCGGGAAAAACTTGCCGCTTCAACCGCAACTTCAATGGATGGCGTTGATCTACTCCAAGGGAAAGTAGCAGGGTTAACAATATTAGATAACAATTACGATGCTGGTACAGCACCTTCTATTAGAATTAGGGGTACGGGATCTATTACAGCGAGCAGTGAACCACTTTGGGTAGTAGACGGTGTTATTTCTTCTGCTAATGCATTTAATCCAAATGATGTTGAAAG
>Ga0315905_10006888_pt1 | contig 11553 bp, 7 predicted proteins | sample LakEriMetagenome_5_FD_203522 | JGI IMG/M metagenome (GOLD analysis project Ga0315905, IMG submission 203522) | Freshwater fungal communities from buoy surface, Lake Erie, Ohio, United States - Buoy 4 MA121 | ecosystem: Environmental > Aquatic > Freshwater > Lake | place: USA: Lake Erie, Ohio...
TCTGATATTGTAAATGAGTTACTTGTTGAAGAAGCTAACTCAAATGGAAATATTTTGGTAGCTTGATATGTGTATGTTGCTGTGTAAGGCTCTAGTATTGACAATAACTCCCTTAGTATGTACTCAGAGCCATCTTGTGTATTTGTGTTATACCTTGCTATTAAGTGAGAATATAGTGCTATAACTAAGTCATACTGCTCGCTTAGTATATTAAATTGAGTGTCATTAGTTTCCTTGTAGGTGTCTATAATTGCTCTATATGCATTAATCTTTTTAACTAAATCTGTTTGGCTAGGACACTTCTTAATGCTAAATGTTTTAGAGAATTTTCTTGAATAGTAAATGCTTAGCCAGCCATTAGTGCTATGTGCGTATGTTATTGATACCTCACTTGAAGGAGTATAGTCTCCCTCGTAGCAATTTACTCCAGAGATAACATTAATTGTATTAGTTGATGTAGATGTTATTGGAGCGTTAGCTGATGCTTCAGAGGTACTAGGAAACGCACTAGAAATGGTTCGAGTGTTTCCGCCTGCATAAAGCGTTCCTGTAAAGCTACCGATAGGAGAGTATGACGTAAGGTCTTTAAATACTACCTCAGGAATAGTAACATCTGAAAAGTCTGTAATTCCATTGGTAGGCTCAACCCAGTTAAAATTAAATGGTCTTACTAACGGAGGCTGTCCGTTACCTAGGTTATCTATAACAGCATAAGACACAGTATAGCTACCCGTAATTACATTCCCACTTACATCTAATTCACATGGAACATCTATAAATGTAGCCGCTGTTACTAAATCAGGAGTACTAAAGTCGGGCAAGTTTCTAACAACTCCGTTAGGAAACTCTACTTTAAAGCATCCCTTGTTGAAAGTAAAGCCTGATGAGGTGTCTGTTAAGCGAATAACTTTTGTTGCAACGCTTATTCTAAACTGTATATTGAATGTTACTGCCATATCAAAGCAAAGTATAATTTGTGTAAATATACTATAATTTATTAACCTATAAAAAGAAAGAGGAAGCAAATGCTCCCCCTTCTAATCAACCTAAACCAAACAAAAAAATACCAATCCTGTGACGGATTTAACCTAATCGGTTCTTGATGGCTTCTAGCTCATCTGGGGCATTCTCTTCTAGGTAGTCGGCTAATTCCTTAATGTAATTCTTGTTAGGAGCTTTCTTATACTTCATCAACTCCTTACCCGTCTCAGCCCAAGCAAATACCTGTGCGTTGACGTCGTTCTTAACTATGCCCTTCTTAATGGCTTCCTTAATCATCGTCTCTAAGCTAAGTGAAGCCCTCTCGACAATCTCCATAAACTCTTCTGGGCTTTCCTCTGAGAAGTCCTCCAGTTGGTTACGAATCTCTTCAATTGTCTCCGCATCAATTCCTAGTGCCATTGCTACCTCTCTTGCTCTCTTGTCGTCTAACTCTAGAGCCGTGTTAACTGCCTTGACAATCAACTTACGCATTGCCCTCTCTTCGATAGCATCCTTCTTGTTGTCAACCCTGTAGAAGACCGCTTCGTTAGTGTCATTCCTGTCCTTGTTAGAAGAGTTAAAGTTACATAGCTCTACAAACTGGTATATCTTCTGGTGAGTAGGATTGCTTCCATCTAAGAACAAGTAGCCTGCGTTAGATGCCGTAAACACAATATTTAAGAATACAGGATTCCCGTCGTTGTCTGTCCTTTCTATAGCCGCGATAGTAACAAACTCGCCCTTAGTCTTGTCGTACACCACATCCGTAGATGGTATCTGATAAGCTGCGGGCATTAAAAACTTTCCGTAATTGTCAGGGTCTGGTCTTACGTTAAGTACCCTGTAGCTAGCTCTCTCGTCTGGCTTTAATTTTCTCTGCATATTCGCAGAAAATTGATTGTATTCTGATGCTTTCATTTCTTTTATCGTTTGGTTTGTTTTTTAATAAAAGGAGGGATTCTTAGCCCCTCCTTTTAAACTAACTGATAATCAATTAGATATTGTACTTAATAAAGTGCTCATTACCAACACTTTCAAATCCTTCGATAGAGCTATACACGATATCAAGTGTATCAGTATCAGAAGTTGGAGTAGGGGCAAGTCCACCAAGCATCTTTTCCCTAAACCTAGAGTTAACGCCGTCAGCCATCTCTAAGTAACGAATCATCATGCGGTCTACTTGTCCACCACCTTGCTCAACCTTAATCTTTCCAGCAGGAACTAAGTAAGCCTCTTTAGCGTAGTTTACGTTAGTTGCAGTAGAAGTAACTTGAGGATGAGACAATGCGTTTAAACGCTTCTTGTGGAAAGTACGTCCGAAAGCAGAAATAGACTGAACGCCTAATGCGATAGCTACGTCTTTCTTTCCACCAAATGCTCCGTAGTTGATAGCACCATTTACAAACTGAGTTGCAGCAGTGATAGTAGTATCAAAACCATTATCAAAGTCAGCACCAGCCCATAATTGATACTCAGAAGGACAACGATTAGCGTCCATCAAACGAGACAATGCAGCTAAGTCAGACAAAGCAACTGTACCAGAAGTTGCAACGTTAGAAGTAATACCTCCAGCGTTGATGATAGTATCACGCAATCCACGAGTTGTGTTAATTGCATTACCAGCAGCGTCAGTTAAACCAGCAGACTCACGACCAAACAAGATAGCATAAAGAATATCCATTCTGTGCTTCAAATAAGCATCGTGTTGTTGCTTTAAGAAGTAGTAAGGCTTTCCTTTAAATTCAACCTCAATCTTAGAACCGTAAGCAATATCTGTAACAGATGTCTTAGTCTTGAAGATTTGAAGTTTATTAGAACGCTTAATCAAGTCAGACTTACGCATTTGGTTAGAACCAGTACCCTCAGCATAAGCGTTAGAGAAGAAAGATAATTTCGCTCCAGTTGCAGCCGCAGGAATTGCGTCAGCAGAGTTAACAGGCTTAATAGTAAGAACTGAATCAGTAGCTGAAGAAGCAGCAGAAACATAACCTACAACACCGTTAGCGAACAAAATTAATTCTCCTACTACAGGCTTAACAGAAGTTGAACCAACAATAGTGATGTCTACAGAAGCACCAGCAGCACCCGCAGAAGTCCCTGGAGTTTTAACTGTAGCCATTGCGTACAAGAAGTTGTTTTGTACCGTAAAGTACTCAGTTTGAGCAGTAGCCTTAGCCTTACCTGTCCAATCCATGATATCAAGCATAGACGCTTCCTCATCATAGATGTCAAGAACGTCCTTTAAAATTTCACGCTGCTCTAGCGTGTTTGTGAAAGAAACCGTAGATAAAAAACTACGGTCAATATTACCTGCTGCAATAGACATTTTATTTGTAATTTAAATGTGAATAACTTATTTTCTTACAGTCATTCCTCTTAAAAAGTCTACAGGATTATCGAAAGGGTTTGCATTATCATTACTTTCAATAACCTCCTTAGAGTTTGTCGGTGGAGTGACATTTTTCAATTCAGCCTCCATCATTTTCCTGCCAAGTGACTTACCGTGTTTAATTAGTTCACTTATAAATTGTGTTGGATTCTCAGCGAATGCAACAACCTTAGTCCATTTATCCCAATCAACTTGTCCGTCCTTAGCAAAAGTAGATAAAAACTTACTTGAGTCTAACGCATAATCTACAACCTTATTAGTGTCGCCAATTTGGTAGTTAATGCCTTCCCCGTTGGCTTCAACCTTTATAAGATTGTTTTTGACAACCCCCGATATTCCACTTTGAATAATCTTTCTGCTTTCAGCTTGCTGTGCTTCTAGTTCTTCTTGTGACGGCTGTTGTTCTTGTCCTTGCGGTTGAATAGACTGAATGAATTGCTGTTGCTCTTCTTTCAAGGCTTTACGTAACTTACCTGCGTCTCGCTTTAGTAGTGCGTTACCAACCTCTGTGTCGTCCTCGTCGTAAGATTCAAGATTGTACTTCTCAAGTTCTTTTTCAAAAAGCCTGTTTCTTGCCTTTTCGCTTAGGTCTGAGTTCTCTCTATCAAAGTTGGCTCTTAGTATGTCAACGTCTGATACAGCGTCATAATCCTTGCTTGTGGCTTCTAGGAACGGTGTTAGATTTCCATACATATCGTAGTAGTCTACCGCTTTCTTAATGAAGTCGTCCTTGAATTTATACTCGGCAGTAGGTTGCTTAGTTGTAGACTCTTCCGTAGCTTCTTCCTGTTCAATGGTATCCATTGCTTGGTTTTCTATTTCTACGGCATCCTCAACCTCGTTAGCTTCCTCTTTCTGCGTGGTACTCTCGTCTAACTGATTCTCCTCTTTCGCAGAATCATTCTCAGTTACATCACCACCCTCCTGCTCTACTTCTCTTTCTGACGCTGGGGTGATGTCTCTTGGTGCTTTTTCTTCAACGGTGTTACTTGGTAACAACTCGTCTAAATTTATAACATTTTCTTCCATTGCTTACTCTATTTTCTGTTTGGTGGTACAAAACTAAAACTATTTTTTCAATTCCGACATCTTTTGATTTTTTATTTGCTGAACATATTCTCTGCTGTCAGCCTCTATCTTGGCGGTATTAATCTTGCCTTCTAACTTGCCCTGCTCAATCATTGCCTCGTTCTGTAGCTTCATGGCAAGTAGTTGTGAGTCAAGTTGCTTCTCCATTTGGATTATCTGCATCTTAATCTGAGCCTCCATCTGAAGTGTTTGTTGCTTTGCTTGCTCTGCTGCCATTGCTGACTGCTGTTGAACCTGCCCGTTCATCTGTTGTGCTTCCATTGCCCTTTGTTGTGCCTCCTCTTGGTTCTTTTTAATTCTGTATCCAAGAAGTACCTCAGCGTATTTAAGGTTCTCTAGGTTCTCAATCATCATAGCGTCAGCTAGGGTAATCTGGTTCGATTGAATAGCCTGCTCAATTCTTCTTGATAGTTTTTCTTTTTCAAACTCATTTGGCTTCTGGCGTATTTTTAGTCCGCACTCGTACGCCGACACCTCAGGGTCTAACTTAAAGAACTGTACAGACTCGCTTCCTAGTGCCCTGATATATCCTGATATTGTGCCATTTATTGCACTATCTTGTATCCTAAGTGTTAGGTCGTAACATAGTCTCTCTAATAAGTCTCTTTCAGCTCTCTTGATAAAGTCTAACGAGTTGTTAGTAGACTCACTTGCGTATTTAGCCACCCCATTTAATGTTCGTGGGTCAGGAGTAGAGCCGTCAGTAATCTCGTTGAATCCTAGGATGTCCCTAAGTAAGTCAATGTTCTGTTTAATGATATTAAAGTACTGCACAGCCTCGTTTCCAATACCGTTGTCAAGCTCTTCAATAGGCTTATAATTACTTGCTTGACCTTCATCATTTAATCTTCTGTAAACTAAATTACCTGTCTGATTATATAAGTCTAAAATCTCCATTGGCTTTAATGCCCGTCCCGCCTTTCCTAATGGAACTCCTTCTAGTGCACCTAACTCAATCATAATACCTCGAGGTCTAGCCCTTAGCATTACGTTCTGTAGCTTGTACCACGCCAACTGTATCTGGTCAGCCAAACTCTTCATCTGGTCTCCTAACGAGTAGGTAGACATCTGATACATATTAGGAGCTGCAAGATGGTAAGAAAGAGACGTGTTTGTTAACGACGACTTTGCTCTCTTCATGTTGGTAGCAAGCCCGCAGTCAAAGAATACGTCTGAGCCTACAATCCACTTGCCCTTGTAGACAACCTTGTAGTCTGTCTTCGAGTACTTCTTGTCTGAACGGTTAGCCTTCGCTTTCGCCGCACGCCCTACAACTGTGTTTCCCTTCGAGTTTACTCTCTCTTCTAGAATCATTGAGTTGTAAGAGAAGAACTCCAAGTCCATTACCTTAATTCTAAATCCGTCGTATATGCCGTCGTTGTTGTTGTTAAGGTCTCGCATTGCAGAACTTGTGTTGTACTTGTTGGCATACTTCTCCGCAATCATTTGGTAGTCCTCGTTACTTATCTTGTCGCCCGCCATCTGCTTTAAGTCAGCAATCGTCATCTCGGTAACTTCGCCTACGTACTGGATGTCCTTGAAGTTAGGGTCAGTAGTGTAGCTCATCACCAAGTTCATTGGATTAATTCGCTTAATCTTGATGTTGCCTTGTGCGTCAAAGTACTCCTTGTATCCTCCTATGCCCCAGTCGTGTAGGTCTTCAATGACTTTAATCCTTTCGTTGTCAAACTTATTTAGATTCATCACAAGCTCAAGCCCCTGCTCCATCTCAATTGCCATCCTGTGCTTGTATGAGTAGTTCATGTACATATCAAGCTCCTGCATACTAGACGCGTCCACGTCTGGGTCGGGTACTATACTTGGGTCTACCCCTTGTTTTTCAAATTCTTTCTTTAAGATTATCTTGGCGGCGTTGTCCGAATAAAATTTCTGTTTGTCGTCCTGAGCTACTGGGTCAACCGCGTCTACAGAAATAGAAAAGTCTGTCTTGAATAAGGTTGCCAAGGCTATCCTTCTGAACTTAGGGATGATGGGCAGTATGTCCCAGTTTATATTAATCCACGACTGGTCTTCGTTGGCTACCTCCCTTGGTTGCAATAACTTCTTGTATCTACTAACCGACTGCTTGCCGTACATATACAACTTAATCTCGTGGTACTTGTCTCTTCCGTTGTACATCTGATTAGGGTAGTAGGTCGAGAAGTCTGCCCACGCAGCTTTAATGTACTGAGAAATCCACGTCTTATCTTTTAGATTAGAGTCAATGGTGTGGCTAGGAAAGCCGTTAATAGATGAAACTGTTTCTTTCATAGTTTTACAGGAATATCTCCCTTACGTCATATAACTTTACTATTTTATCTGCTTTTACAGCAAACTTTGACTTACTAGCCGCAATTAACGTATAACCCGCAGCCATAGCCGCATCAAATTTAGTTGTTTTATTTATATTAAAGTGCAACCAGTCGTCTAATAATTCTGTAAAGATAACTTTTTTTAGGTTGTCTGTTATGTAGGACTCCGTCTCTTCTGCTATCTGTTGGTGAGTCTTTACAGTTGCTGAAATACCGTACTTGCTAGCGTTAGGCATCTTAGTAAGAAACCTTTCGTAGCCCCTGTACTCAAAGTATTTAATTAAGCCAACCTTGTTGTCCTCAGACAGGACCTCGCATCCAAAAAAATGGGCGAGCTTAATCATGTCCTCGTAAAATATTTCTGCTTTGTCTGGTCGGTTGATGTACTGAACTAAAAACGTTTCACTCAGCTCGTCTATAGCGTCATACCTCCTGTATGCGTAGCCTGCTCCGTCTGAACGCTCGTTACTTGTGGTAATGGAGTGGTCAAAGGGGTCAACTGCAATTGCGTACTTGTTTGTTGCCTTAGGTACTTTCTTCGTGCCGTAGTCCTCAACTTGGTTGTAATACGTGTGGTCGTGGACGTTGGCTTTGGAGTGCACCTTGAATTTACCGTTTGCTTTCTCAAGAAACAGAACTCTTGTGTCCCTCTCTCCCTTCTCCCAAACAAAGTCGCCTTGCAAATATAATTCTTTTTTATCAATCCACGTGATACTTTCTTTTTGTCTATTCAACGCAAGTGCGTCGTATATACAGCTCTCTGCCTCTGAGAAGAATGCCTCCTCAATCGTAAACGGGTTCTTACGTATGAAGGACGCTAGTGCCCTGTTGTCGTCCATCAAGGCGTTACGCTCTCCCATATAAAACTCCTTAGCCTTCTCTTCGTCAGGGATGCCGTACTTGTCGTAGAACAACGTCTTGTAGGCGGGCATGAAGTACTGATAGAGTCCTGACTTGGTTCTTCCGTTGGTGTTCTTCTTGCGTTGGTCAGATGCCTGCCACAGAGCCTTGAACGACTCGCCCCCGTCTTCCATCTCCTCTACCGTTGTGGTATATAACGCCTTGCCGATAATAGTTTCCTCCTGTTGCAAACAGAACTGAACAACTTGGTGACGCTCGTACACGTCAACGCTCTTGGTCTTACCCGCCTCGTCGGCTAGGTATCGATGTAGCTTCATTCCGTCGTAAGCAAACTTATCAGACGACTTGAAGGTTATCATTGACTCTAGCTCCACCTTCTCGGTAAAGATGTCGTCGTTAGCTCCTCGTTTATTTGTCTTAAAGAACCTAAGCTCTCCCTTTGGGGTCATCCCCTTCTCTGTGTCGTAGATGGGTATAAAGAAGTCGGGTAGGTACTTAAATGGCATAATGACTCCCTTAGCAAACACGTTGTCCTTAGCGTCGTCAAACGTCTTGCTCTGGATTCCTGCGTTCTTGTTCTTGCTCCTAGAGGTCAACTCAAACAAGAAAGCTCCTGCACGCATTGTCTTTCCTTGTCGACGCTTGGTTACCTCAATCATCCCCATGCAGTTAGGGTCTTGGACGCAGTACTCTAGGAAGTAAAAGAAGTGGAGGTCTGTAATTCTAAACTCAGGATATCCGACGTCTAGCTTCCAATGAGTCAGGTAGAAGTAATGAAGTCCCGTCAGGTACGTCCCCCTTCCGTTGTTGTAGAACCACAATCCGTTAAGCCTCCTGTCCCACTCTTGGTTTCTGTAGTTCTGAAGCTCAGGGTTGTAGTACTCAGGGTTAGTCTTCTGTACCTGTATCTCCTTCTTTCTCTTAGTCTCGTAGTCGGGAGGAGGTAGAGGTCTCTCCCAGTACTGGTAGGCAGGCTTCACAGAGCGACTAAGTATGTCCCTGTCCTCCCACTCGTTGGTCATTATGTTAAACAATACCCCGTTAGGGGGAAGATTTATTTTTATCCCGTTTAACTCTATCTCTCTGTTTCTCTTGTGCTTGCGATACATCTTATATGTTGGCTATTGACTCTGGTGTGTAGTTGAGTACCTTGTCTTTCTCTTGCTTGTTGTCTCCAAATATTTTATCCTCGTAGGACTCAATCCTTTTTATGATTGCGTCGCACTCTGCCATCAACTTGCTTTTAATCTCAAGAGCCTGTAGCTTGTCCTTGTCGTTCTTGAAGTTTACGATAGGAGTCAGAAGTTCTTGCTGGTACTGCCACAGTACTTCCTCGTTAGCCGCCAATACAGCCCACACCTTGGACGATTGATACCTCAGGTATACGTTGATATAGCCAAGCAATTTATCGTTGCTTAAATCAAAGATTTCGAGCTTGCCTTCTTTTATGTTAGCCATCTCAGCACACTCCTCCTTTCTTTCTACGATGTCAGGAATCTTTAGCCTTAACGGAGACTTGATGTCGTAAAGCAATGCGATGTATCTTAGCATTGGTATATCGTCGGCTGAGACCTTCCCAAATATCTGGTTAACAAGAGGGTTCTTGTGGAGCTCCTTGTCGTTGACGGGTAGTAGGATGCTGTTGTATTCTGATTCAGTAAATATTGCCATCTTGTTTTATTTGTTGAGCCGCCGCGTCGCCGCCGAGCCCCATGCCCTTTTATTTTTTTTTGTCATCTAGCGAAGCTAAGAATTTCATTCTCGCTTCACTTACTATATCTTTCTTACTATTTCTTTATTGCTATCTCTTTCTTACTATGTTTACGGGTTTGCCGCGGACGGCTAGACCGTCGACGGCTCAGCCGCGGACGGCAAAACCCTCGTGGTCAAAAACGCTCTAAAGGCACTTTTTACCTAAAATGTCGGATTGTCTTACTGTAAAGTAGTCAAAACCTTCTATTTTGTTCTTAAAATTTGAGTTGTTTGCAAGCAGCACTCGGTCACCCGAATTTATTCCTAGTTCACCAAAGTCTTCGACAGGCTTTCCAATGTATTCGAGGGTTGCATACTTAGTAGACGGTGTCTTATGTACCGACGTTACAAGTCCACTTTGACTCAATGTTCCACTTATTTTTCTACCATTGACCTCAATTGTCTGAAACTCTTCTTCTTCAAGAACAACCTGACTACATAAAGTCCAACCACCAACAGGTAAAATCCTATCGTCAACGACACGACAAAAAATCCAACAATAAGGAACTTTATAATAATTCCCATAAATACAATTATTCTCATCGTTTGTAGTTAAATAATGAAAGTATATCTTCTCTCCTACCTTGACCTCCTGTTCTATTTCAACGTTTTCGTCGTTGTAACATTTTCCTTCAGGAACGGCGACTACTCTGCCATAAATTCTAGCGTAATGTGTGGGGTTAAATAATGGGTCGATGTGTACCTCTAAACTCCCATGTTTATAAGTAGAGTCTAAAGCCTCCTCTATCTCTACAATGACCGTGTTTACGGGCGACTGCTTGATGTTGTAATTAAACATATATATTATTGTCTGGTTTGTAAACTCAAAGATATACAATCACGCCTTAATTTCATAACTAACGCTCCCTATAAATTAATTTAGTAGTGCAGAGTTGTAGTCGGAAGGTTATATATATTATACAGCAGGTCGCAATTCCAATAGCAAAACGACTTTTAGCAAACGGGTAGGGTCAAATTACCAAAACCAAATTCCAAAATTCCTACAGCTACTATGTATTACCTAGTACTAAATATTACCAAATACTATCTGTCACCTACTACTATGTTAAAACATATACCTTTCCTCACATTATCAGTATCAAAAAGAAACCAATACCCCCGTAGCTAGGAACAAAACTATGTTTATTATGCGTAGAGGTACTTTTATGCGGGATTATAAGCCACGACCCTATCCTACCTACCAAAACCCATCTAAACCACATATAGAACTATTCAAAGAGATAAATTGTATTATTCCTTTCATCGATTTTAAGGGGTCAAATCTCGATTCTAAGCGACTTTGCACCCTCAAATGTCCATTCTATAAGCCTAGGTCAAGATAATGCATTACACGCAAAATCGACCTAATTTTGATGTTAAAAAAAATGTTATTCGCGTGCGCCCGTGTGATGCGCGCGTGTCGTGTGTGTATGCGTGTCGCGCGTGTCGTGTGTGTGACGTGCGCGTATGCGGTTCAATATATGGCGGATAGTTGCCTTGCATCAGATGTCTTGATAAAGTACTATTTCACTATAAATTCGTTGTACTATTCTAAGAAAATGGGGATTTCGTCGCATAATTTAGCCATTTCGTCGCTATTTACAGATTATCCAATACACCACCATTGCATAAACAAATTGTTTTGCTACCTTTGTAATGTCGAACGAGACAACAAAATAAGGGATTTAGCCACATTAGTGGCATGAGAGAAAACACCCTAAAAAGTAAGCCTCACTTAAGAGGTTCGGAGAATAGGCTCAATAGTTAAACATTGGCGGTAATGGTAAGTATTCCAACCTAGCTATCTAGGTCAGCAACAATGAGAGGCGAACGGATTAAGGTACGATTAAAAGGTTCTTTGACGTATGATTTGGTATAGTGACAATATAGGATACCGACCTTAGTGAAAAGGGTTAAAAAACGCACCGCAAAAAAGCGGGTTAACAAATTCCCACCATGCAAGGGTCATGCATTGCAGTAATTCATTACTAAATGTTCCACGTGGAACAAATAGCTAGGGTAAAATAGCTTAGGATAGCCGAAGCAAATCGCTGAATGATAACCAAGGAATAAAGAGTAATAGTCTATGCGGTTGGCGTACGGGGTTCAAATCCTCACATAGACTCAAGCGTGGGACGTTCCACGTGAAACACCTCTCGATGTATAGGC
>Ga0315905_10006889_pt1 | contig 11552 bp, 5 predicted proteins | sample LakEriMetagenome_5_FD_203522 | JGI IMG/M metagenome (GOLD analysis project Ga0315905, IMG submission 203522) | Freshwater fungal communities from buoy surface, Lake Erie, Ohio, United States - Buoy 4 MA121 | ecosystem: Environmental > Aquatic > Freshwater > Lake | place: USA: Lake Erie, Ohio...
AAAAAAAAAAAAAAAACACCATACACACAGGCGCCGTCCCCCTGGTCCGCCGCACAGGAGGGCTCGCCGACACCGTCGCCGACGTCGACGACCCCGAGTCCGGCTGGCCGCTCGGCCGCGGCGCGGGTGGCTACGTCTTTGACGCGCCCAACGAGGACGCCGTGCGCGCGGCGGTCGACCGCTGCGTCGCTCGGTACAAGGACCGCCCGGACGAGTGGGAGCGGCTGCGCGAGCACAACATGCGGTGCAACTTTTCGTGGAGCAATAGCGCGCGCGCGTACATCGACGTGTACGAGTCGCTGCAGACGTCGTCGTCGTCCTAAAACAAAAGGCGGCTCTCGCTGTTGCAATCTCAATGCGCCTCTTTAATCAATCCTCCCTCTCAACCGCGGCGGTCCGGCGACGCCGACACAGCAGCTGCCCTGGCCGGCCCCTTGGCGCTCCCGCCCATCCCCAGCATCACGACCGCGCGCGCCCCGGCCGCGCCGCCTGCGGCCGCGGCCGCGGGCGCCGCGTCGGCGCCGACCACGTCGCCGCGGCGCGTCACGTGCACGGCCTCGCCCAGCACGCGCCACGCGGCCACCTCGGCCTCGCGCGCGGCGGCGTCGGCGGCGACGCGCAGCGCGCCCGCGGCGGCCCACCACGCGGCGCGCAGCTGCCGGCGCCGCGCGCACCGCGCCTTGACGGCCAGGCGCACGAGCTCCCAGCGGTACAGGGCGGCCGGGCGCGGCGAGCGCGCGGCCGCGGCCAGGGCGGCTTGGGCGGCGGCGGCGCCGCGCGTTCCGAGCGACGCGGCGCGCGCCAGGCCGCCGCCGCCGCCGCCGCCCCAGTCGAGCGCCAGGACGACGGCGGCCAGGTCGCCGTGGACGTCGCGCTTGGTGGCGGCCAGGGCGACGGGGGCGACGGCCGTCGTTGCTGGCGCCTGATGCTGCTGCTGCTGCTGCTGCTGCTGCTGCTGCTGCTGCTTTTGCTCGTCCACTGCCTCGTCACCCACCGCCGCACCTGGCACTTCCCCGTATCCGGCCGGCAGCACAAACGCGCGGCGGCCCGCAAGGTCGGTGCCGTCGTCAAAGGATGCCGCCGCCGCCGCCGCCGCCGCCATTTTTTTCCCGCGCTTCTGCCGCCGCCACCGCCGCTGCTGCTCAAGCGCGAGCGCCAGGTCCTCCCCGTCCGCGGCCAGGTCCAGGCACGTGGCGTCGGTCGCCTCCAGAGGCCGGAGTGCGGCACGCTTGACGAGGGCCTTGGGCAGGAGGCGGCCGCCGGCGGCCAGGCGTGGTTGGAGGAGACGGGCGCCCGTCGCTGCGTCAACCCGCGCTGCCTCGCGGTTGGCGGCGTCCAGGGCCCGCGCGCGCGCCACGTGCACGAGCAAGCGCGCCACGTTGGGCTCGCCCTGAGGCGGCGCGGGCGCAGGCGGCGGCGGGGGCACGGCCGCAAGGTCGGCATTCTCGCCCGAGCGCAGTCCGGACATTTCGGAAGCGCCCTTTGCCCCGCCGCCGCCCAGGCGCGAGCCGCCGCAGTCGGCGACGCCCGCCCACGCGCCAGCAACAGCCGCCGAAGCCGGGACTTTGCCCATCAGGTACGCCTGCCGCATCGCGCTCAGCCGCCGCGCGTCAAAGCCGTGCGCCAGCAGCGCAAGCTCGCCCGGGGCGAGCGCCGCGCGCAGCGCCGCGCTCGCCAGCACCACGGCCGCGTCCTCGCCCGGGGCGAGCGCGTGCGCGGTCACCTCGGGCTCGCAGCTGATGAATGCGGGTGCGGGCGCGGCTGCGGCGGGGGTGGGGCCCGGGGGGGAAGAAAGGTGCGCGTTGAGGCGCTCGAGCAGCCCCGGAGGCAGGACGCCGTCCGAGGGGGCGCCGCGCGGAGGAGGGTCCACGGCCAACGCGTCGTCGTCGTCGCTGCTGCTGCTGCTGCTGCTGATGCCGCTCGGCCGGTGGCGGCGGCAGTGTGTGGCCCACGCCTGCGCGAGCCGCGCGTCCTTGCCGTACCCGAGCCCGATGGCGCGGACGCAGATTCGCTGCTTGCATCGCTCGCCGGCCAGCGCGAGACCGTCGTGCGGGTTCCGCCGCTGCTCACCGCCGCCACCAGCGCCGCCGCGCGAGGGCGAAGAAGAGCAGGCAGAGCCCGCGGCAGCAGCAGCTGCCCGCGTCGGCGACCTGGGCGCCGAGTCGCCGCCGTCGCCGCTGCCCTGCATCGCCACGCACTCGACCGTCGTGTTGCTGAAGGCCCCCCTGGCGCGCGCCACAAAGGGCGGCGGCGCGCCCAGGCGAGCGGCGTAGGCGCGGCGCCGGCCGGCCGCGTCGGCGTCGGCGCCCCCCTGCTGCTGCCCCCCCCCGCTCGCCGCCGCCACCGGCAGCAGCACCGCGCTCATGGTGGCGCCCGACGAGGCGCGCACCCAGGCCGGCAGCGAGGCGTCCGACAAGAACGCCGCGTCGAGCTCGCGCGCCGCGCGCCGCAGCGCCGCGGGCGGGTCGAGCCCGTCGGCCAGCGCGCCCTCGAGCGCCGCGCACAGGCCCCGCGCGCAGTGGTCGGCGCAGGCGGAGGAGGAGGAGGAGGAGGATGAAGTGGCGGCGTCGCCGACGGCCTCAAAGAGGGCGGCGACGAGGTACTGCTGGCCGTCGCTCGGGCCGACGCGCAGGGCGACGCGGGAGAGGGCGCGGTACGGGTAGGCGGCCGGGAGGGAGGCGGCGTACGGAGAGACCTGGGACGATGATTTTTTTTCCCTCGAGGGGGCGACAGGTGTGGCGTGAGCGAGGGCGGCGGCGGCGGGGCGCGCGTGCGCGGGACGCTCGGCGCGGCGACAACAGCTCACTCACCTGGGCGGCCCCGCCCATGCAGTCGGTCGGGCGCATCAGCCATTGGTCGGTGGTGCTCACTTGGCGCGGCACGTCCTGTTGTGACATCGATTGGAGCGGGGGCCGGGTTGGATCGGCGCGTCGTCAGTCCAACGGACAACCTTTTTTTTTTTTCGTCGAGGCTTTTCGTGCGTCCTCGTGCGTCCCGACAGACGCGCTGCGGAATCGAATCGTGGTGGAGCGCACAGCCACAGGCGATAGACCGACACCACACGCACCAGCTGGACCACCTTGGGCCGCGAGGCGCACACGCCCATGGCTCTGCTTTGGGGCCCCGCCGCGTGTCGGGGGCCGGCTTTGTTGGTGGAGAGGTTGGACGCAAACGCGCCGGGTCGAGACAGCTGCGGGTCAGGTCAAAGTTGTCGATAGAAGGAAAGGGCAGGCCTGTCAGCAGGCGTGTGCAAAACGATTGCCCGCGCGGGCTCCATTAATTGCTTCCGAAGCCGAGGCAAAAAGAGAGGGGCGCTCGAAAGGTCGGCGTCGCGGGCGGCACCGGGCGGCGGCGGCGGCGCGCGCCATCTCACTCCCATCCCCAACGCCCGCCCGCCCGCCCTCCGCTCCGACCATGCACACCCGTTAGCCCGTTTCGTTTCCGTCAAATAGTCTGTCCCCGCCATCGCATCTTTACCACCACTAGCGCAGCTCCTCGACCGACCGACGGTCGCCCGCCCGCCCGCCTCGGCACCACACACACAACACACACACCTCTTTTGTTCAGGATGGTGCGGCCCTCCTCCTCCTCCTCCTCCTCCTCCGCGGCAGGCCTCGTCGTCTAGGCGCAAGGGAGGACCTGCGCCCGCCACGATGAGTGCGCTGGCGCCCGGTGGCATGGCGGTGCCCGCCACATCCAGGAGGAGAGCACCAGCAGCACAAGCGCGAGGAGGAGGAGGCACTCGAGCTGTCCTGCCGCCCGCGCCGCCGAGCAACCCCCCCGCGACCTCGGCGCCCGCTCGCGAGCTCGGCGCTGCCCGCATCTCGCACTGGCGCAGGCGCGTCGTCGCGGCATCTGCCGCTTCGGCGGCGGCTTCATCGTCGCTTCCCGCATTTTCCGGCGGCGCTCAGGCGGCCGAGACGGCGGCGACGCTGGTCGGGCGGCGGCACCAGCGGCAGGAGCAGCAGGAGCAGCAGGAGCAGCAGCAGCAGCAACAACACCAACGCCAACAACAACAACAACAACAACAACTGCACCCCTCGCAGCTCGAAGCGGCCCTTTCGGTCTGCGCGAGCGTCGAGCAGGTGCTGTGGCTGCTGCAGGCGCCGCCGGCGTCGAGCGCGGCCGCCGCCACGCAGCCCACCTTTTTGGCCGCCGCGCTGCGGCGCGCGTGCTCGCTGCTCCAGCAAGGGCCGCAGCGCGCCCGCGCCGAGGTGCGCGTGGCCCTGGCCGCCACGGCGCTCGCGCGCCGGGCCGACTACCTGGCCGCGGCGGCGCCGGCTGCGCAGCAAGAGGCGGCGGCAGGGCCGGTTGTCGCGCTGCCGACGCCGACGCCCCTGCAGCAGCAGCTGCTGCTGCCGCTCGACGTGCTCGCGCCGCTGCTGCTGTCGGTGGCCGTGCTCAAGGATGGGCACGACTGGGCCGTCGGGCACGCGCGCCTCCACCGCCCGGCCGCTGCTACCACTACCGCCTCCGCCACCGCGGTCGCTGCCGAGACAAAACTCTCCTCCTCCTCCTCATCCTCATCATCAAAATCGCCCGCCGCCGCCTCGGCCGCCGCGCTGCTCCTCGCGTCCTCCTCCCCCGCCGCCCGCGGCCTCGATCGCCTGACGCGGTCGGTGCCCGCCGAGGAGGTGTGCCTGCACGCCGCGCTTGCGGCGGCCGTGCTGCCGGTTGGAAAACCCGCCGCCGCCGCCAACGCCGCCGCCAACGCCGCCTATGCGCTCGCGCGCCTCGGGCCCGGCGCCGCGCGGCCGCCGCCGGGCCTGTGCTCGGCCATGGCCGAGGCCGTGGTCGGGTGGGGTGACGGCGACGCGGCGTCGGCGCTGCTGCCGCCCAAGCAGCTGGCGCTGGGTCTCTGGGGCCTGGCCACGCTGCGCATCCCGCTCGAGCGAGAGGGCCGGGCCGAGGACGTCTGGGAGGAAGAAGAAGCATGGGCGGCGGCGGCGGCGGCGGCAACGCGAGGCACCACCCCCAAAGCCGGCGCCGCCGAGCCGCAGGTCGGGGCAGTGCAGCGGCTGTGCGCGGCCACGCAGCCGCGCCTGGCCGCGTTCAACGCTCAGGACCTCTCGCAGGTGCTGTGGTCGCTGGCCACCGCGCGCGCGCGCGTGCCGCGGCCCTGGCTGGTCGCGGCGGCGCGCACCCTGCGCGACCGCGCGGCCGACGCTCTGCGGGGCAGCAGCAGCAGCAGCAGGAGCCAGCGCGGCGGCGCCGCGACGCTTTCCCCCCAGTCGGCCTCCAACGCCGCGTGGGCCCTGGCCGTGCTGCTGCCCCGCTCCCTCGCGGGGGACGCGGACGAGGACGGCGTGGAGGACAGCCTGGTGCGCACCGCCTCGCTGCTCGGCAGCTGCGTGGCCGACGCCATCGCCGGGGCCAGCGAGGCCCACAGCAGGAGCCGCAGGGCCGCCGCCGCGCGGTGGAGCGGCGAGGCGGTGGACGAGGGGCAGGGTGGCGCCTTCTCCGCGCAGCTCGCGTCCAACGCCGCCTGGGCCGCGGCCCGCCTGGCGCAGCAGCTGCGATCCGCGCCCCCCGCGTCGGACGACCAGCCCCTTGTTCTTTCCCCGGCCCGCCGCGGCGCCGCGGCCGTCGAGGCGGCCCTTCGCTCGGCGGCCGAGCGCGCGCTGTGGCCCGCGGCCGCTGCTGCCGACGCCGACGCCGCCGGCCCTGCGTCCCCGGCCCTCGCCTTCTTCTCCTCCTCCGGCCGTCAGCGGCAGCCCCCGACGCTCCGCGACTGCGCCAACGCGCTCTGGGCCTGCGCCGTGCTGCGCCTCGAGCCCCCCGCCGCCTGGCAGGAGGCGCTGTGGCAGCGCTCGGCCGAGGCGCTCGCTGGCGGCCGACGCAGCTCCCAGAGCCCCCCTGCCTCCGCCGCCCATGCCGCCGCCGAGGTCGCCGACCTCGCGTGGGCGGCCGCGCGGCTCGGCCTCTCGCCCCCGCGCGCGTGGCGCGCGGCCCTGTCGCGCGCGGCGACCGCCTGCCTCCCGCGCATGACGCGCCAGCAGCTCGCCAGCACGGCGTGGGCCTCGGTGCGCCTGGGCGCCGCGCCCGCGCCCGCGGCGGGCGAGGCGGCGGCGTGGTGGCGCGCGTGGGCGGCGGCCGCCGCGGGCGAGCTGGCGGCGGATGTCGCCGCTGCTGGTGGCGGCGGGGCGGATGCTGCCGCCGCCGCCACGGCCGCCGCCGCGCGCGACGCGTCCCTGATGCTCTTTGCCGTGGGCACGTCGCGCGCGGCGGCGCCGCACGCCATGGTGGCGTCGGCGGCGCTGGCCGACCCGCACTGGCTGGGGCGGTGCGTGCGGGCCGTGGCGCGCGGGGCGGCCGCCGCCGAGGCCGCCGAGCCCGAGGCGCGGTCGCCTTCTTCGATCGTGGAGGTGTCGCGCTCGTGCGCCATGGCCCTCTTTGCCGCGGCGCACCTCGGCGGCAGCAACACTCTGCTCCCGGTTGTCGCCGACGCATGGCCCGGCCTCGCCGCGCCGCTGAGGCTGCTCGCTGCTTCCGGCGCCGACGCGCTCGACGCCGAGCACACGGCCATGGCGTTGTGGGCCGCCGGCAGGATTGCGGCGCTCAGCGCGAACGGCGGCGGCGGCGGCGGCGCAGAGGCGGCGTCGTTGTCGTCGTCGTCGTCGTCGTCGTCGTCGTCGTCGTCGTCGTCGTCGTCGTCGTCGTCGTCGTCGTCGTCGTCGTCCTCCTCCTCCTCCTCCTCGTCGCTGCTCGAGCCCGCCCGCGCGGCGGCCGAGCGGCTGCAGCGTCGCGCGGCCGCGCTGGCGTCGTCGAGCGCGCACGCTGGCTCCGTGACCCGCGCCACGCTCGCGCGCCTGCTCACGGCGCTGGCCTCGGGCGGGCCGAGCGTGCCCGCGCCCGGGCCGCGCGTCGTCGAGCCCGTCTTCCGCGCCCTGTTTGCGAGGGGCGATGGCGATGTTGAGGGCGACGCCGACAGCGACGCCGACGAGGCTCGGGCAGAGGCCGCCGCCGCCGCGCTCGCGCTGCTGACACGCGGCGGCGGCGGCGGCGGCGGCGGCGGCGGCGGCGGCGGCTCCTCCTCCTCCTCTTCCTCCTCGCCAGCTGCCTGGCCCGCCGCGCTCCGCCGCGACGTCGCGCTGGCGGTCGCGCGCTCCTGGCCGGCCCTCTCGGACCCGCGCCGCGCCGCCGCCTGCGTCGCGGGCCTCGCCCGCCTCGGCGCGCTCGGCGAGCGGCGCGCCGACGAGCCCGCCGCCCTGGGCCGCGCCTGGCTGTCGGCCGCCCAGTGGCGCAGCCTCAGGCTCCTGCCCGAGCTAGGCGCGCGCGACCTCGGCGCCATGCTGTCGGGCTTTGCGGCGCTGTCGGTGCGCGCGCGGTGCGCCCCCTCGCCCGAGTGGCTGGACGAGGCCGCCGCGGCCGTGCTGCAGCGGCAGCAGCCGGCGCCGGCGCCTCGAGGAGGAGCCGTCGCCAGCGGCCCGGCCGGCGCAGACGATGACGAGGCGGCCGCGCTCGCCCGCGCCGCCCTGGGCCTCGCCCGCATGGCGCACGCCTCGACGGGCTGGCGCGGGCAGCGGTACGGCGGCGCGTCATCCTCGGCGTCGTCGTCGCCGTCGCCGTCGCCGCCGACGCCCGCGGCGTGGGCGCCCGACCTCGCCGAGCTGCTGGTCGCCCGCGTCTTTGCCCGCGCCACGCCCGTGCCCGGCGGCACCCTGCGCCGCGCCTCGGCCGCGCTGGCCCTGCTGCTCCGCCTGTCCGACGGCCAGCAAGACGAGCGCGTGTATCCCCTGGCCCTCGCCGCGCTCGAGCGGTCGGCGGCCGCGGGCGCGCTCGGGCTCGCGCACCTGGCCGGCGCGGCCGCCGCGCTGCGCCTGCCCGCGCCGGCCGACGCCGACGCGCTGGTCGCGCGCGCGGCCGCCAACGCCACAAGTGGCGGCGAGCGCTCGGAGCGGTACGCGCGCGCGCTGCTGGCGGCGAGCGGGTGGTGAGAGGTGGCTGTGTGCGTGTAAACAGTTCTTTGCTCTCGTTAGATTTGATTTGCGGACGGGTGCTCGAGCAGCCCCACCACGGACGTCGCGGTCGAAAGCATCGACGGCAGCATCGTTTCGCCGCCCGGTGCGCCGCCGCCGCCGCCGTCACCCCCGCTCGTCGTCCCGACCACCCCCCCGGCCACCGCCTGACCGCCGCACGAGCTCTTGAGCTTGGCGGCGCTCCACATCGAAGCCATCTGCGCCTCGCGCGCCCGCCGCGCCTGGAACCACCGCCGCCCGCGCAGCAGCCAGGCCGCCGCGCCGCCCGCCAGCAGCACGACGCCGAGCACGCACCCGATCACGATGCCCGCGATCGCGCCCGCGCGCCGCGAGGGCTCGGCAGGCAGCCCGCCGTCGCCGATCGTCCACGCCTCGCCGCGGTCGCGCGCCGCAAGCGCTTCCTCCTCCGAGGGCGACGTCAACACATCGACCAAGGGGATGTGCCCTTGGCCCCGCCCGCGCCAGCACTCGTACGACAGGTCACTCGCGACCTGCCACTCGAGGTCGGAGACGCGAGCAGAGCCCTCGTCGGGGCACTGCAGGCGCGAGTCGGGGCCGCCGACGGCCACGGCGACGGGGCAGGCGCAGGCGGCGCGCACGGGGGGCACGCGCGTGACCAACCAGGACGGAAAAGGGCCGCTGAGCGACGTGCCGTCGAGCGCCAGGGCGCGCGGCTGGGCCGCGGGGGCGCCCGCGGCCGCCGACACGTCAAAGAGGGCGAGCGAGGCCAGGAAGTCGGGCACGGGGCCGTGCAGCCGCGCGTTGCCGCTCACGTTGAGCTCGAGGATGCGGTTGGTCGGCGGCAGCGCGTCTGCGAATGCCTGGAGCGTGCCGTCGAGCCGGTTGCCGCCGAGACGCAGCGACACGAGCGCGGGCTGGCGGGCGAGCGCGGCCGGAAGCGGGCCCGTCAGGCCGTTGTTGCTGGCGTCGAGGAGCCACAGGGGCTCGGGCAGGCGCTCCGGCGCGGCGCCGACGAGGCCCGTCGACGAGACGTTGAGGTAGGCGAGCGAGGCCAGGGCGACCGGGGCGTCCGAGGGCAGGCGCCACGGCCCAACATCTGGGTTGCCGCCGATGTCCAAGAAGCGCAGCGCCGGGTTTTTGGCGAGCAGCGCGGCGGGGCCGCCATCCCTTGCCGCCGCCGCCGCCGCCGCAGCCGCCGCACCCCCCCGGGGAAGCGCGGCTTTCTGCAGGCCGGTCCCGCGCTGATTGTCCAGCGACAGCGCCACGAGGCTGCCGTTGCCGCCCGCGCCGAGCGCCGGCAGCGGCCCGCCGAGCGCGTTGCCGCCCAAGTAGAGCTCGGCGAGCCGCCCCTTGCCGCCGCGCCCGCCGTCGCCCGCCGTCCCTCCTCCGCCCCCGGACAGCAAGCAGGCCGGCACCGCCCCGTCGAGCCGGTTGTCGCGCGCGTCGAGCACGCGCAGGCGGCCCATTTGGGCGGCGCCGCACCCGATCGCCCCGGCCAGGTTGCTGTCGGCGACCAGCAGCGACGTAAGCGACTCGGATGCTGCCAGAGCGCGCTCGACCTCGTTGAACGGCTGGCCGCCAAAGTCGTTGCCGGACAGGTCGGCGTGGCGGAGAGCCGCGAGCTCGCCGAAAGCGCGCGGAAATCCACCGGGGCAGCGCAGCCCGGCGTTGCGCAGGCCCAGGCGCGTGATTCGCCCCTGGGCGTCGCACGCGTTGGGCGCGGTGTGGCACAGGTCCGAGCGCCATTCGGCCTGAACGGGGCCGGACGCCTCGCCGCGGCCCAGCGACGAGTAGGACGACAGGGCGATCGGGGCGCTGTGGTTTTTTTTTTTTTGGGGGGGGGGGGCTGGAGGCGGGTGTCAGCGACGGCCAAACCAAGCAGGCGGCAACCAAGGGCAAGCGGATTCTCGCCCTCAAACCAAAAATAAAACTCACACGACCGAGCAGAAAGGCAGCGTGGCCTCGAGCTCGTCGTCGCGCGCGGTGCCGCCGCCCGCGCAGCACTCGTCGACCACCGCCGCCAGCGCGCGCCGGTCCGCCTCGGCCAACCGCACGCCGCTGGGCGTCGTGACGACTTCAAGATCGAGCGAGGGGCTGCCGCGCACGGCGCGCACGGCCACGATGTAGGTGCCCGCGGGGGCGTCGGGCCCGAGCGCGAGGAACGACTCGCCCGCGGCGGCGCCTGCGTCGAGCGTCGGGGCGGCGTGCTCGTCGGGCGCGGCGAGGCCAAGGCCGCCGCCGCCTCCCTCGCTGGTGGGCCGGTGCAGGCTCATTTCGGCCTCGCCGTTGCGCGTGCGCAGATAGACGAGCGTGCTGAAGGGGCGCGGGGAGGACGAGGGCGACGTGGAAGCCGCGGGCGGCGCACTGCCGCTGCTGCTGCTTGGCGGCGGCAAAGTGAGCGCGTACAGGCGCCGCTCGCCCGCGGGAAGGCCCTGCTCGTGGACATGGCAGTCGAACAGGCCTGCGCCGAGGGCCCCCTTGAGCGACCCGCCGCCGCCTCCGCCGCATCCGGGGAAGGAGGAAATCGACGGGATGGGCTCGGCGGCCGCCGCGTGCGCCCACGCCGCCGCCGCCGCCGCCGCCGCCGCCGCCACGATGAGGAGCGGCGCCGTCGCCGCTCCCCACCTCCTCCCTCTGCGGCGGGCCATCGCCATGTGATGCGCGCGGGCGCCGCGTTGTTCGGAGGAGGAGGTTTTTTTTGTGGCGCGCGCGCGTCGCCGCGTTTCGAGGCGGCCTTTTTGGTGCGGTCTGTCGATTCCGCGAGTTTTGGTTTCTCCACGGTGCTGTTTCAATCCGATACGTTCGATATCTCAATCGGGCGGGGTTCAAAGGTATAGCTCACTACGATCGCTGCCGCAGCTGGCGAGCGCGTCGTCCGTGCGGTCGTCGTGGTCGCTGTTGTTGCTGTCGCTGTCGTCGTCGCGAGCGGGAGGTCGCCGCCGACGCCCAACCGACGCCGACAACAAGCCCGCATCCGCCTCGTCGGCCGGCGGCCTGCGCAGCGTCTGCAGCGCCCACGCGACGCCCGCCCACCGCGCGGCGTCCTCGCCGCCCAGGCCCGAGCCGAACCCTGCCGCGAGCATCTCCGCCGCGCGCGCGGCGTGCCGGCCCGCGAGGGCGTCGTCGCGGTTGCTGCTGCTTGCTGCTGCTGTTGTGGCGTTGTCGCCGCCGTCGCGGGCGTCGGCGGCCTCCTCGTCCTCCTGGGCCGCCGTCGCCGCCGCCAGCTCCTCCAAGACCCAGCGCGCCTGGCAGGCCGTCACGCGCTCGCGGAGCGGGCGAAAGGTGTGACGGTGCTGAGACGACGACTGCTCATGCTGCTGCTCCGCCGCGGCCGTCGCGACGACTGCGGCCGCGGCTGCGACCGCCGCCTGGGCCGCGGCCGCGGCTGCTCGCCGCCTCCGCCTGTGCTTCTGCTGCCGCCGCCGCCGCCGCCGGCTCCTCTGCGCGTCGTCGTCGTCGTCGTCGTCGCCGTCGCCGTCCTCGCACTGCCGCTCGTCCTCCTCCTTTTTCGAGTCCTGAAGCGACCGTCGCGACGACCACAGGCACGCGACGCCGTAAGACAGCGCGCCCGCCGCGAACAGCAGCAACGGATGGGACGGCGGCATGGGCGTC
>Ga0315905_10006890_pt1 | contig 11552 bp, 7 predicted proteins | sample LakEriMetagenome_5_FD_203522 | JGI IMG/M metagenome (GOLD analysis project Ga0315905, IMG submission 203522) | Freshwater fungal communities from buoy surface, Lake Erie, Ohio, United States - Buoy 4 MA121 | ecosystem: Environmental > Aquatic > Freshwater > Lake | place: USA: Lake Erie, Ohio...
GCCCCGTGGCAGGGGCCTGCGCTGGAAAACTTCTCCCGTGCCACGATTACGCAGGAGGTGCTGGAGCAGGAGGTGAAGGCGTTGCGGGACGAAGCAGGCCGCTGGGCTTGCCAGTTTGAGGAGGCTGTGAATGTGTCGATGCAGCTCAAGGAACAGGTCAAGGTTCTGCAGCATGGCCATGAAATGTTGCTCAATACCCCGCGCGTCATGGATACGGACGGCGGCATTGACCTCGTCAAGGAGCTCGGTCGTCGCAAACTCGAAGTGGGCCAGCTCAAAAGGAAGGTCCGTCTGTTGCAGGAGGCGCTGGCCTCGCGCAGCGGACCCACGATCAGCGACCTTGAAGACGCCATTCGGGACAAAGATTCACAGGTGCAGCGCCTGCACGAAATCTTGCGAGCTGCGCACCCGGAGGCGGTGATCCAGCGAGATCTGGAAATTGAGCGGTTGCGAAACGTCATCATGCATGCGTCTCCCGGCAGTGCCATCGCGGAAAGATATGCGCTCGATCCACAGACAGGCTCTGGCTACGCCCGTCCTCAATCCACCTGCGACAAGCAAGCAGGGGGGGGAGTGGGGTGGGGCGACAAGGAGCAGGAGGGGGGAAATGTAGCAGCAGTGCAGCTCTTTTTGGATGCCGACTGCGATCCTGGGAGCCTGTGTCCCCAGACATGCGAAGCCTTCAAACTTCAGCTGCTGGCTGATGTCGCGGCAGTTCTGTGTGTGGAGCCGGGACTACTTGCAATCGGCAGTTTGGAGCAAGTCAGCCAAAAGAAGACAGTCGCAGTCGTCGTTATATCGAGCCCCCCAATGATCCGTGGATTGCAGACAGCAGGAAGCGAGAACGGGGATGGTTCTCGTCAGGGCGCCGCTCACATTGCTATGAATCTCGTTCTGCTGGCAGAAAATGAAAGAAGTGCATTGCGATATTTGCGCCCCGACATTCTAGGAGCCGAAGTACAGGATGGGCATTCGACGCAACTTCTAATGTCGTTACAGCTACAGCAGTTGCATCAGACGGCCAGCATTTTACAGACAACACTGGATGAGGGCAAACACTGTGCCCGAGCTTTCCGTGTTTCCACATTGGCTTCGGGAAAACGCGAGCGCCAGGCGCTGACAGGAATGTGCTACATGCTCAGAACGCAGATCGAGGATCTCAGATCCCGAAGAGACTCCGTGGCTGCCGAGCGCGATGTGTCTAAGATCCTCGGTGAAGAGATTCAAAGCGAGGAAAACGGGGACCAGATTGGGCAGAAACAAAGCGCAGTGAAACCCGCAGACGCAGACGTTCAACAAGAGTCATCGCACACAAGCGTAACATTGCCCGGGGAGCTTAACGAGATTAAAAAAGAAAGCGATACGCTCAAGGCAAATCGTGACATGTTTGAGACCCAACTTTACGCCAGGCGAGCGGCAAGAATTGCAGAACGAGCTACGTTCAGGAGAGAACAAACAGTCCTTGCGTACGACTGTGCTGTGCTTTTGTCAGAACACCACCCCGTGTCGGCTGGTCGGGCGAATATTTGGACGGAACATGATGTCCTGCGGGCTGAACGTGACGCTCTCAAATTTGAAAACAGGACACTGAAGTCCGAGCACCAGACACTGCGATATGATCATGCCAGTCTGCAATCTGCTGTCGAATCCATGAGAGACGACATCGCAACGCTGTGGGCGGACAGAGACGTGCTGAGGATCCTCAAGGACAAAGCCGAGGTTCAGGCTTGCGAAGCCGCAGTCGAGGAGCTCAGGCTCAGGAACGAGTGTGAAACGTTGAATTCGGCCTGCCGAACTTTGGAAGAGTTGCTGCTGGAAAAGACCAAACATGCAGAAGAGCAGGCAGAACATCTCACACAGGCTCTTAATTCGGAGCAATCTTGCGAGCAGCATCTTTCACAGGCCTTGGGAGCCAAGGCGTTGTTGGAGAGGGAGCTCATTGAACTTCAGGACGAATGCAGTCAGAGCAAGCTCGAGGTGCTACACACACTCGCGCATCACACAATCACGCTGACACGCAAACAAACCACAGATATTCATCCCTCATCCGAAAATGCGAATGAGTTGGACAGGAGATACGGAAATGTGTATGCACGCCTGTGTCTGTACACCTGTGAGCGTGGCACACGCTTACATCCAATTATCCCCCCACCAGATTGTCCAGCACCGAGTCACCATTGAACGCGACAAAGCAAAGATTGACCAGTTGCAGCGGGTGATGGAAGAGCTGTTGTCGCAGCGAGAGGTGGTAGAGCGCGACAACTCGCGGATAGGAGCTCTACTTGTACAAGAGGATGAAGTAAGGAGGGAACGGGAGAGGGTGCATGAGGAACAAGAAAAGGAGCAGGAGTTGCGTACTGCCAGAGAAGAAGCAAAGGCAGAAAACGAGATAGCCATGCTAAAAAACGATATAGCCCTTCTAAAGCGTGATACAGAGAACGAACACCAGAAATGCAGGCAGGCAGAGTGCGCACAAATCGAAGCCGTGGCAGTGAACATGATGTTGCAGAAGGAAATCGACAGGTAAACTGTTTAAATCCCGAGATCCCAAAATGGTCTTCAGGTTGCCGACTCTTAACGACTGCGTGTATTATACACCCCTGCTGCAGGTTGAAGAGAGATTTGGAGCTGGAGCGGGCGAATTCAAAGCAATCAAACGAATCATTGGCTTTCAGTGAGCGCAGTCTTCTAGACTTGAAAGCCCAGCTCGCCGAGAAGGCAGAACAGATCATTGCGTTGGAGCAGGAGCTGGACAGCGAGAAAAACGCAGCAATAACTCTCAAGAATGTGGTGGATACCGAAAAGCAGAAATGCGCTATGTTGCAAAAGAGTCAAGAAGAATTTATGATCGTGGCCCGTCTGGAATCGGCCGAGAGGTCAGAAAAGATCATGATGTTGGAGCGGGAACTGGACAGCATGACACAGGCAGCAATAGGTCTCAAGGCTTTGTTGGACACCGAGAAGCAGAAATGCTCTGTGCTGCAAAAGAGCCATGAGGAAGTCAAGGGCTTGCTGGAGCGTGAGATGGCAACGAAGGAGGAGAAAGACCAACTGCTGGCAGCTGTTATCCAGCTTCAAGACACCGTCGAGTTGTATGAAGAGAAGCTGGAGAGCGAGGTGGCGGCGCAGAAGGCGCAAATTCTGGATTCTGTGGCCGCCCAGCTGGAAGTGGAAGGAAGAGAAGCCACCCTGCAAGAACAGTTGAGACAAGCAACTCAGACAGCGGATTCGCGTGAACGTGTTCTTGAAGAATGGGCAAAGAAAATTTCTATTTTGCAAACAGAATATGACCTCATGTGTGAATCACAGGAGGAATTACGACAACTGGTGTCAGCCCTGCGAGAAGGGGTTGAACAAAGAGATGGAACTGTGCAATCCCTACAGATCGAGGCCGCTGATTTGCAGGGCAAGCTAACGCAAGCAAAGACGCTTGCTGTGTTTCTGAACAGTGAATTAAAAGCAGAATGTGAAAGTATAGGCGCTCTCCAAAAAGAGTTTGACGATGCGAAAACACGAGCAGATGAGCAAGCTGCGACTGCAGAGCGGATGCTGGAGTTGGAAAAAGAGAAGGCACGTGCCTACTGCAGCATGTTGCAGCATGAGTCAACTTTGACCAAAACCCAATTAGCTTCCGTGCAAACAGAATTAGGCGCGAAATGTGAGAGTATTCGCAATCTGCAAACTGAGCTTGATGCAGTTAAGATGCAATCGGATGAAAAATCTGCAGCACTACACAAGGAATTTGAGGCTGAGAGGAACAAGGCACGCGCGTTGCAGCGGAATTTTGATGCGGCAAAGGCTCAGTGGGACACAGACGCTGAAAACATGAGCACGGAGTCGGAGAAAGCGCGCGAGAAGACACAGGTTCGTCGGCAGCAGCAGCACATAGAAGGAAAAAGTATGATTGTTCCAGACGCTATCCCTGGATTTCCGTTAGAAGGAAATATTTCCCTGGTAGAGGGAGGGGGGGGCGAACGGACCGCAGATACCAGCGAAAGTCTCAGTCCTCAACATTCGCTGCAGTGTCGCAACCCGACAACAAACCTTGACAGCGGTCTGTCATCGGGCTCCGGGGTGAAAGAAAACATCAAGACGAGCACTGGAGCCACCATGCCTGACGACGCTACATTACTGCGGGTCGCTCTCGCGGAGAGCAAGGCCAAGCGGCAAAAGACGGAGCAGCAGGCGAAGAACTACGTCGCGAAGCTGATGCATCAGCACAAGGAGGAAAAGGAGAAGCTCCAGCGGGAGTTGGAGCAAAGCAAGGCTCGGCTATTAGAGGAGGTGAAATTGTCGCCTGCAATACCGTTGTGCATCAAGTGCCAAGATATGCATGCCATGCATGCCCAACTGGATGGTATGCACACGCTTTTGGATTGTCTCCAAAGCGAGGTCTTAATCATCACAAAAGAAATCAGCAAGTTGGAAGATGAAAAGCTTGCTCTAGAGGAGCTGCTGTTGGACGCCAGGGATCAGTTGGAAGTTCAATTAACGCCGGTAATCAAACATTTTGCACAATTCAGCGTTGCGGAAAAACTGGATGAATCTGCGGCAGAGCTGCAGCAGCATTTACTTGGCTTGCAGGAGGCACGTGCAGAGCTGGATGCCACCACGGCCAAGGCAAAAGCGCAGTTTCTTGCTTTGGAAGAACTGCATGCAGTGGGATCACAAAACAGAATGACTGAAAGCCGGGATGCAGCACTTGAAATCGAGCTTGAGGACTACAAGTCCAGGTACAAGGCGCTGAAAGACTCGAGCGTGGTTTGTGAGCGAGATGCGTGGAGGGCTGCTCTCGAAAGTCACTGTTTCCCGTTTGACGAAAGGGCTACGGCGCGTGTGCCAGAAAAAAATGTTGCTGAAGCCTGCGTAGATTTCCAAGGCGGCGACAGTTGTGGGATCCAAGGTGCTGAGCAGGAGGCAAAAAACTGCAGGCAGCAATTAAGCCAGGAGGATTCGGACCGGGTAAGCAGTACCAGTGAGCGCAGCCGGCAAGACAAGATAGATGAATGGTACCCGCTGCCATCGGTGGTGACATGGGCGCATGCACAAACCTCGCCAAAACTCTCTCTGCCTAGCAAGGCCGCGGCGCCGAGCATGGCAAAGAGCAACGGCAGAATGTTCACCACCAACAGAATGTTCCAGTGCCCGCGAAAATTCAACCAGCTGCCAAAGTATTTGTCCCCTCGGCTGGAACACATTGGAAACTCCATCCTCAGTGAACTTGGACCCCAACCCAAGTTCACTGAGAGTGCACATCCAGCGCCAGATGAGACGTCCGCGCACATGCATCGCAAGGTCGTTCGCTCCATCGTGAAGCGTGTACACGATTCGGCAAGCACGAAAACAGATGAAGATGGAGGGCAGAAGGCGAAAAGCTGCAGACTAGGTACAAGTGAGGAGCGCGAACACGAGGACAACGCTATTGGGGAGGGGAATCACGATCGGACATTAGGTAGTCGACAAACAGAAGCTGTGATGCGTGAGCAATTTCTGTCTCTCAGCGAACGAGAAAGGGAGAGAAATCACGAAGCAGAGGCCTTGAAGCGTGAGCTGGAGGCGTGTCAGGCGACACTGCTCGTTGTCCGTCAGTCAAGCAAAGAAACCCGAAACCTGCGATCCCAGGAGGCTCTGGAATTTGAGTTCAAGCTGTCAGTGCTCCGACAAGAATATCAAGCTGAGATCAAGCATCGTGAACAGCAGTACAGACTTGCAGAGGCGGAACTATGTCGGATGCACGCGGCAGTGCTGCAGATCACTGAAGATATGAGGTTATTGTCGCATCGTCTGGAGGGGCCTCAAGGAGGTGGAGAGGAGGGGCTGACATTTCCACACTCTTCGAATGTAACTCTGGTATTGGACATGGACTTTGAAGAAGCCGGGACGGAGGGCAGCTTACCGCGCGCTGAATTTGAAGCTATCCTTGTTCGTGACCTTTGTGCGGCTGCTGGCATTGGTATTGAGAACATTATGATCCAATCGCTGTCACCGGGGAGCATCATCGTTGAATTTGCCATTTTCGGAGCGAGCAAGCATCCTGATGCAATAGCATGGAATCTTCATTGCCAAGTTGGAGACGTTGCATCAGTTCTGCGACGCGGGGAGATAACTTCTTGCGCAATTCAAGTTTGTGCCCGTGACAAGCTTATGCTCTCAACCTCATCCAATGACAATCGTCATGCACAGGAGACCCCTGCCTTGCACGATTACCGTTGGAATCAGTTGCAACTTGCTGACGGGGGCAAAGTGTCAGACACACAGCTAAAAAATCAATTAAGCATAGCAGTGGAGCCGTGGCGCCATGAGCGAAAATATTCGCTAGAACGTATGAATGCCGAGCACAATGTTGCGCTGCGGGAGATGGTGGACGAAGGCATCTTAGACTGGGAACGCGCGTCAGATTCTAAAGATGCGGAAATGGACGGGGGGAGCTTTGCCGGTGAACACAGAGCAAATATACAGTCTCTGACCAGGAGCGCAACGAAAGTGCGGGGAGAAAATGGTGGGCTCGGCATCAAGTTTGCGCGGGAGAGTGCTGACATCGAGGCGCCATACACCATTACGGCCCTGATGTCTGCAGGAGCAGCTGAAAAGAGTGGGCTTCTGGACGTAGGAGAGCGTATTGTGGCAGTCGATGCAACGTCTGTGGCTCCGCTCCGAGTAGAGGATGTCGCAGCTCTGGTTCGCGGGTCTCCGAATATGCCAGTGACGCTGACGATCGCCCCGGTGTTGCCAGAAGAGAAGGTCGATGGTGTGCAGAGAGAAGTTGGGATACCGGATGGAGGCATTGAAGGTTCGCCCGCGCCCGCCCGCCGCCCGCCCGCGAGACGCGCCATATGTGTAGTTGCCCAGAGAGCAGCACACAGCGAAAACACGCCACAAGAGAAGGGCGGCGATTTGCAGGGGAAACGCGGTATATCGGACGGATGCAAGGAAGGTTCACCCGCGCCCGCCCGCCGCCCGCCCGCGAGACGCGCCGTATGTGTAGTTGCCCAGAGAACAGCACACAGCGAAAACATTCGCTCCATCGTGGAGCATGTACGCGATTCGGCAAGCGAGACAGCAGATGAAGATGGAGAGCAGAAGGCTCTGGAATTCGAGAGCAAGCTGTCAGAGCTGCAGGAAGAATATCAAGCAGAGATCATGCACCATGCACAGCAGCACAAGCTTGCAGAGGCGGAGCTAAGCAAGATGCACGCGGCAGTACTGCATCTCACTGCTCAACTAAAACCGGAGCTGAAGGCATCTCTCTCTCTCTCTCTCTCTATCTTCAGTCATCAATTGGTGCATTTGCAACAGCTGAAGGCAGGAAGTGAAGCCGAAGTCGAGGCCAGACGTCAACTGATGCAGTTGCATCAGCTGCAGGAACAGTTGCAACAGCTGCATCAACGGGTCGAGCTGCAACAGCTGCAGGCAGGAACTGAGGCCGAAGCTGAGGCCAGAGGGGTGAGAGATGAAACGGAGCGAGATGCCTCGGCACAACGGGAGGGACCACAACCAGCAGAGGCCATGAAGCATGAACTGGAGGCGTGTCAGGCGATGCTGCCTGGTGTCCGTCACTCAAGCAAAGAAACCCGAAACCTGCGAGCCCAGGAGGCTCTGGAATTAGAATTCAAGAGATTGGGATTCGAGAGGAAGCTGTCAGACATTGAAGAGCAACTAGAAGCCGCTCCCCATTTGGTGAAGATGTTGCAGGAGGAACGCGAGCGCGCAAGAGACGAAATAGCCCATCTTCGAGAGTTCGAAGAGCATCAGCGTGAGCAAATAGCCACGCTGAAGATGCAAAATAGTGAGCTGCAGCGTTCTCTTGCGCATCAGGTACATCTGTTAGATTCGATGCGTGAAGAACTTGTATCTGTCCACGAACACAATTCAAGTCTTCTGGTTCTGCTGCAACAGCAGTGTGATGAAACAGAATCCGTCCAGTACGAGCTCAAGGTATCACAGGCCTCGGCGATCTCTATGTCTCTTTCGTTTGCAACCCCGAACTCCCATCCTGGCTTACAACGGCGATGCCAATCTGGAGGAGCAGGTAGTCCGGCCAGTAGCAAAGGAGAAGACAAGGAGGATGATTCGGCGTTACTGGAAATGTTTTTGCAGATGGAAAAAGAAAAGAGAAAGCTCGCCCCGCCACCTCCCCCGCCGCGAAGTCGCACCCCGCCAAGATCCCCGGCAGGTTCTTTGCCGTCATCAACCTTTCTTGCCGGCGAAGGATTTCCTGATCCACATGTATCGATCTCAGACCGACGTGGGTCGAATGTCGAAAGACGCGTGACAATAGTGCGGGGAGAAAATGGTGGGCTCGGCATCAAGTTTGCGCGGGAGAGTGCTGACATCGAGGCGCCATACACCATGATGTCTGCAGGAGCAGCTGAAAAGAGTGGGCTTCTGGACGCAGGAGAGCGTATTGTGGCAGTCGATGCAACGTCTGTGGCTCCGCTCCGAGTAGAGGATGTCGCAGCTCTGGTTCGCGGGTCTCCAAATACGCCAGTGACGCTGACGATCGCCCTGGCATCGCCAGAGGCCGGTGGTATAGATGGGCACGATAATAGTAACCGACATGACGGAGTTTCGCCTGCATTGCCAAGAGGAGACATGTCTCAAGTATCCACGTGGTGGCGCTGCGAGCGAGAGTGTGGCTACACAAGTATGTCACTCGCAGATGTTAAGGTGCACGAAAAGATGTGCCAATGCCGGGAGTCAATTTCGAAGGATCAGAGCAGCGCCAAGGAGCTTGAGAGAGGCCCAACCTCTACTACGGATGGGTTGTCCGTCCGGCCGGGGAGCCGACCGTTGTCCACAACGGATTTGGTTCGAGAATGGAGTGTTTCTGAGGTAACACACCAGGTGAAGCGGTGGTGTGTCGATGAGGAAATTGAGAAGAAGCGTGATGAGTTCAATGTTGCAGATATTGCAATGGCGGTGGATCAGTGCAAGACCCTATCCCGAGAACTAGCGAGGTTTATGTGTGTACACATATTGCATGAGCGTTGTCCGCGTGTGTACACATATGCATATGTGTGTGTACACATATGCATGAGCGTTGTCCGCGCCTGCGCGCCTGCACACAAATATAGTGGACATTCGATGATGTAATCCCATGGGTGATCATGCGCACAGGGAGAAAGCCAAAACGAAAGTTTTGCGGGAAGCTGCAAGAGCGCTCGAATCCGAGAGGAATGAGCTGCTGGAAGTTGTGGAACGCTTCCAGGTGAAGGGTCAGTGTGCCGATGAGGAGGTCGAGAGGCAGCTTGATGAGGTCATTGTTAAAGATGTTGCAGATACAATGGCGATGGAGACCCTATCCCGCGAACTAGCGAGGTTTTTGTTTTTTTCATACCTATGTGCACACAATGTGTGCACACAGGCATGAAGGTTGTCCGGTTGCCTGCACACAAAGATGTTGGACATTGATCATGTAATCCCACGGGCGATCATGCGCACAGGGAGCAAACGAAAGTGAATGTTTGGCGAGAATTGGCAAGAGGGCTAGAATCCGAGAGAAATGAGCTGCTGGAAGTTGTGGAACGCTTGAGCACTTCCATGGAATTTCTGGTAACTACTGCTCACCTGCACCTTTGCACGCATGTATGCCAAGTGTGTATATGCATCAGGACGACGCTTTTTTGCTCAATATTGTTTCAATGCAGACTGCCCTGGGGCTGAAACATGTCCATCTCCGAGTACTGCGCAATGGGCTCAAATCCATCTTCCTGGGTTGGAAAGATGTGTGCCAAAAAGGTGTGCTGAATCGACTTATAGGTGCGTACAAAATATTGGCGATTGGAGTGTGCTGTCTACATGGATGTCCGATCGATTGCGCTGACTTTATTGATTTGTGCGCAGATGTGCTTGAAAATGCAGGGGAGGACGGAAACAGAGGCTTCGACATCGCGCTCCTCTCGCACGTTGTCGGCAGCGAAGGCGTACGAGACTCAGTGCCCTTTCGGAAGAATCGACCGACAATAGTTGTGGATTCGGATTCTGCCCTAGCGATACAGGTAATTAAGCGTGCGGTACGTGGATCGAAAATGAGCGCGGGATGAAGAGCCTTCCTGTGTCATCTTCGTGGGTTAGATGTTATGTTGAATGCCATGCATGAATGCGAGTGCAAACGCCTTTCTCTAATGGCGCGTCACTCCCTGCAGCTGCGTATTGCAAAAGAACATCTTCGAAAATCTCCAAATGCCACGCCCACTGCTCACAATTCTTGGTCGGGGCCCGAGAAAGTGCCAGAGCTTGCTTCTGAGGACAACTTTGGGCGCGCAGACGGGGTTTGTGGGGCGGAGGGTGGAGAAGATGGTGAAGACGCTGGGAAGGAGGAAAGGTCCTGGGTAGGTTTTCTGGGCGGGGGGCAGGTCCACGATGAAGAGGGTGCTGAGGAGCGGAGCTGGGGAGCTGGCTTATTCGGCATGCGTAACAGAGGAGACACTGGGAATTGAGGATTGGCGTGGTTAAAGATTTGATTGTGTGGAGGTTGGCAATCGATTTGTGAATAGGGGTGCGCTTGACGGGTGTGTTAACCTAACTGCGACTAGGGTGTACATTGTCGAATTTAACAAAGAATTGCAGCGCAACGTCGCAAGAGGGAGTTGTGTATCAAGTCAAATAAATGACAAGAAGAAGCTCACACTACGCTCATCACTTGCCTTTCCTGCGCTAATGGATCGACCCCACTCTTTTCCGAGGGACACAAAAATCTACACACGCCATCGCACATCGACATTGTATAGACATACCCACTGCCTGGCTCCAAGCTTCCTGACCGCCTCACTGACCATAATCCTTGATGCAGGAGAAAGTAGACACACTGAGTACTGAACAATCAAGACATAGAGCCACCCAGCCAAAATCTTGAAACCCAACATCCTCGTTGTCCCCTCCTTAGACCGCACTGGGCCATCGCGGGAAAGGCACACCAACTCCACTCCGGGGCCCCTTGTTATGGAGTTCCGCTCCTAATAAACTCTCTCTCCCACCCATCCTTTCCGGGAACCCCCGGGAACTCTATCGCAAAAGTCACCTTGATTTTTTTGTCTTTCGGCAAGCGCCTCCCTGAGCAGAGCCATGCCAGCGCCGCCGCATTCCCTTAACACTTTGGAAACAGCGTCGCAGTATTCTCTTCACCCCTTGCCCCTACGAAATCTGAACTTCGAGTTTGCGGTTGAGCAGGGAGCGCGCCTTACAACAAATAAAAACAAATGGGAGAAGCATTGTCAGATTTCCGTGGATACCCGCTCTAAGCGCTAAAAACCAAGCAATCCATAGAAAATAAAGAGCACACAGGCAAAAATGCATGCACACACACACACACAAACACAAACACACACACACACACACACACACACACACACACATATATAATATATATATATATATATATATATATATATATATATATCGTAGGGGGTGTTGAGAGGTGTAGTTGCTGAATGATGGATTTTTTTCCTGATAAGTGTAAAAATAAAGTAGGAAAAGATAAAGTAGAAACTATGGGAGGCGTGGGAGGCCACCCCCCAAAGTATTCTATAATAAAAGTAAAATAAAAAAAGTTT
>Ga0315905_10006891_pt1 | contig 11550 bp, 3 predicted proteins | sample LakEriMetagenome_5_FD_203522 | JGI IMG/M metagenome (GOLD analysis project Ga0315905, IMG submission 203522) | Freshwater fungal communities from buoy surface, Lake Erie, Ohio, United States - Buoy 4 MA121 | ecosystem: Environmental > Aquatic > Freshwater > Lake | place: USA: Lake Erie, Ohio...
CGCCGTGCGAGAGCACCTGGATCGATTGCAGGTTGCCCATGCCCTGAAGGGCGGCGGCGATCTGAGTCAGACCGTCTTGCTCGGAATCGATCAGCACCCACTGCGTGCCTTCTGCCAACCCGGCAACCACCAGTTCCAGGTTGCTGATGCGGCTATCAATGAAAACCAGGGACTGGTTTGACGAGGGGTTTTCTGCGATGGAGAGTGACATGGTGCGCCTGACCTGGAGAGAGGCTCACCCCCTCCAGTTAAGTGACTGGAAATCAACTTAAATTATCTAGCGGCGCCGTCTTATTGGGCTCATCCGTTCGAGCTAGACAGACCCCAAAAAGTTAAGTTTTTTGTCTTGCCCGTTATGGCGACCTCTTCAGAACGTGAGAGGCCATGCACGCCTTTGACGGATCGTTCCTCGACACCCTGGCGATCGCGCTCATTCAAACGCCCCACTGGTCCGTCACAGGAGTCGATCCGATCACCATGTCCATCGAGGTGGCGAGATTGTTGAAGTAGGTGGGGTTGACGGTATCGAGATCGACACTGCCCGCAGGCGCAACCCAGGATCCATTCACATCGCCTTTGAGAACACCCACCAGATTGACCACCGGCGCGACTGAGGGATCGACCACGATGTTGCGATCCCAGCCTGCACTGGTGCGGGTGAGGGTGAAGCTGTTGGTCCCCTCATTCCAGAAGTCTCGGCTCTCTTCAACAAAGAACCACTCATTGGGCAGTGCGGTGGGCAGCTTGACCGCCATGCGCAGGATGGCCAGTGCGTCAGCCGAGGTGACGGTGTTGGAGCCGTTCACATCGGCAGCGATGAACTGGTAGGGCGAGACGCGCAGGGCATTCAACGGACCTGCGCCATCGGGATCCGGATTGGGATTGAAGCCCACCGCCAGGCGCAAGGCGGCCAGCGCGTCAGCCGAGGTGATGGCATTACCGGCGTCGGTGTTGATCCGGGAGGCTGTAAGGCTGTACGACCCACTGGGTAGGTTGGAGATGCTCCACTGGCCATTGCTGTCAGGCGCGGCGTTGGCCATTGAAAAGACCAGATCCGGTCCGAGCACCTCGCCCAGGCCGATCTGCGAGAAGGTCAGATCGGTACGCGTGACGCTTGGAGAAAAGGTCAGGCTTGGGGTGCCCAGTTGTACAGGACCAGCGGCAAAGCCTGTCCCCGAATCAAAACCCGCCACCGTGATGTCGTTGGGCGCTTCGGTGTTGCCAATGACGGTCCAGCCAGGTGAGAGGCTGCTGCTGAAACTGGCTGCCAGCGCGCCACTTGATGCAACCCGGAAGTCAAAGTTTGCGTCCGATGCCTGGGCATTGCCCCAGACCTGCACGGTCACGATCCGGTTGCCCGTGCCTGCCTCGGTAATAACCGCTCCGGTGCGCAGATCGAGCACTGCCGGCGGGCCATTAACCTCTACGGCCTCGCGGCTTCGCGCTGACACGTCCATGCTGCTCAGCAGCATGTGAGTCTTCCAGTGATAGGTGATACCAGAGAGGCTGACGTCAACAGCAGGTGTGCCTGCAACATCGGCATCATTGAACCTCAGCGTCTCTATGCTCCGCAGGGTATCTGTGCCATCAAAGCCGGGAACTGTGGCGTTGCGCAGATCGGCGACTGTCAGGGCGCCCTCTGTGTTGTGGGTGATCAGGTAGTTGTTCCGATAGCCAGAGAACGTCGCGATATCCGCCCCGTTCCCGCCATCAAGGGAGTCATTACCCAGACCTCCTGCCAGCGTGTCATTGCCATTGTCGCCATCAATCGAATCATTGCCCTTGCGCCCGCTGAAACGCTCTGAGCCAGACGAGCCCCTGATCACGTCGCTCCGTTCGGATCCATCAATCTCGTCGATATTGAGCAATGTGTCGACGAAGCCCCAGCCATCATGAGCCTGACCACTTGCCAGTGTCAGATCGATCAAGATTGCATTGGGTGAATTCGCGTAACTGACTACATCATGACCCGCGACACCCTGGATCGTGTCATCGCCTGCCCCACCCCTGAATGACTCGACCGTAGCGAGCTCCATGATGGCGCGCCCAGCGCCACCGCCGATCAGCAGGTCGTCGTAAGCTGATCCGAAAAGCTCGTAGACGCCGCTCAGCGTGTCCCGCCCGAGCAACCTGTAAGGATCAGTGGCCTTGTCCGATTCGATCCTCGCATCGACGAAACCCGCACCAAGATCGGCATGAATGGCGACCATCGAATTGCGATAGTCGACCCGCGTGAATCCGTTGCCGATGATCAGATCGTTGCCACCACTCTCGATGTAGGCATTGAAGCCCGAAGGATCGCTGCCCACATTGCTCGTGCTACTGGTATAGCCCCCTAAAAAGCCAGTTGCATCAAAGACATCGTCCAACTTCGTTGCGCAGATTTCTTCGACGCTGCGCAAGGTGTCGGTGCCTTGCGATAGAGAACTGACAGTCCCTGATCCCAGATTGAAAATCATGCCTTCGGTAGCAAGGCTGTAGTCGACTCGATCCAAGCCGGTGCCGCCGTCGATCAAGTCATCGCCTTCGTATCCGCGAAAAATCTCCAGGCTGTCGTACCTGACCTGCTCGGCGATTTTCGGACCGATTGAAACGTGAAAGAATGGCTCCGAGGATAGCGAGGAGCCGATGAGAAAGTCCAGATTCACCGAAGCCCAGATGGTGAAGATCCTGCGTCGCCTTGTGCGACGTTGCAGCCATAGAGCAGCAGATCGCCTTCGGGCGCGAATGCCGCACCAATGCTTGCGAGCAGTGCCGATTGACTTTGCAACGTGCTGGAGGTGATGGAGCCCTAGCCCAGCAGCAGAGAGCCCGGTCCGCCATGCGAGAGCATCTGAATCGATTGCAGGTTGCTCGAGCCTTGCAGGGCTGCGGCGATCTGGGTCAGTCCGTCGTGCTCGGCATCGATGAGAACCCAGCGTGTGCCTGAAGCCAGGCTGGCAACGACAAGCTCGAGGTTGCCGATGCGGCTATCGATGAAGAAGAAATTCAGGGTGGAGGTACTCATTGCCGCCTCATCAGGTCGCAGTAGCTGCGGTGTCTTCGAGCCTTATCCCTATTCAAGGCGCTAGCCGGTCAATAGATTCCCGAGGTTCATTGACTCGAAGGTCTGCCGCGCAAACCGACGAGATAATCACACCCCCCACTGATCCGTGACCGGCGTTGCCCCGTTCATCAGTCCAAGGCGTGTGGCGAGGTTGGTGAAGTAGTTGGGATCGATGGTGTCCAGGTCAATGCTGCCCGCGGGGGCTTGCCAGGATCCATTCACATCGCCTTTGAGCACACCGACCACGCCAGTCGCTGGTCTTGCTGTGGCATCAATCGTGACCGTGCGATCCCATGAGGCGCCATCCCGGTTGAGGGTGTACTGCCCCGTGGCCTCATTCCAGAAGTCACGGCTCTCTTCGACGAAGAACCATTCCTGGGGTATTGCTCCGGGCCAGTTCACAGCCATCCTGAGTACGGCCAATGCATCGGCCGATGTGACCTTGCCCGAAGCGTTCGCGTCAGCTGCCATGAACTGGTACGGCGAAACTCGAAGCGCTTGAAGGGGACCGGGCCCGTCGGGGTCGAAATTGGGGTTCAGGCCCACGGCGATGCGCAGGGTGGCCAGCGCATCAGCGGAGGTAATGGCGTTAGCTGAGTCGGCTGCGCCTCGGCTGATCTGTATCGGTGTGAAGGTAGTGCCGTCATCGGGCAGCCTGAAGGATCCATCGATTCCAGTGATCTGACTCGTAAAGTCCAAGGTTAGATCAGCCACACTTTGGGTACCAACGGCGATATTGTTGAAGTTCAGGCTGGAGAGGCTTATCCCCGGGGTGTAGTGCAAGGTGATGGTGCCGAGTTGTGTCGCGCCGGTGAAGCCTGCGATGCTGGAGTCGAAGCCGCTCACGGAGACAGCGGTCGGCGTGCCGGTATTGCTGAGTACAGTCCAGGAACTGGGCAGTGTGCTTTCAAAGCTGGCGCCGGTGGCGCCCAGGCTGTCAACCCGGAAGTCAAAGTTGGCTCGGCCTGTCGCCGACGTACTCCAGATCTGTGCGCTGAATGTCCCAGTCGCGACTTCATACCGAGCCTCACGCAGATCAAAAAGTGAGTTGTCGGACGCACTGCCATGTGCGCTCATGTTCCCGATCTCTACCCCAGAGAGCAGCATGTGGCTCTTCCAGTGATAGACAAGATTTTGTTGTTCGACCGGACCCGCAATGCTGTGAAGTGACACTTGATCAATCAGTGCCCCGTGAGTCGTTTGTTGCAGGGACGGGTTGAAGGTCGAACCGTCCCAGCCCCCACCTTGAAATCCGACAGACACCACAGCACCTTGGGCCCCCTCGAACTTCAGGACGGCCTCTTTCCAGCCTTCGTTTCCGTCAGCAAAGACCCTATCGGCTATCGCGATGTGCGAGACACGACCACCCACCAAGGAAACGTCCCAAGGATGCGAACTGCCATCTCGCGTGAATACCGCCGCAACCGCGTCGTTGACAAACAGAGCGAAATCCGACGATCCGTAAGCTGGAAAGTGATCTGAAAAAAGAAATCTGAACTCGAGATCGCCATAGGCTGGAGCCGTCAGGGTTTGCTTCACATAGGCATGCGAACCACCGGTCAAGGGCTGACCATTCGGCTCAGGGTCCGGGGTGGTTGGATACCCGTCTAACTCAAGAATCACCTGCCCATCAATGAAGGCCGGCGTATCGATCTGGGGGTTGACCATGAGGTCAAAAATACCCCGGGCTCCATTCCCGTCTACTGCAGTTGTCCAACCAGGAACGTTATCGACCCCAGCGGATTCATTTTCTACAAAGGCTACCCAGTTCGCTGGGTTGAAAGTCCACATGCCGTCGTCTCTGTCGACGGCAATCGCCGATTCTGTCGTCGGCCATCCGCTACGATTCGACTCAAACCCACCGTTGATCAGGAGGTTTGCGGTACGGGTAGTGAAATTGTAGGTAGTCGTCCCTTGGTAAGGATTGCCGGCAATGTCGCGGATTGTGCCGGGCTCAAGTACAACTCTATAACTTGTGCCAGACCTAAGTTCGAAGTCTGGATCAATCGTAAGCATTGCGCCTGAGACGGCGAGATTGGCGCTTGTAGCGGAGTCATAGGTGGCCACCGTTTGGCCAGAATCGTTCTGCAGACTGATGCTCCCAGCCCCGCGCTGGACGGACTCATCGAACAGTAGAACGAGATTGGTGTCGATGGGCACGTTGCCCGCCTCATCCAACGGGTCGAACGCGATAATGTTCGGCGCGAGGTTATCGATGAGGATGCTGACGGTGTTGTCCGGTTCCGCGCCATCGGCGTTGGTCACGCCCGCGGCATCTGTAAATGCGCCGTTGCCCACATGAATGGTGGCAGTCCCGGTTTGCAGCGGGTCGGGAATCAAGGTCGCAGCGTAGTAGGCCCCTGAACCTACGAAGTTGATGAGTCGGCCCCCCGACAGCTGAACATCGTCGATCGTGAAGTCAGTGGATGGGCGACTCAGGGTGAACGTGACGGTTGCGAATTGACCGTCTCGGATGTGAGTTCGGTTGGTGGACAGCGAAATCGATGGCGAGAGCGGTTGTTCTGCACCCGAGAAGGTCAATGAAATTTCATACCAATCGGAGGCCGAGGGTGGGTTGTCATCGAATTCAACGAGGCCTGCCCAGCCGTTTGCTGTACTCGGGGCTTCAACGATGCTGACCGAATTACGCGCTGACAGGGTTGTCATCGCCATCGTTGCATCACGCGAGAAGTCGCCAAACTGCCTCAGATCCAGTCTGCTAGAGACACCAGGCGATCGCAGGGGGTCCGGGCTCAGCGTTGGCCATTGGGGGGTCCAGGCGGTCTGATAGAGGAGTGCGTCCCCGGCGCGCACCTCCACATACGTGGGCAAATTGACGTAATTCGATCCATCCCACCAGCCCACGACGACGTTGTCGAAGTGTTGCCAGCTGAGAAAACCATCGTCGATCTTCAGTCGATCCCGACCGTCGATCAATGCACGGACCCTGATCTCCAGTGCATTGCCTGGCAGTGGCAGAACAGGAACTTCCTGATCATCGAACTGCAGGGAGGAGATGGAGTAGAGGGAGTCGATGTCGCCCGAGGGGGTGTGTTGGACGCGGGTGAACCAACGGCCCTGTGGGTCGATGGAGGAGGCCCAGAGGTACTGGGTTGATGGGCCGAAGAAGAGGGCGACGTCGTTGCCTGTGCTGCCGAAGAGGGTGTCGTTGCCGCTGCCCCCGAAGAGGGTGTCGGAGCCGTCGCCGGCGTTGATCAGGTCGTTGCCGTTGCCGCCCTCGAGGCGGTCGTCGTCGGCGCCTGAGGACAGGGTGTCGTTGCCGTCGCCGCCGATGAGGGTGTTGCTTGCGTCTTGTGCGCTGAGCTGATCGCTCAGGGCGCCGCCGATGATGGAGGTGGGGCCGATACCGCCCAGGATGGTCAATGCGGTGTCGGTCTCGGCCGAGGCGTCGATGAAAAGGTTGCCTGAGCTGGAGGCGTCGATGAGCAGGCCGCTGGTGCTGTCTGCGGTCTGATCGGACAGGACGACGCGGTGCCGTGTTGTATCCCAGAGCCCGTTGAGCTGGATGGTCTCAAAGCCTGTGACCTGGGTGAGGTCGACGAGTCGATCGCCCTGGGCATCGATGAGGAAGTAGGCGTAGCCTGTGCTGGTGGTCAGCAGGTCATTGCCTGAGCCGCCCTGGATGCTGGGTGTGAAGGCAGGGGTGTCATCGCGATAGCCAAAGACGCCGCGCTGGTACAGATTGGAGGAGATCTCCACGGTGTCATTGCCGGCGCCGGCGATGACCTGGGTGCTCAGGTTGGTCTGGATGAGGTCGTTGCCGTTGCCGGCATTGACGAGGGTGGTCAGGCCCAGGGTGTCGGCCTGGTACTCCCACCAGTCAGCGCCGTAACGTGATGATGGGGCTCCGATCAGGGTGTCATCCCCGTCGCCACCGTCCAGGGTGCCCCTGTGATAAGTGGCCCCGCCGTAAGACCGTGTCGGGTTGCCCCAGGGGTCAGTGTTTGAACCTGGGAGGTTGTAGAAGGAGTCGCTGAACTCCAGGCTCAGGTAGTCGTTGCCTGCGCCACCGATGAGGTGATCGAGTCCGCTACCGCCGAAGAGGGAGTCGTTGCCGGTGCTGCCTTGTACGGTGTCATCGCCCAGGCCACCGACCAGGAGGTCACTGCCTGCGCCTGCGATCAGGCTGTCGTTACCGTCGCCACCCAGGAGGCTGTTGTTGCCATCGCCAGCGAGCACGGTGTCGTGACCGGAGCCGGCATCGATCAGGTCGCTGCCCAGGCCCGAGCTGATGGAGTCATCGCCCTCGTCGGCCCGCACGGTGTCGTTGCCGGAGCCTGAGACGATGGTGTCGTTGCCTGCGCCGGCCTGGATCTCGTTCAGGCCCTCGCCTGCATCGAGCAGGTCATTGCCCGAGCCTGCGAGCAAGGTGTCGTTACCCTCGCCCCCGTCCAGGGTGTCTGCGCCCTCACCGGCGTCCAGGCGGTCATCACCCTCGCCACCGATCAGGGTGTCGTCGCCGTAGCTGCCTGCGAGCGTGTCCTGCCCCAGCCCGCCATCGAGCGAGTCGTTGCCGTCCAGCCCACTGAGCAGGTCGTCTCCAGCCAGACCGCGCAGCGTGTCGTCACCATCCCCACCACTCAACTGCTCCGATCCAGCAGTGCCAGTCACAGAAACGCCGGGAACCAGGATCGAGATGGTTGACATTGATCGTTCTATCGAGGGCAAGCTTGTTTGATGTTACCCACCGGGCTGAGGAGTACGGGTGGGCTCTGCAGCGGTAGGAAGCTACACGCCCCACTGGTCCGTGATGGGCGTGGATCCGTTGAGCATCCCCAGACGCGTGGCGAGGTTGGTGAAGTAGTTCGGATCGAGCGTGTCCAGGTCAATGCTGCCCGCAGGGGCAGCCCAGGAGCCATTCACATCACCCTTGAGCACACCCACCAGATTGACGGCCGGGCTGGCCGATGCATCAATCGTTACGCTGCGATCCCATGTGGTGTTGGTGCGAGTGAGGGTGAAGCTGTTGGTGGTTTCGTTCCAGAAGTCTCGAGACTCCTCTACGAAGAACCACTCATTGGGTAGCGCCGTGGACAACTTGACCGCCATGCGCAGGATGGCGAGTGCATCGGCAGCGGTGACGCTGTTCGAGCCGTTCACATCGGCGGCCATGAACTGGTAGGGCGATACGCGAAGCGGCTGCAGTGGCCCTGAGGGACCGTCCGGGTCTGTGTTGGGGTTCAGGCTCACGGCAATACGAAGAGTGGCGAGTGCATCGGCGGCCGTCACCGCGTTGCCGGTATCGCTGGCGCCGCGGCTTGCGCTCAATGCAGTGGATGCAGGGCCATCATCAACCAGCGTGAAGCTGCCACTGCTGCTGGTGGTCGCCCCGGAGAAAGCCAGTTCCACATTGGAGACTGCTGTGACGTCGATGAAGACGTTGCTGAACGTGACGGCTCCAGCACTGGTGCCAGGTGCGTATTGAACCGTGAGCGTACCCAGCTGGGTTTCGCCCGTGAAGCCGGTTAGCGCGCCATCGTAGCCCGCAACCGAGAGTGTCTGAGCGGATTCGTCGTTCACCAGAAGCGTCCAGGAGGCAGGCAGTGAACTGACAAAGCCTGCCGAGAGACTCCCGGGGCTGGAGATATTGAAATCGATACTGGTGCTGTTGGTGGCAGGGGTACTCCACAGTTGTACCGACAGCACACCGGAGGTGCTGTCGTAGCTTGCGCCTCTCAAATCAAACGGAGAGCTACCCGCTTGAACTGCCTCGCCCGTCATGCTGCCCACACTCACCCCGGAGAGCAGCATGTGGCTCTTCCAGTGATAGGCGAGATGTTCCTGGGGGGCGGGCGGGGGTGGGGGCTCCGGCAGACCCAGCACGGTGTCGGCAAATTGCATACGCTCGATACCCTGAAGGATGTCTATGCCATCGAAGCCGGTCACGCTGCTGTTGCGGTTGTTGGTCACACGCACCCCACCATCGATGAGGTCTGTGATCGTGTAATCAGCGCGCAGGCCAGAAAAGACAGCCATGTCGATTCCGTCTTCGCCATCGAGCAGGTCGTCACCGGCACCGCCGCTCAGCGTGTCCTGACCACCTCCACCTTGCAATTCATCATCTCCTGCCTGACCTGACAGGGCGTTGCCATTCGCATCACCAATGATGGTGTCGTCTCCGTATCCTCCAGCTACGTTTTCGATGCCCTGCAGGGTGTCTTGCTCGATCCTTTCAGAGGGTAGATCCAGTGCAGGAATGTAAGCCGGAACAAGGGGGTCTCGAACAGCAGGCACACCAGCACCTTGACCGTCGTCGAGGACCTTGTTCAACGAAAGATCGACATGAACACCCAGGGTAGCCCGATCGAAACGTACGGTATCGACGCCACCACCGCCATCAATCCAGTCACTGCCGCCCGCACCATCAAAGGTGTTGTTACCCTGATCTCCGACGAGCGTGTCATTGAAGTCTGATCCCACCACGCGAACAATCTGCCTGAACTGGTCGATGGTTCCCCATCCATCTCTAGCAGAGCCCGTATAGCCATCGGGTAGATTGCCTGACGGACCAACCCAACCTGCCAATCGCACTTCGACACCGTTGGGATCGTTGATGTAGGAAATTTCTGTGTAGCCCGAGCCCCCCAGGATAGTGTCGTCGCCTTTGCTGCCCTGTGCACTCAATCGGCTCGTCGCATCATTGCTGGCAATGATCAGGTCACCAAATGCGCTGCCCTCAATGCCTTCGACATCAATCAGGTGATCTGAGAATCCCCAGCCGTCATCAACGACCTGCTGGGTATTGAGTCGCATGTCGACTACGACCGCATTGATGGAGGACGTGAATGCTGCGATGTCGAATCCGCTACGGCCATCGATCGTGTCGTTGCCTGCGCCACCGGTGAACCGTTCAAAGGGTTGCCCCAAGGTCTGAATGCCCTGCCCACCGCCACGAATCACATCATCAAACGCCGAGCCCACAACATCGAAGACTCCACTGAGCGTATCGCGCCCCGACATGTTGTACAGCGCGGTGGACTTGTCAGCCTCAAATCGAGCATCGCTGATCCCGGTAGCCAGATCAATCTCAAGTGCGACCAGCGAACGGGCCCAGGTCACACGCGTGGCACTGTTGCCGATGATCACATCACTTCCGCCGTTGTCTTCGTACTGGTTGTAAGCCCACCAGTAGCTTCCAATATTCGCGGTCCTACTGGTGAAGCCACCTTCAAAACCGGTGGCATCAAAGGTGTCGTTCCCTCGGCTCGCCCTGATCGCTTCGATGCCTCTGAGGGTATCTGTTCCTTGGCTGGCCGAACTCGCTGTGCCGGACCGAAGCACGATGGTCATGCTGTCGTAGGTCGACGCGTAATCGGCTCGGTCAAATCCATCACGACCATTGATGAAGTCGTTGCCCCCGTTGCCTCGGAAACTCTCATAGGCGTACGCACCACCAGTGAGCGTGTCGGCGAGGTTGGTAGCCAGGATGTAATTGACACCCGAAATCAAGACGTTATTGGATAGCGCTCCACCGATCGAAGACGAAGACGAAGGTAAATTGAAGGCGGTTTCTCCAAGATCGATAGACACCCCGCGGACGAACGTGCTGCTGTAGTTTTGAGCCAGTCCCAACAGCGTCAATCCATTGCCGATGATGATGTCATTGCCGCCGTTGGAAATGTTGACGTAATTCCACGCCTTCCCGCTGTACGGATCTGTGGCATACCCAAGGTGATTGGCTGAGAACCCCGAGAAATCGAAAACGTCTTGGTAGGCGGAATCGAAAAAGTAGGACACCCCAGACAAGGTGTCTTCACCGGCAATTTGAGAGACGCCGGCGCCATATGACACTAGTGCGGTAGCACCGTCCCGATAACGCAGATTGATACCGGTTTGCGACCAGCCGTAGTCAATCCATTCGCCCTGACTCTCCGGTTGTTGGCTTCCGTAGCCGCCGACGGAGACCGAATCGCTACCGCCATTCAACCTAAGCAGTGTGCCCACGCCCTCTGTGAGGTAGTCCTCGACTGAGTCCGATCCACGCCCAGTAATGATGTCCTGGCGATTGATCGCTCCGTAGATTGACTCAATCCCGGAAAAATGATCCTGGCCTGACTCGCCGTTAACGCTGACCGTTCCGGCTGTCAGATCGATGCGAGTGCCCTGAGTCTCCGAATAGTCGAGACGGTCGTTGCTCTGGGAGCCACTCAGCGTCCAAAACGAACGTGTATTGAGGCCACCATCGATCGTGTCCGACCCATCACCTGGAAAGTACTGGTTGATCGTGAAACTGGTGTCTGCCCCGCCGATCAGCGAATCGTCGCCCGCACCACCGTAGAGGCTGTCGTTGCCGGTCCCACCGAGTAGCGTGTCGTTGCCGTCGTTGCCATAAATCAGATCGCTGCCGGCTGCGCCATCGATGGAGTCGTTGGCAAAAGAGCCATAGAGCGAGTCGGCCAGGTCGGTACCGGTCAGGGTTATTCCAGCCCCGGTCTGTGGAGGAATCGCGAACGAGCTGAAGGTTGGGCTGAAGTTGCTCGCGG
>Ga0315905_10006892_pt1 | contig 11548 bp, 5 predicted proteins | sample LakEriMetagenome_5_FD_203522 | JGI IMG/M metagenome (GOLD analysis project Ga0315905, IMG submission 203522) | Freshwater fungal communities from buoy surface, Lake Erie, Ohio, United States - Buoy 4 MA121 | ecosystem: Environmental > Aquatic > Freshwater > Lake | place: USA: Lake Erie, Ohio...
GTAAGTAATTTAAACTCATTTAGTTCTTCTGTATTAACTAGATTAACTGAAATTGGTGTTGTTAGTGGTTCGTTAATTGCATCAGCAAGTTCGGCTAAATCTACAAACGATACACAAGACGGAAGATTAAGTAATTTAGAAAATAAATCAGCTAGTGTAGATACTTCTATCTCTAATATCAATTCGTTTACCGCATCATTCGGAACAACATTCAGTTCTTCGGTTGATAGTAGATTAGATACATTAGAAGGTACAGGTACAATACAAGGTGTAGGTACTTCTAATAACGTAACGTTCGCAAAAGTAACAACGACAGGTGATGTAGTAGTAGGTGGTGATTTAGTAGTACAAGGTAACACTGTATCATTAAATACCGCAACATTAGTAGTTGAAGATAAATTAATAACATTAGCAAGTGGTTCAACTTCATCAGCAACCGCAGATGGTGCAGGATTTGAAGTAGCAGGAGCAAATGCAAACTTTGTATATCAACACTCAACAACATCATTTACTTCATCAGTAGCATTAATCGCACCGGCGGTTACCGCTTCCATTAACTTAGGTACAACCGCAGGAAGTTCTAAGAGAATAGCATTCAGAAACACAAATGGTAATTTGGATTTAGTTCCAACTGCAAGTGTAGCTGGTGATTTATTACAATGGGATGGTAACGACTTTGTGATGAGTAATGTGATTGATGGTGGTTCATTCTAAAATATTAACTTCCCCCCTAATCGGGGGGAATTTTTAAATCTTTTTAAATGAATCAAAAATCACAATAGCAATGGCACAAAAAATATTACAAAAAAGGTCGATTATAGCAGGAAAAGTTCCTGATACCGGCTCATTGTTAGTTGGTGAGTTGGGTATAAACGTTGCCGATGGTAAAGTTTATATACACAAATCTGGTTCTTCGCAATCAATTCAAACATTAGTTACTACTGATTCAACCACAACGGGTTCCATTTATTTGACAGGAACTGGTTCATTTGGAGAAGCAAGTATCACATTTGATGCGAATATTGGACAAGATTTATATGTTACAAGAGATATAATTGGTAATGGTGATATTGATATCGCAGGAGCAGTATCTGCATCAATTGTATCTTCTTCTTTATTCATTGGTAATGGCGCCGGATTAACCGGAATTACCGCATCAATGAGACCTGATGATTTTGATTTCAATTCAGAACCATTCGCAGGTACAATTGGATACATACAAGGTAGTGGTTCTCTTTACAAAGTAGCAACTACATCTGATGCAGTTGAATTTAGATACAATGATGAAGTAAGAGGAACATTCACTACAACAAATGGTTTTAGTGGTTCTCTTTATGGAATCGGTGATGTATTAGCATTTAGTGGTTCGGTAGCAAATAGATTAGCAGCTTTAGAATCAGGTTCAGATGGTGGAGAATTCTAATTTACGATAATAAAAATATTTTATATTTATAAAGGTACTATATAGTACCTTTTTTTTTGTTACATAAATATAAATAATTTATAGCCCATAAATATGGCACAAAGTATTATACTAAAGCGTTCCTCGCTACCTGGAAAAGTACCAGATAACAGCTCATTGAACATTGGTGAAATGGCAATAAATACTTACGATGGTAAAGTATTTATTAAACGTTCTGGAAATACGGATTCAATAGAAACAATCGTAGTAACCAATTCAACTACAACGGGCTCAATAACGCTAACCCAAACGGGTTCGGTGGGCGAATTAGTGGTAACGCAAGATGCCAATATTGCTAGAGATTTATATGTAACAAATGATATTATTGGAGCAGGGGATATCGATATAACCGGAGATATCACAGGTAGTTCCGCATTATTAAGTGGAAGTTTAACATTAAGTGGTTCTCAAACCATTACAAACGATTTGACTGTTTTAGGAGCAGTTAACGCCAGACAATTTAATATTAGTGTAATTTCATCTTCCATATTATTCCAAAGTGGTTCTACAAAATTTGGAGATACATCGGATGATAGACATCAATTTACAGGTTCAGTATCAATAACGGGTTCATTTTCAGTAAATGGAACTGAAGTAGGAGTAGCAGCCGGTCCAAATACATTTGATTTTAATTTAGACCCAAATGCCGCAGGAACTGTAAACTTTATAGAAGATAGTACATCCAATACTCGAGCAATAGCAAGAAGTAGTTCTTTTGATGTTACGATTGCTAATAATACATATTTATCAATTAGTGCATCTGCTATGAATGTAACAACAGGTAGTATTACCGCAAATTATATGCATTTGGCAAAATATATATCAACCGCAGGAGATTTGGATTTTAATATTTAATCATATTTATAAGAAACACAAAAGAATTAAATGGCAGCTATATTTCAATTAAGAAGGGGTTCGGGTTCAGTATCTTTAGTAGATGGTGAATTATATGTTAGTAAAGGACCAGATTCGTTACAATATGCAGTAGGTACTAGAGAAATTACTTTAGCAAAATTAGATGAACTGAATACGGGTTCATTATATTTAAGCGGAGCAATTTCAGCATCAGGCGATATTAGCGCATCAAACTTATATGTATCAGGTAATGTAAGAATTGGAGGTAACATTACTATTGGTGACCAAACAACTGATTCTATTACAATCAATGCTGATTTGGATTCCGATTTAATTCCAAATGCAAATAAAATATATAGTTTAGGTAGTTCAACAAATGACTTATTAAGTGTTCATAACAGATGGTATAAGAACTTATATGTAGAAACGATATCATCATCATTCATATCAGGCGCTATTGCTGGTATAGGTAATTTGGAAGTATTTTCTCAATCGGTAGATAATAGATTAGATAGAGTAGAAGCATCATCATCTTTGTATGATAATGCTATGAGTGGTTCTTTAAGATTGTATGTTTCTCCAGAAGGATTTGATACAAATGATGGTAAAGACCCATCTACACCTTTTAAAACAATTAAAGCGGCAGTTGAATCTTTAGGTGCAGCTGAATATACAAACACAAAAAGATATACAATATTTGTAGGAAGTGGTAACTATACCGAACAAAACCCAATAGCAGTTCCTCCTGGAGTTGCAATTGTAGGTGATACGTTAAGAACGGTTAGATTAACTGCAGCAAATCCTACAAAAGATTTTTTCCACGTACACGATTCAAACTATTTTTATGGTTTGAGATTCTTAGATTTAAAACACCCTGCATTCGCATTTTCATTTCCATCATCTACTGCAACATCAACAATAAGTGGTGGTGGTATATCTACAATATCGGTTGTACATTCTATGACCGGATATACCGATGGAAACAATCAGGATTTAGGAATTATCATAGAAGGACCGAACATTAGTGGAAGTATAGCAACTGCAACTGCAAATGTAGCGGATGGAGTTATTACTCAAATAAATGTAACGCATGGTGGTACAAACTATGGTGCAAATGAAAAACCGCATATATCAATTCCTGCTCCAGTATCAAAAAGACCAGTTATCACCACATCGCCATATATTCAAAACTGTTCTTCTATTACAGGTCCGTTCAATACATCGGGTGTAAAAGTTTTACAAGCATTACCATACGATGAGGCTACTTTCAATATAGATGAGCAAGGAGCCGGTGGTGGTATTAGAATTGATGGTAACTTAGTTCACCCATTATCGCCGTTAGAATCGTTTGTAGCCGATGCTTTCACACAGGTTAACCAAGGTGGACCTGGTCACTTAGTAATCAATAAAGGATATGCACAATTCGTATCTTGTTTTACTACATTTTGTACTTATGGTTTTAAAACCGCTAATGGTGGTTTCGCAAATATTTCAAACTCTGTAATAGATTTTGGTAAAGAAGGATTAGTATCAAAGACGTATTTTCCAACAACATATAATACAGGTTCATCTTTAGAAACAAAAACTTCACAAGTAAGTGGATTTATAATTGATGAAAACGGAGCAGGTTATACCGGCTCAATTGCGAGTGTAACAATTACAGGCGGCGGAGCAAGTGTTCAAGCAACTGCTGAAGCAACTGTAAATGCAAATGGTTCAATAGATGAAATAGTATTATTAACAGGCGGTAGTGGATATACAACACAACCATCGGTAACAATAGCAGCACCAACAGGACCTGGTGGAATACAAGCCACAACTGTAGCTGGTAAAGCATTGATTAGTGGAGTTAGTGAAATGTTAATGGCATTGGAGAGTGGTAGTAGAGGTGTTGATATTTCTTCTAATATGATTTTAAATGGTGTTGATTATTTGGTAACTGATGTTGCTGAAGTAATTGGACAGCCTAATCAAAGAAGAATAACAACTTACCCAGCACCTCCATCGATTGCAACAAATGCTCAAATTAAATTCCACCAATTATCGAATATCTCAACAGGTGGATTGGTAATGGAATATGTTGGTAGTGGTGTAACATATAATGCACTTCCAAAATATGGCGGAGTTCCAATTAGAACAAAAGAAATTATAGAGTTTGCACCGGGTAGAGTTTTTTATTCAACGGTTGATAATATAGGTAATTTAAAAATTGGTGATTTCTTTTCGGTTAATCAATTGACTGGAGAAGTAACTATTGATGCAAATTCATTTAATCTTTCAGGTCTTAATGCAATTGGACCATTTAGAAGAAATGGAGTAGCAGTTGGTGTAGTATTACAAGAAGTAAGTAACAATACAACCTTATTGAATTCACAAGGTTTATTTGGTGAAGATACTGTTCCTACTCAATATGCAGTTAAAGAATATGTACAAGAAATAAATACGAGCTTAGATAGTAGAATAGATAAATTAGAAATATCATCGGGCTCACTTAATACATTTAGTGGTTCTACATTAGGAAGATTAACAAATTTAGAAACAACATCCGGTTCACATAATGGTAGATTAAATAATTTAGAAAGTAAATCAGCATCAGTTGATATTTCATTAACTGAAATTCATTCATACACGTCATCACTTAAAACTGCAATTGGTTTAAGTGGACAAGATGTGACGGTTAATGGTAACTTAACCGTAAACGGAACTACAACTCAAGTTAACTCTACGCAAGTTAATATTGGAGAAAATATATTAGAATTAAACTTTGGTGGCTCTGCTACCGCAGCTGGAATTTATACAAAAGATGCAACCGGAGCTTCATTAGTTTCGGGTTCAATCTTATGGGATTCAACAACTGACTATTGGAAAGCTGGTAAAAAAGATTTAGAATCAAAAATATTATTAGCAGGTGGAGATGGAGTTCTTTCCGGTTCAGTTGATTTTTCTACATTCTCCGCATCGGTAGATAGTAGATTAGATAATTTAGAAGCTTCAACTGCAAGTTTAAATACATTTAGTAGTTCAACTCTAACTAGATTGGGATTATTAGAAGTATCCACCGGAAGTTTGAATAGTGCAACACATAGTTTATATACATCGGCATCTTTGATGACCGCATCAATATCATTATTAACTTCTTCAGTAGTTGCATTACAAGCATTTAGTGGAAATGTTAATACAAGATTTGATAACTTACAAACTTATACAACATCGGTTGATACCAAATTCTCCGATTTAAAAACATATACAGGTTCGGTTAATAATAAATTTACTGAAATTGGTGTGGTTAGTGGTTCATTGATATCATCTGCTAGTTTAGTTTCAAGTAGTGTTTGGCACTTACATCAATTTAGTTCATCTCAATTGAGTAAAGATTCTACATTAGCAACTTATACAGGTTCAGTAGAAAGTAGATTTACATCATTAGCAACAATAAGTGGTTCATTGATACTTTCGGCATCGGCAGTTTCAAGTAGTGTTTGGCATTTACATCAATTTAGTGCAAGTGTAACGGCATCATTAGTAAGAATGACGGCTTCTATTGAAGACCACGAAGATAGAATTACATATGTTGAAGGGTTAAATGGTATCACCGGTGGAAATCCATTAATACCATTGAATCAATTTTCTTCATCTGCTAAAATTTCAATTGCAAATTTAGAAACATTTAGTGGTTCTACTCTTAGTAGATTAAGTAATATAGAATTAACATCGGCATCTATAAATGCATGGAGTTCTTCGTTAACAAATACATTTGCAACCGATGCAGAAGTAGCAGCTGGATATGAAGCTAAAGGTAGAGGAATATGGAGTGGTTCGGCACAATTACCATCTGGTGTAGTTTCGGGTTCATCGCAAATTAGTGGTTTAAGTAATGCACAATTAACTAATAGTTCTATTACAATAGCAGGTACTTCAGTATCATTAGGTAGTTCAATTACCGCAGCAACTATATTAAATGGAACAAATGTAATATCATCTTCAGCACAAATAATTTCAGTATTACCATCAGGTGTAGTTAGTGGTTCATCTCAAATTGATTTGACATCAACTACAAATTATGTAAGTGGTATATTGACACGATTAAATGCAGTTGGTGTAATATCAGGCTCATCTCAAATAAGTTTAGGTTCAGCTGCTGGAAATATCGCATTAGCAACTCAAACAACGGGTGATTATGTGGCATCATTAGTACAAGGTACGGGTGTTACTATTACAAATAATAGTGGTGAAAACTCAACTCCTACAATCGCAATTGGACAAGCAGTTGGAACATCGGCAAACGTACAATTCAGTTCAATCGGAGTTGGTACAACGGCAAGTGGAACTGGTGGTGAAATTAGAGCAACGGGCGACATTATCGCATTTCACTCATCCGATATCCGTTTAAAAGAAAATATTACTCCAATCACAAACGCATTGGAAAAAGTAAATCAAATTAGTGGTAACACATATGATTGGAAAGAAGGATACGATGAAGTTCACTCTCACAAAGGAAATGATGTTGGAGTAATTGCGCAAGAAATTGAAGAAATACTTCCGCAAATCGTAACAAATAGAGATAATGGATTCAAAGCAGTTCAATATGAAAAAATTATTCCATTATTAATTGAATCAATAAAAGAATTATCTGCAAAAATTGATAGATTGGAAAATAAATAGATATTTATACACATACATTAATACATAACGTACTAAAAAAAAGGTAAACTAGATGGCACTTAAATTTAGACGTGGGACAACCGCACAACAATCAGGTTCGTTAGCATTTGGAGAACCATATGTAAACACAACATTAGGAACTCTATTAATCGGTGGTCCAAACGGAGACATCGTATTATCAGCAACAGGTACAGGCAGTACCGGAAACTTCGGACCAATTTCAGGTTCCGGATTAGACATTACTGGAAATGCAAATATTGCAGGTAACTTAACATTAGGTGGTACTATTACAATCGGTGATAACTCATCCGACAATGTAGTTGTAAACGCTGATTTAAGTTCTTCAATTATTCCAAACAATGATAACTCATTTGATTTGGGTAGTACATCATTTAGATATAGAGCAGTTCATGGCACAAATATATATGGTGCTATAAATGCAACAAATGGTGTAGTTAGTGGTTCATCACAAGTAACTTTACAATCAACTACTGGATTTACTGCATACGATACCGCTTTATCAACGATTACCGGTTCATTGATAGCAACCGCATCTAATCACGAACAAAGATTAGATACATTTGAATCAGAAAGTGGTTCATACGCTAAAACCAATATATCAAATACATTTGGTAATGACCAAATATTTAGTGGTAGTATTAATCTGACAGGAAGAATTAAAGCTGGATTAGCAGTTAGTGCTAGTGCTTTACATATTCATACAACCAATGGTAATTCACAGGTTGAATTAGTTAACTCAACAACCGGCCGTGGATTTCATTTAATATCATACGATGGGGATTCATTCTCTATACACAATCCTCAAACAGGTCAAAGCTCATTTAGAATAGATTCTGGTTCACAATATCATTCTCATTTCTTTGGAGATGTATTCGTTCTATCGGGTTCAGTAGTAGCATCAGAAGGATTTACAGGTTCTATTGCAGCAACAAATGGTGTAGTTAGTGGTTCATCACAAGTAACTTTACAATCAACTACCGGATTTTCATCTTTTGATTCAGCATTAGCAACTATTACAGGCTCTTTAATTACATCCGCATCTACTGCAAAATCTACAGATGATACACAAAATGGTAGATTGACGAGTTTAGAAACATTTAGTGGTTCTACAATTGGAAGATTAAATAATTTAGAAACAACTTCTGCAAGTGTAAATACTTCGGTTGCTAATTTAAATACAACAACTGCATCTTTATTACAAAGAGTAGCAGCAAACGAAGCAGTTAGTGGAGCATTTGCAAGAACTAATTCTACAAATACATTTAATGGTAACCAAACTATAAGTGGTTCATTGACTGTAACACAAGATTTGGTTATATTAGGTTCATCATCAATTCAAAACGTTAGTTCTTCTACATTAAACATTGGAACTAATTTAATAACGGTGGCTGTAAATCAACCATCGGTTAGATTTGGTGGAATTGCGGTAATTGATAGTGGTTCAGCAGGAGCATCTGGTTCATTATTATATGATTCAGTACAAGATGAGTTCATATTTGTACACAAAGGAAATGGTACAAACGTAACTTCATCTCATTTTATCTTAGGACCAGAAACATATGATAATTTAGGAAACGAAAATTATCTTACAAATAATAAATTACCAAAAGGTACTGGCAAAGAGCATATTGTAGATTCAAATATTACCGATGATGGTACAACAATCACTTTAGGTTCTAATACTGTTGTAACAGGTACATTGGTTGCAAGTGGAACAACATTAGTTTCATCTTCAGCGCAAGTAATTGGAATATTAAGTTCATTGAACACTTACACTGGTTCAAATGATACAACTAATACAACACAAAATACGAGATTAACGGCATTAGAAGCATCAGCATCTACTGCATTATCTACTAATAATTCACAAGGTGTTAGTGTAACAAACTTAAATTCATTTACATCTTCAATCAACACAACTATTAAGAGTAAGTTGGATGCAGATGGTGTAATTAGTAGTTCAGCACAATTAACTACAACATTTGATGCTAGATATTTAAATACAGGCGGTGATGGTATAGTTTCTGGTTCATCTCAAATCGCATTTAGTGGTGTAACGGGTACTGTTTCAAACGCACAATTAGCAAATTCTACAATTAGTGGTAAATCATTAGGTACTAATTTAGATACATTGACAATTGGTACGGGATTAAGTGGTACATCATATAATGGTTCTTCTGCGGTAACAATTGCAAATACAGGTGTTCTTTCAATAACCACAAATACAGGTTTAAGTTCCAACGTAAGTGCAACGGGTAACGTAACAATTACTAATACCGGTGTAACTTCAAACGTAGCAGGAACAGGTATATCATTAAGTGGAGGAACTGGAGCAGTAACTATTACAAATAGTGGTGTAACTTCAAACGTTGCAGGAACGGGTGTTAGTGTAAGTGCAGGAACAGGAGCGGTAACAATTTCAATTGGACAATCGGTAGCAACATCAGCATCACCAACTTTCGCAGGTTTAACAATCAACGGAGCAATAACTGCAACGGGTGATATTACGGCATTCTTTACATCAGATAAAAGACATAAGAATACTATTCAAAATATTCCAAACGCTTTAGATAAGGTATCTAAATTGAATGGTGTAACTTGGGAATGGAATGAAGATGTGAATGAAGTAACTAAATCAACTCCTAAAACGGGTCTGATTGCACAAGAAGTTCAGGAAGTGTTGCCAGAAGTAGTAAGAGAGAGAGAAGATGGATTCTTATCTTTAGATTACTCTAAAATGGTAGGTTTATTAGTTGAAGCAATTAAAGAACAACAATCACAAATAGAAGAATTAAAATCAAAATTAGGTTATAATTAATGTACGATGTTTATTACACCACCGCTGGAGGACCTTGGTTCAACAGCGGTGCTGATATATGGGTAACCGAATGGATAAAAGAAGTGGCACCTCATTTAGAAGTGAAGCCACTTCTTCTATTCCATAGGCATAAGCCCGAAAATTACGAACAATTCCCAATAGATATAGACCACATTTGGGAAACATCGGAAGATGAAATAATAAAGATATTAGATGGTGCACGAAGGATACACATATTGCATGGTCATTATACTCCAACCAGAGCTATTCATCAAAATTTGGAAAAGATTGATTCAATTGTTTTTCATAATTTAACGAAAATATCTTTAATAGCACAACAACAAAAAGATGAATATTTACATTGGTATGGTAATTGGGAATATGAATCTGAATTAATTAACAAAATAAAAAATAAAATTTGGGTAGGATTATATCATTTTCCATATAAAACCGAAAATTTATATCATATTCCAAATATTTATGAATTTAAAAATAACAAAGAACTTTCTAACTCAATAGAAATAGGATTTGCGGCAAGAGCAGAGGGTAGAAAGAATGTTGAATATATGAATGGGTTAGGTGGATTTATTTCTACTAATTCAGAAACATTCAACAAATATTATAAAAAGAAATATGGATACCGATTCGAAAAATCAAAGATTTATAAATTTGATTACAAATATAAGGAAAGGTTCTATGGTCTTAATTGGGGAGTATCTCACTCTTGCTTTGAATCTGAGCCATTTGGATACGGAATATTTGAAGCAGTGGATTGGGGTAAACTTCCAATATTACACGAAAAATGGCACGTACCACTTGATTATAAATACAAAGCGGCTGACGAGAAAACATTTAAAGAGACCTACGAAACGATTTGTAACGATGATTATGAAACCCGTAAAAGAGAGTTTCAAAAATTGAAAGATTGGATGATAAAATACTTTTCAAATAAAGATGATTGGAAAGAAAAACTTTTAGATATTTATAACGGAGAATAATACATAATAAGATGCCAAAAACTAATTTATCATTAGGAAACTTATATAGAGCAACTGAAGGTACAGCTAGAACATCACAAGCTTCATCATTGAATGCTAGAAATGGTTCAGCTGGAACACAAGCTTCATTAGGTTCATTCGCAATTGATTCGGTAACTGTAAATTTACCAACATTCACATATATAGTAGAAAGTACAACTGAAACTGCAACCTTTTCATTTGGTTCAGCAGGTTCGTTGCATGGAAGTAGAGTTGGTAGTGTAGCTGCAAACTATTCAGTAACCTTTGATAACGCAAATTTTTCAGTAGGTTCTGCAACATTGGGAGCATCTCCATCTTTTCCAATAACTCCGGCATCAATAGCAGCATCAAACTATTCAGAAGCATCTTCTGTATTATCTATGAAATATGCGGATGGATACAATTTGGCAGCAACAAATTATAATAGTACATCTACAAAAACATTATATGCAGTAGATGTTTACAATACAATTAACCAACCTGATTTTTGTTTGGTATTTGGTACAATGGTAGAAAAAGCTGATGGTACATCGGTAGCAGTTGAAGATTTGAATGTGGGCGATGAAATTAAAGCATGGGTGCCAGCAGGATTGCCTGATGAAAGCCAAGACCCAGAATCAGACCAAGTTGATTGGAGATTTTATCAATTAGAAGCACAATCGGGTTCAGCACAAACTGTTGTTGTATCGGATGTTGTTTATAACTTTGCTA
>Ga0315905_10006894_pt1 | contig 11548 bp, 10 predicted proteins | sample LakEriMetagenome_5_FD_203522 | JGI IMG/M metagenome (GOLD analysis project Ga0315905, IMG submission 203522) | Freshwater fungal communities from buoy surface, Lake Erie, Ohio, United States - Buoy 4 MA121 | ecosystem: Environmental > Aquatic > Freshwater > Lake | place: USA: Lake Erie, Ohio...
CAAAAAAACACCACCCACACAACACAGCGCCTCTGGTCCACCACCTTTTGCGGCCGGCCCGCCGTCGCCAAGCAGCGCATCCGCAAGCGCTACCGCCACCCGGACCTCGACGCGCGCCTGACCGCGTCGCGCCTGCGCGCCGAGGCGCGCTCGATGGCGCGCGCGCGCAAGCTCGGCGTGCCGAGCCCCGTGCTGTACCAGGTCGAGCTGCCCGCGGCGACGCTGTACATGGAGCGCGTGGACGGGCACAGCCTCAAGGCGCTGCTGTCGGGCGGAGCCCTGGGCCTGCCGGACGTGGGCGAGGACGCGGCCGTGACGGCGGCCGCCGAGGAGGCGCGCGACGCGGCCGTGGCGGCGTCGGGCGCGAGCGGCGCGGCGCTCGCGCTGCAGCTGCAGCAGCTGCAGCGGCAACAGGCGCCGCCCTTGGTGCCGCCGCCGCCGGGGATCACTTCAGAACCAGCAGCAGCAACATCAAACACCGCCAGCCCCCAGCAGCAACAACAACAGCAGCAGCAGCAGCAGCAGCAGCAGCAGCAGCAGCAGCAGCAGCAACGCGAGCGCGCGACGCTCGCGCTGATGGAGGAGCTCGGGCGCGTCGTCGCGCGGCTGCACGACGGCGGCCTCGTGCACGGCGACCTGACGACGTCCAACGTGATGGTGCGGGGCACGGCGGCGTGGCTGGACGGCCAGGGGCTCGCGGTCGAGGCGGAGGCGCAGGGCCCGGCCCTGGCGGCCCTCGAGGCGGCGCTGGCGGAGCGGGCGGCGGGAGCAGCAGCAGCAGCAGCAGCAGCTTCGGCATTGGCTGCGCACAAGCCGCAGCCGCACGCGACCGCCGAGAGCATCGCCGCCGCCCCGGTCTACGCGCACCCGAGCCCCGTCGTCCTCATCGACTACGGCCTCGCGTCCAACTCGACGCTGCCCGAGGACAAGGCCGTCGACCTGTACGTGCTCGAGCGCGCGCTGGCGTCGGCGCACCCGCGCGCGGCCACGCGCCTGTTTGCGCGCGCGCTCGAGGGCTACCGATCGGCGTCGCAGCAGTGGTCGGCCACGTGGAACCGGTTCGCCGAGGTGCGGCAGCGCGGGCGGAAGCGGACGATGGTCGGGTAGTTTTTTTTGTGTTAAGAGAACGAGAGACTCGACGACGCGCCACCGACGCCGCCCCTCGCCTATTGCTGGCTGCGGACGCCGCCGCGTCGTTGCGTCGCCGCCGCCGGCGCCCCTCCTCCCCCACCAAAAGACTCGTCCGATCCCGGCACACGCACAAGCCACGACACTCGATCGCGCTCGCCAAGCAATCGCGCGTGGCACCCTGGGGCCCCTCTTTGGCCCTCCCCCGTCCCACGGCGTTTTGAACAGCGACAACCAACCACTGCCCCACGCCGAAACGAGCGCGAGCGACGCGACGCCGCGCGCCCGCCCCCCGAGAGCGCGCGAAACGCGGCGCTCCGCACGTACTACCGCCGCGCAACGCCCTCGCACCCCGCACCCGCGCTGATGGGCCCGCGCGCGCCGCCTCTCCTCGTCTGAGAGAGCGCCCAGGGCGCGCGTCGTCACCGGGCGCCCTTGCTTGTGCGCTCTCTCCCCCTCTCTCTCCATCCCCGCGCCCCGAAACCATGGTCCAGACGCCGTCCGATTCCCCGCCCACGCCGGCGCGGGGGGCTGCGCTGGCGGCGCCGCAGCAGCAGCCGCAGTCGTCGCAGCAGCAGCAGCGGCAGCAGCAGCGGCAGCAGCAGCAGCAGCAACTACTCCAGCAGGAGCAGCGGGAGCAGCGCGCGGCGCTCGCGCGGCAGCTCGGCGACACGACGGGCATCTTCACGGTGGAGCCGGCCGCGGCGGCGCGCGTGCTGGCGACCACGTACGACATCCTGTGCAACGGGCCCGAGGGGGGCGACGCGCTCGCGGCGTGGGCCAGGTAAGCCCCTTCTTTAAGATGCTGCCTGGGGGCGGACGCCCATTTGTGTTGCGCTCTCTCGCTCTTGCTCGTGCGAATACGCCGGCGCCGCCCGACTGATCCCCCGCCCTCTTTTTTTTTCCGCCGCACACGCTCCCTCCCCCCCGAAACAACAAAACAGCCTCCCGGACGCGACGGCGCGGCTGGTCCACCGCGTCTTTCGCGAGGCCGTGCCCAACATCAACCGCCGCCTGCTCCGGGACGCGCGCGAGCTCGATCACATCGCCCGCCTCCCGCTGCCGGGCCGGCCCGCCTGGGGCGCCGCCCTGCCGCCGGCCGAGGACGCGCCGCAGACGTTCCGCGCGGGCGCGCTGCTGGTGCGGCTGACGGCGCGCCTGCTCGCCGTGCGCGCGGCGGCGGCGGCGGCGGCGGCCGCGGCCGCCGGAGCGCCCGCCGCGCTTGCGCCCGAGGCGCTCGCCGCGCTCGACGACGACCTCGCGGCCGCGCTGACCGCGTGCGGCGGCCTGTTCCTGCCCGGGACGGCGCTGCACAAGGTGCTCGGGCGCCACCGGCCCGTGCCCGGGGACGGGCGGGCGCTGGCGCAGCTCCCGGTGGAGCCGCCGCACGGCTGGGCCGAGCCCGAGCGCGACGTCGACGACGAGAAGAGCGACGACGACGACGACGACCAGAAGGCGACGACGGGGGAGACGACCCAGGAGGACGACGAGCAGGAGGAGGAGGAGGAGGAGGAGGAGGAGGAGGAAGCAGAGGAGGAAGCGGCGGAGGAGGAGGCGGCCGGCGGCGCCAACGACGACGCCGGCGGTGACGCCGAGGCCACAGAGGAGGAAGAGGAGGAGGAGGAGGAGGAGGAGGAGGAGGAGGAGGACGACGGGGCGGATGCCAAGGCGGGCGGCAGCCAGGGCGCCGCCGCCGAGGATGGAGCGGCCGACGTCGTCGCGGCTGCCTCTGACGCGGCCGCCGACGCGCCCATGGAGATCGTGCGCGCGGCCCCGGAGGAGGAGGACGTGGCGCCGATGATGATCGGGCCGCAGCTGCCGCCGGCCGCCGGGCCTTCGGCTTCGGCGGCCGAGCCGCTCTTTGAGCCCGCGGGCACCTCGTACGTCGACGACGTGGCCGCCGCGCCGCCGCCGCCGCCGCCCGAGCCGCAGCAGCAGGCGTCGCCCGCGGCCAACCCGCGCCGCCGCCGCCGCGCCTCGCCCCCGCAGCACCGCGACCAGCAGCGCCGCACGCGCCCCCGCGTCGTCGCCGCCGCCGCCGCCGCCGCCGCCCCCGCCCGCCGCAGGCACCGCTGGCTGGCCTACTACCTCAACCTGTTCGGCCAGGACGGCGGCTTTGCCTGCGCGCGCGTGGTCGTCGACGCGGTGATGGCGTCGGCGTCGGCGTCGGCGGCGGCGGCGGCAGAGGCGCCCCCCCACGCCGCAGCAGCAGCAGCAGCAGCGGCAGCGGCAGCAGCGGCAGCAGGAGCGGCGGCGGCCCAGCCCCCGCCCCCCCGCCCCGGCCCCCCCCCCCCCCCCCCCCCCCCCCCCCCCCCCCCCCGCCCCCCTCCGGCGCGGGGGGGGGCCGGGGGGGGGGGGGGGCGCCTGCTGTGCTCGCGAGTGTGACATGTGCGCGTGCGCCTGAACTCAGGGCTGGGCACAGCCCCCAGGTGCGCAGCCGCTGGGCCAGGGGGCAGGCAGCAGGTGTGCTGTCCATGCGACTGGTGGTGCGGCCGCACCCGCTGCGCTGCCGTAGGGGGCTGCGTAGGTGCCGGACCCCGGGGGGGCTGCGCTGCCCGTTGCCAGCTGCTGGCGCCGCAGCTCCCCCGCCGCAGCCGCCGCACGCTTTGAAGCATGATAATCCAGGATCCGCTGATTGCTCTTGGATATGCATGCATCATACACGGCCAGGATGATGGCGCAGGCTTGCTGGGTGCGGTGGGCGGTTTCGCTGCTGTGAAACACGGTGCCCGCTGCGGCGTTGGGCAGGCAGGACAGGATGCGGCCCTGCAGGTCTGCCTTCCTGCCCGTCCGGACCAGGCCGAGCCGCAGGCATATCTCCTTCAGCTCGTCCACGCGCAGCTGATAGAGCTTGCCCTGCAAGCAGGACCGCGGCGCCTGCTGTGGGGCGCCTGGACAGGCAGGCAGGCAGGGTGGCACGCAGCACGCAGCGCAGCACGACCGCGCATGCATGTGGGAGCATGAGGCGGCCGGCGCCTGTGGTCGTGTCAGCATGCCAGGCGCATGGCGGTGGCACATGGTGAGCGTGCGCAAGCACCAGCCCCTACCTTGGCGTCCTCCACTCCCGCCATCTCAGCCTCAGCTCAGCTGCCGGCAACGCACGGAATTGGCCTCCATGCACCTCGCGCGACCACTCCAGGCGCCGCCCCAATGCGATTCAGCAGCCGGGGCCTGGAACTGGCGCCAACCGACTGCTGTGTCGTCGTGTGTTGTGGGCGTGGGCCCCTGTTCGCCTTCCCGCGGAAAAGGGGCGGGCGTCCTCCGCCCTGCTGCCGTGACGTGGCGCAGGCAAGGTAGCGATCACCACAGCAGCTTCCTGCTGCTGCGCCCGTCCTTCCTGTGGCCGCAAACCCAGCCTGCTGGGAACCGGCGCGGTCTGGTGGCCCGGGGGCCCGTTGGAGCTGACGCAGGGTGCACGACACAGGGCGAGAATGAATAAGGAGCAGGCTGGCCCGCCACTCGGTGGACTTGCTCCACAACACGGTGCACCTGGCGCGAAGGCGCGAAGGCAAGGCGCGACAGGCAGTGTGCCCGGTGGTCGGCGGGTGCCTCGCGGGCGGGTGCCAGACGCCTGGCTAGTATGGGCTGGGGCTGGTGAGTGTGGCATCTGATGATCCACAGGGGCAGGGGCAGGCATGTGTGGAAGGCAGGCGAGTGGCCGGGCGCGGTACGGTGCTGCGTCTGGCTTACAACGCAAGCTGTGTGCAACCACCACACCAGCAGGCCGCCGCCAAACGAAGCCACTACGCACTGGCCTGTCTCATCATCACGTTGGCTGGCAGCAGCCCCAGAATTATTCGTATGAAGGTCCCCCCGCACATGCATCCCACCCGAAACCAACAAGGATTGCATTGGCCTGCCTGCTTGCTTGACACCACAACAACTATGCTCCCGATGAACCCGGTGCCCAAGACGCCGGCACCAGCGTGCTGTTGCCAGCGTGGCGGGGCAGCATCGCCGGCAGCGTGCACGACACAGCCCAGGCAGCAGCCACAGCAGGCTGGGACCCGTCAACTAAATCAATAGTGCAGTCTCTCTCTCGCCCATTGCTGTGCAAGGTCGGCAAGGCAGTGCGACTGTGTTCCTACGCTGCTTGCTACCATTGCCCCATTGCTCTGCCTGGCGAGGCACGACGCATCATGGCAGCAGCCGGCACGCTGCTGCTGGCTGCACAGGCAGGTCGCAATACCGCGTTCGCGCGCGTGCACCAGAACAGCAATCGCAGGCGGGCGGCGCACCGCCTGCCCAGGCAACAACAGCCCTGAATCATCGCGCTAGGGCGCACAAGAGGCACTCAGGCAATGCTCACTGCCGCTCACGCCGGCTGTGCCAGCTCTGCCACAGGGCAGGTGCTGCCCGAGGGCTGCTTGCCAAGCACCTGCACGGCGACTGTGACGGGAGCGGCCGTGTTGGCAGCCCTGTCCCTCACGCTCACCGCAAACGCCACGCTGCTGGCGCTGCTGGCGGCGCGCACGCAGGCGCGGCCCGCCTGGGTGACGCGGCAGTCGGCGCCCGCCTTCGCGCACGTGATCCTGAACGCCAGGTTGCCCTCGGCCCGGCAGCCATCCACCGCCGACACCAGCGCATCCACTCGGAAGCAGTGCCACTTGCTGCTGCCGCCCGCCGCCCGCACAAGGCAGGGCTTCTTGGCGGCTACCTTGGGCGGCGAGGCGTCCGCGCTGCCGCAGCCGCTGCTGCTGCTGCCGCGGGGGGGTGCTGTGAGAGCAGCCCCGGCGGGCGCGCCCGGGCCCACCGTGAGCACCGCATAGGCGCTGCTGGTGCGCTGGCTGGCGCTGTCAGTGGTGTACAGGGTCACCAGGTACATGCCCGCGTCGGCAAAGCTCCTACTGAACTTCGTACCATAGGCAGTGCTGGGGCTGCCGCGCGCCTCCCCCACCGGCTTGACCACCCATTTGAAGGTGTAGGGGCCGCGGCTGCCAGGCGGCTTGGGCGCGCCCAGCCGCGCGGCATCCAGGCTCACGGTGGCACCGCGCTGCACCACGCTGGCCGGCAGCTTCAGGGTGCTGCCGCTGCCGCTGCCGCCGGCGCGCACGGCCGCCAGCTGCGCCTCGTTGGCCACCACCACCAGCGGGTTGGTGCTGCTGCTGGCCGCGCCGCCCGCGTCAAAGGCGCTGATGATTAATTTGTACTGCCCCGGCGTCAGCTTGTCCAGCTGCACGGTCAGCCCCTCGCCAGACTGCTTGGTGCGCTGGCCAGTGGCGGTCATCACCACCCAGCCCACCTGCAGGCGCGGGCACAGGCGCGGGTGGCGCACGCGGGGTGAGGCACGACCATGCGCACGTGCGGGACGCCAGGCTGCAAGCACCCAGGCGGCAGGCTCCTGGCAGCAGCCCGGGACATGGACGGGCGGGCGCAGAGCGTGTAGCCGCGCGGCAGGCGCCTGTGGGCGCGAGGCAGGCACGCACCTTGAAGGGGCTGCCCTCCGGGTCGGCGATGCCGCTCAGCTGGAAGCTGCGCCCCGCCACGCCCGACAGCAGCTTCCCGCGCACGCCAATCACGGGCGGCGCGTTGCGCAGCGCGCCCGCGGTGGCCAGGCCGACTGTGAAGTTCTTGCGCACGACGGCCGAGTTGTTGCGGTTGTCCAGCACCAGCAGGCCAACCTGCAGCGCAGCCAGCGGGGCATAACCTGAGTTGGTGTGCGCGTGTCGGGCACCAGCGCGCCGAGCTGCAGCAGCTGGGCCCGCGCAAGCGGTGTCGCTGGCGCAGCGCGCCGCCTGGCCTGAGTCACCCGCCCCTGCCTGCCCTCCCCACCTGGTAAGAGCCCTGCGGCACGCTGACCGTGGCCACCCGCCCTGCGGCGGTGGTGACGAACGCGCGCGACGGCAGCGCGATGACGCCCCACACGTATTGGTCAATGAAGGAGCCGGGGGCTGCAAAGGAGCCCTGGGCATCCAGGGGGATGGTGGTGTTGATCACCCCGGGGGCGGAGGCGTAGTAGGACACTGCAGGGCAGGGACAAGGGTGAGGGGTTCAGGTGTAGGGTTTAGGGTTCAGGAGGCTGCAGGACAGGCTGCAAGGGGCGGCTGCTGGTGCAGTTGCTGGCCACGGGTGATGGCCCTGCCGCCATGCATGCCCCCAGGCCAAGCCACAACGGTGTGCGGGCAGCCGCCACCCACCTGGTGTGGTGATGACAGCCGATGTCACCCCTGTGCCGCCCGCGCCGACCGAGAATGGCTTGCTGGCTGTGCCGGGGATGCCCGTGCTGTCCACCACCTGCAGCCAGCCAGCCAGCCAGGGGCCAGTCATGAGCAGCTGCTGGGCAGCTGCCAGCCTTGGCATGGCACCACTGCAAGCATCTAAACACAACACCTGGCGCCCAGGGGCGAGGTGGGGGGCGCCGCGGCTGCGCTGCGAGTGCTGCACTACACGGCGCTGGTTGCTGCATGCAGCGCGGGGCTGGGATGCTGCTGGCTGCCACACTAAACCGCGCCCCACCTGCAGGCCGACCAAGTAGGACCCCACAGGCAGGAACGCGGTGGCTTGTATGCCCGGGCCCGTGAACATGACGGCGTTGTCTGGCACGCGTGTGACATTCCAAAGATACTGGGTGATCGAGCGCCCGGGGGCGGCGGTGCTGCCCGTCGCGTCCAGGACCACACTGGCATTGATCACCCCCTGGGGCACGTTGACAAACGGCTGGGGCTGCGCGATGACGGCGGTAGTGACGCCAGGGGGCACCGCGCTGCCCACTGTGATGGTGTAGCTGGTGCTGCGCACGTTGCCCCGCGAGTCTGCAGGGCACGGGGGAGGGGGGGGGGGGGGTAAGCAGAGCCGGCAGCAAACCAGGCCAGGGGTGGGCTGGCATGGGGAAGGGTGTGAACGGGTGTCTGGCATGGGGAAGGGTGTGAGCAGGTGCTGGTTGGATGATCCATCAGAGGGTGGGGGTCCACTAGCTACCAGGCATGCTGGGCCCTGCTGCCAGGGCTTGCTGCCGGCAATGCTGCCAGGTGTGCCGTGGCCTGCCCCTCCTTGAATACTGCGCCCGCCAAGTTGCAGCGCCATGAGCTGCCCTGCCCGCCTGCCCATGGCTCCCCTGCAGCCCCACCCCACCCCCCAGCCCCCTGGCCAGGCCCTCCCAGCCTGCCCCACCTGTCACAGTGAGTGACACCACGTAGGTGCCCTGCAGCAGGTTCACGCTTGAGATCTGGCCGGTCGCGGGCGGCGGCGTCACTGGGCCGGCGGCGGACGTCACCGCCCACACGTAGGACTGGGCCGTTGCACCTGGCTGGATGACGGTGCACAGGGCACTCAGTTGGACAAACACGGGCACCCCCGGGGTCATCACTGGGAAGACCTGCAGGCAGGTGAGCGCACGTGGGGTGGGGTGGGGGTGGGGGTTCACATGCCACTGTGCCCTGCTGCAATATGCTGGGCACAGGGCGCAAGCAGGCAGATTGTAGATCGTGCATACAAATTCGTGACATGACATGCCGGCTGGGGCACGCACCTGGTTGGACTGGGGGGAGGTGATGCACGCCACCGTGCCGCCGCCTCCTGGCGACGGTCTGCAGGCAGTGGCGGCGTGGCAGCAGTGGGGTGGCGCATTGCAGTGAGAGGTGCGCAGACGTGGCGCTGGCGGCGGCGCAGGCATGGCTGATGGGTGTCATGGGCTATGTCATGGGGTATGTCATGTCATGTCATGTCAACGGGACCCGAGGGCCGGGTTGGCAACTCACGAGAAGGGCGACGGCGGTGGCGGCGGCGGCGGCGCGCAAGGCGCCCAGTAGCCATATGCCCAGATGCCTGCAGCGGCCAAAGAGGGAGGCAGCTGTTTCAGTTGACGGCAGGTCACGGCAGGTCACCCTGCCCGACCCAAGCAACACAGCCATGCCCACCCGCCCCGCCCCACAGGCACACCACAGATACATGTGCTGGACTGGAGAGAATCATGGATCCTGCATGGCATGGTGCACCCTTGTCGGAGCCCCCCACCGCCACCCCCCACCCACACGCAGCTGCCGCCTCACCTGGCGCATGCCCCCAGCTGGGCGCCGGGGCGGCAGCGGGCACGCGGCCGCCCTGCACGGCAGGCGTGGCAAAGTGGCCGCTGCTCCAGCTGCTGACGGGCGTGGCCTTGGCAAAGGACAGCTGCCGCCTGACCAGCTTCACCCCTGGGGGGACCTGGCTGAGCAGTTGCTCAAACTGGGACAGGCGCCGGCCCACGGGCGTGGCCGCCGCCGGGACCGGCTTGAAGCTCGCTGCCGGAGCGGGGGCCGCGTGCTGGATGGTGATCCTGTCGAACAAAGGGCGACCGGGCAGGTGCGGAGTCAGGGCGCGCGGCGGGGAGGGGGGGGGCTGGTGAGGGCGGGCAGGTGCAGGTGGGTATGCAGGAGGGCGGGCAGGCAGGCGGGCGGGCGGGCACACGTCTGCTCACCAGCACAGCGGGATCAGCGGGGGCGACGGCGGCTTGGGCGGTGAGGGAGCCGGTGGGAAAATGAATGGGGGGCTGAAAGGCAGCGGCGTGGGGCTGGGGAACTGCGGCAGGGGGGGCACGGTGGGCAGGCCAGTCAGCTGCAGTGGGGGTTGGCCCCCCGGGCTGGCAGCATACAAGTGGTGCTGAGGCAACCGTTGATCAGCGTGGGGGAGGGCGCCCCTGCGACACATGCAGCCATGCCGTGCCCATGCACTCCATGCCAGGGCATTCACCAGCGTGGTGCTGTCTGCTCCCGGCTGGGATGGGAGAGTCGTGCACGAGGGGGGGGGGAGCGCAGCTGGGAAGCCTTACCACTGGTGAGGGCCTAGGCGAGGGCGAAAATATCGGCCACCACGGCGAGGGCGACGGCACAAATGGCGACGGCGACGGCACAAACGGCGAAGGTGATGGCGCAGGGGTGGGCTGCATGCAAGCAACACACGGGGTGAGTGGCGGCCGGGGTGCTGGTGGCAGCTCTGGCAGCTGCTGCCTGCTGGGAGGAGCAGCCTGCCGGGTAGGGCGCAGCACAGCACAGCACAGCACAGCACAGCACAGCACAGCACAGCACAGCACAGCACAGCACAGCACAGCACAGCACAGCACAGCACAGCACAGCACAGCACAGCACAGCACAGCACAGCACAACGCAGCGCAGCTCGGCTGGGACGCCGGCATGCAAGGCCGGGGGACACGCACCGACGGCGGCGGCACTGGCGACGGCGGTGGTGGCTCAGCCTGGGGCACCACTGTCACCAGCTCACTGGCGACGGAGGAGCGCGTCACCTGCACACAAATCCACACCAGCGGGCAGCAATTCAGCACTCCAAGCCACTGCTTGAAGGGCCAGGTGCCACAAACAGGCCTGCCCACCGCCGCCCGGCTGACATGTAGAGGCCCCTGGGGTATTGCAGGTCCCAGGCCCAGCCTCACACCTGGCGCAGCCGCCTGCCAGTGCCCCCGGGGTACGCCATGGTCACAGTGACGCTCAGGTTGTAGGTCGGGTCGTCCCCCATGGGGGGGAGCGGGACCTGGTTCAGCGACACGCCCGTCTGCTCGTCCGTTCTGTTGCTCAGCATGCTGTTCATGACCACGCCATCCCAACGGACCTGCAGCAGCGCCACATCAGCAGGACCGGCGCAGCAGGTGAGCATTGTACCCAAGTCAAAAGCTGTACTGGCGGTGTGCTGCATCCAGGCAGGCGGGCGGGTGCATGATGGGTCCCCACCAGCCAGCCTGCAGACTGCGCACAGCGCGGCTGGGCCAGGGGGCGCTGCCACTCACCAGGCTCCAATTGTACGTTGCCTGAGCACCCGCAGGCATGTTAGGGACGATGGCGAACGCCGTGGTGTTCACGCCACAGAACCAGCTGGCATTGCCGATCAGCGCGCAGGCCGCATCCAGGGCCGGGATGGTGCCTGGTGGGATGTTCAGGAGCTGAATGGATGCCTGGAAGTCCATTGGATCCACGGCCGGGTTGCACTGCAGATCCAGGCAGCCTACGCCCTCTGCAGAATACACGTCAGGGGGGTTTGATGTGAGAGAGGGGGGAGGCTGCACGCCAAGGCACCAAGGCGGGTGGCAATCCAGGCGGCCACGGCCGGCAGGCGGGCCCTGCCACCGTGTTGGCCGCCCTGCGATACGGGTGGTTGCTGCCCCTACGGATGCTGAGCGCATTGGCTGGTGCCCCGGGTGTGCAGGCCTGCCGCAGCAGCAGGGAGCGCACGTGTCACATCGTCCGAGGTTGCCGGCTCGGTGGCGGAGAGCGCTGCGCCGCCGCTCGGCAGGGCAAGCACGCTGTCGATCGTCCCCTGCTGGATGCCGGCTGGGCTGCCGTCTGCAACGCCCAGCTGGAAGATGTACTGCTTGCCGGGCTGGACTTGGAAAGGCACGGTGGTCAGCTGCAATGCGGCAGGTGGGGAAGCGGGGCACGGGGGGGGGGGGGGGTGTCAGGCAGGGGGTGATCGCATCGCAGCGCGATGCCGGCGC
>Ga0315905_10006898_pt1 | contig 11546 bp, 11 predicted proteins | sample LakEriMetagenome_5_FD_203522 | JGI IMG/M metagenome (GOLD analysis project Ga0315905, IMG submission 203522) | Freshwater fungal communities from buoy surface, Lake Erie, Ohio, United States - Buoy 4 MA121 | ecosystem: Environmental > Aquatic > Freshwater > Lake | place: USA: Lake Erie, Ohio...
GGACAGTCAGTATAGGGGGATGCCACGGGCGGCTAGTAGTGGGCTGACAGACCTGTCGAACATCAAGTATATAAGGATGTCGGACGTTCCTTGGGATGATATAGACGAAATCGTTCGCGGCTGGGATACGGCTCTCAGTGAGGCGCAGACGGCTGACTATACGGCTGGTGCGCTTCTTGGATACGATAGAAAGTCCAAGACGATATACGTCCTCAACATCATACGGCGTAGGTTGGCTTGGGCTAAGATGCGTTCTCTCATCACGCTTCAAGCCGAGGTCGATTTGAAGGGCTACCCGCAAGCGGGAGTCATTGAAGGTGACGACGGAGATGAGCCAGCCATTCGCGTGCTTCGCATGGGTATGGAAGGTGTCGGTGGATTCAAGGGTGTCGTGGAAGACGTTCGTGACGCTCTTATGGGAAGAGTGAAGGTCGAGTTGAAAAACCCTCCCAAACGCTCAGAAGGCGGAGGCTCAAAGCTACTCCGCGCACAGTCGTGGCTCAACAAAGTTGAGGCTGGACAAGTCGTCGTGGTGCAAGCCGAGTGGACCAAGGACTTCATTGATGAACTTGATACGTTCCCTGACGGTAAGCATGATGACCAGATGGATGCAATGAGCGTTGCTTGGGAAATGCTGGAGAAGCGTGGTAAGTTACTTTTAGCCTAACAAAACACAAATAACGATAACAATATGACCTGCGAGATTGACGACTTGTTGAGCCAATTCACTGATGATGAACTGGTTAGAATGGACGGGTATGATGATTGCATCATCGGTATCGTGGAGCAATACGGACGGTCTCCGATCATCTGCTATGACAAAAGCAAGGTCATACAAAAGCTGATGGATGACGGGATTGAGAGCGAAGAAGAGGCTCAAGAGTTCTGGGAGTTCAATCAGGTGGGCGCGTGGGTTGGCGAATATACGCCTTGCTTCGTAACCCTTAAAAGCTAACGTGTGCGTATGATGGAAATAGCGCACTCCTACTTCAAATATCCGCCCCAAGACCCAGACGAGTTTGAGTCGCTTTGCCAATACGTCAGGGAGCTTCGTCCGAAGACGATCATGGAGATCGGTTCACGGCATGGTCGCTCCATCCTTCGATTGGCAGAAGCGTCCATGCCCTTCTTGGAGAGAGTTGTAATAGTGGACCTGCCGGGGTCTCTGTGGGGTAGAAACAACTCCGAGCAAGCCCTTCGTGACTGTGTCAAGAATTTGCAGGGCAGAGGCATCACGGTTGACCTTCACTTGATCGACTCCCATAGCCGAGAGGCGCACGCTTTGGCTCAACGCGAGCGCGGAAACGTGGACTTCCTTTTCATCGACGGGGATCACACCTACAAGGGAGTCCAGAATGACTACATTTGGTTCAGTCAGTGCGTCCGCTCTGGCGGAGCCGTGGCGTTCCACGATACCTGCGCAACTCCCGGTTTGGGGTGCGCTGGACATTACGTCGAGGTTCCAAGGTTCTGGAACGAGATAAAGACAGAGAACGACATCACGCTCCACACTCAGGGTTCGAAGTTCGGTATCGGCATCAAACCCATGAACTACTGATATGGGATGGATACTGAGCAAGGCTTTGGTGGACCGCTTAGAGAACTCGCGTTGTTCGCTGGAGCGGGTGGAGGATTGCTCGCAGGAAAACTCCTCGGATGGAAAACCGTCTGTGCTGTTGAACTCAACCCCTATGCCGCAGGGGTTCTTGTCGCTAGGCAAAATGAAGGATTTCTGGAGCCTTTCCCAATTTGGGATGACGTTCGAACATTTGAAGCGACGGCGTATAGAGGAATTGTTGACGTTATATCGGGCGGGTTTCCGTGCCAAGACTTGTCAGTCTCGTGGAATGGAAAGGGCATCGAGGGCAAGAGGAGTGGCTTGTGGTTCGAAATGTGCCGGATCGTCAAGGAGGCGCAGCCTAGGTTCGTCTTCATCGAGAACGTCCAAAACCTCAGATCAAAGGGACTCGATGTCTTGTGGAAATCCCTCGCCAAAGCAGGATACAGTTGCAGAAGTGGTGACTTCTATGCGTCCGACTTGGGTGCGCCCCATCTACGAAAGCGGACATTCGTTCTCGCGTTCCGGGAATGGACGCCGCTGGTCCTTGAGAGTGACTGCGAGCAGTGTGAATGCTGTGGAAAGACAGTCTGCGCGGGTTGCGGAGGAGATTATTCGGGATGTTCTTGCCCAAGGTCACATTCCAACGAAGGTTATCGCGTTGTCGCGGAAGATTGGGGACTTGTTGCCTACCCCGACAGTTCAAGACTCCGAGAACAACGCAGGTCCAGCACAGTTTCGCAGAAACACATATCCGTTGAATGTAATCGCTGGTGGTCCAGTGAACCCGATGTGGGGAGAGTGGCTGATCGGGTTCCCGCTAGGGTGGACAGACTTAAAGCCATTGGAAACGCTCAAGTTCCAGCAGTGGACAGACTCGCATGGCAAGTCCTCTATGGAATGATACGGGACAGGGCGTTGCCGAGTTATTGATTGCTGGGATCACCTAGGTCAGCTATAATTTGCCCATGAGAACTAATAAGGACCAGTCCATTATTCTGATCGAAAACCCGCTGACCGGAAACGAGTCCTTCGCTTCCGCTATGGGCCTTTCGGAAACTCTTGGAATGGCAAAGTATGCCAGACCCACTAGCGCACGCTCCGCTATCTCGCGAGAAGCATGGGTCGCTGCAAAAAAGGTCGTTCTAGTGCGTGACCCTAGAGAACGCTTTGAAAGTGCGCTTACACTGGCGTTTCTTCAAGCAGGTTCCAATTCATTCACGCCCGAGTTCAACGCCGTTCTTGCGGAGAACCTTGATAGCAAGGCTGTGGATAAGGCCGAAGCCGTTCTTCAGTTTCTCAGAGAGTCCATCGAACTCGCCCCAGAGTTCTTTCTTCCTCAGAGCAGGTGGCTCACGGCGAAGTTCGACTTGGTTTTAGCAACGCGAGACATCGCAGAATACTTCAATCGGGTCGTTGGAAAATGCTGTCTCCGAAAGAACAATCTCAGGTCTAACCCGCAGTTCAAGGCACTCCGTGGGCGAGGGGACTCGCCGCTAGTCAAAGTTGTATATGCAGAGGACTACGCCCTGTTTCAAAAGCTAAAGGTCTGGTCGCTCGATCCATTCGCCGTTCGCCTCGTTGAGGGCTACTGCAAGCGTTGTATGCAGAATGACGTAAGGTTTTCGGGGCTAATCGGAGGTAATCAGCTTTCCGATCAAGACGAAGCCCCGCAGCCCCAGCCAGACGAAGTAATCGAAGAAGTTCAAGATGACGGTGTTTTGCACGTTCGTGCGAAGAGAAAAAGGCAGAAGCCGTCCACGATAGATCAAGAGCTTGAGGTGATTGACACAAGTAGTGCTGAGGAGTAAGCTGCACAAAGCAAACCGCTCCACAGTCATGCCAAGCCTTCTTAGCCTTCTTGGATTTTCGAAGAAATCGAAAGTCAACTCACTCTCCCCGGCAGAAGCGGCTATGCTTTCTCGCCTCCCTGACGAGAAGAGTCGCGAGTTTATCGAATACCGCATCGGTGTTCCTATCCACAAGTTCACGGACTACTCCAGCTATGTAAACGCTGGGTCGAAGAAGGTCTGGGCGGCAATGCGTGCCGTTCGACTCATTTCCGCCACAGCCATCTCCGCCAACTTCAAAGTAGTGGATGCAACGGCGGCTGATGATTCGCTCAAGGTCGAGCCTACTCCTCGCGATCCTGATACCGTTGCGTTCGCCAAGGGCAGGTTTCTTACCAAGCCGAACCCCTACGATACTTGGGAAGAGCTAATCGACATGACGGTGGCTCATTTGGAGTTCACTGGTAATGCCTATTGGCTGAAGGACGAGAGCGACCTTGTCGGTAGACCATCCGCCCTTTTCCCCTTGCTCCCTCAAAACGTGAAGTGGATTCCTTCGCTGGATGAAAAGATTTCGGCATTCGTCTACACGGTAAACGGTAAAGAGCTTAAATTTGAACCGGAGCAGATCATCCATTTCCGATACACCAATCCCTCTGACCTGATCGCTGGTCTTGGTAGTATGGAGTCTGGCGAAGACCTCTATCGGGATGCAATGGCTCAAACGGAAATCCGCTTGAAGTTCAAGGAGAACGGTGCGCAGCCTTCTGGGGTTATGACATTGGACGACGGATCGGTTTCTGACGAAGTGGAGTGGGAAAAACTCCGCAGAAAGTTCCATGCCGAATATGCTGGCAAAAAGAACTCAGGAAAAGTCGCGTTCCTCAACGGCAAGTGGTCCTATCACAAGCTAGGTCTCACGATGTCTGAAATGCAGTCCTTGGAGGAGTCCAAGTGGACCGTTGAGCAGATTTTCCTCAATCACGGCGTGCCGCTTTCTATCGCTGGCGTGCAAGGTGCGGCGAACTACGCAACTGCCAAGCAGGATGAGATCAATTTCCGTCGCTACAAGATCGTCCCCCTCATCGACATCATCGTTGGTAAGATCAACGCGGACGGGTTTATTCAGAAGGTCAATCCCTTCTTCAAGTTGGTCTACGAACTCTACGGAGTCATTGATACCGAGCAGATCACCAAGGCGCACCTTCCGCTTCTCCGCGAAGGGGTTATTACACGCAATGAGTTTCGCGAGTTGATTGGATTCCGTCGAGTCGAGAATCCGCACATGGATCAGATCATGGTTATGGTCAACACCATCCCAATCGAGCTTGCAGGTTTGGCTAATCTCTCCAATGAGGACATGCTTCGCGCCTACGGAGAAACGGTTGGTGGAGACGTTGAGGACATCACCGGGGAAATCCAGAGTGAAAGCCCATCAGACGACGTAAATCAGAGGAGCCTGACCGTCCGAGGAACGCAGTCACAGGTCGCTAAGTCGTATCCAGCCAAACCGAAAAAGCGTAGGCGTTGACTATGAACACACCGGGAAACCTCGCGTCTTCTACATATGTCAGCGCCGGGGCGGAACCAGACGCCGTCGCTTATGCGATAGTTCGTCGCTATCAGCAACGCGGGAAGTCTTTGAGGGTCCAAGAAGCGAATGAGTCACTTCGTCTACTCCAAGTTCTTTATCGTGCGGAAGCGGTTCGACTGGTGGCGTCTCCGGTCGAGCAGACGCTAGAGGGCTATGTTCTTTCGGTCTGCGAGTCCGTTGAACGAACCTATCGAGCCGTCTACGGGCAACGAGCCGTGAGTAAAGCACCGGAAGGGCATCACCTACCTCCAGAGGTAATGCGTGCTTTGTGGGAGAACGGGCTAGAGTCTAGCGAGCGTGGTCCGAGGCTTGAGAATATCCTGCATCTACAGTCAATGCACAACGAGGTGAGTGCGCGTGCCTTTAGGGCGGCTGCTGAAATCTTGCAAACGGAGGTGCGACCCTCCATTATATCGGAAGTCGCCTCGCGCTCTGCCTCCCACACGCCGCTTCTGGCAGGAATCTGGGAAACAACTAAGAGTGCAGTCAGGACTGCGGTAGAGAGTGCGATCAAGGCTGGGAAGAGCTTTCAAGATACGCTCAAGCTCGTTCGCCAGAAAGCTACACAGATTGCCAAAGGTCGAAGCGGGGTTATCGCTAGAACGGAAGCTGTTAGGGCTACCAACGTAGGCGTTGCGGTAGCTGCAAGGCGCAGCCCAGTAGTCTCCCATATAAGTGTGGTCGGTTGCATGTTCGTGGAGTGGAAAGGACCGCACTTTTATCGTGGCTTGCCGACGTGTAATATCCAAAACGTCCCGGCTAGTGACGTGGATAGTTTAGAGTTCCATCCGAACCACACTGGCTTTTTTGCTGTAAGCGGGATTACTGACAGTAACGGGCTGTCTCCGAGTCTTCAGTTGACGGCTGGAAGCTGAGGTTTGCACGCTCGTGCAATATCAGTTGCGGTAGTTTTCGCTAGTGGTAGAATTGTCATATGGCGAAGTTCATCAAGATCAAGCGTGCCGGGATTACTCAGACGACAAAATCCCAACCGTCTGTGGTCATTCCGTCGATTATCGGAAAGACGGTTCGCTACCGTGTCGGCTCTGGTGAAGACGCCGTGGACGTTATTGGCCTAGTCCGTGAATTGAACGGAGGGATCGCCACGGTCTCTCCCGCTATCCCCAACCCTGACGGCATTCTCTATGTCGCTAAGGATGCTGCGTTCATCGTCCCCGTGGATCAACTGGACCTAATCGACGTTCATTATCGAGCCGATAGAAACGTGAAGGCGTTCGAAACGCGTGATCCGCTTGAAACCACTAAGGCTGCGATGGAGGTCAAGAACGATGGACTCATCGTGGACTATCAGGATGTCACCTTTGAGGGCTACGGCTCCACGTTTAAGAACGTGACCCCGGCTGATCGAGACGGCGACTACATCATGCAGGGAGCGTTCGACCGCACGCTTCGTCAGTTTATGGAGAACCCTGTCATGCTTACGGACCACACGCGTTCCGTAAAGAATCTGATGGGCAAGTATGACAAGGTTTCGGTCAACAATCGAGGGCTGGCTTTGCGCGGTGTAGTCACCAACTCCCCCCATCCTGACGCAGTCCATGTCCGCTTTCAAATCATGGAGAAAGCCTTGAAGACCCTCAGTATCGGTGGGTTCTTCTACTACATGGATGACTACAAGGGCATCGAGGAGATCGAATTGCACGAAACTTCGCTGGTAGTGATTCCAGCAAATCCCGACGCAAGTTTCAATGTTCGTTCCATCACCGAGGATGTCGCGGCGAAAGCGTTCCAACGCTACAAGTCGCTGAACGGTGGCGAGCTTCGTCGCTGTGAAAAGAGTTTGCTTGGAGAAAAAGCTCCGCCCTCGCTGGTCGCGCCATCCTTTATGGCAGCATCGGCTCGGCGTGGTCTCACCCTGCATGAAGAGGGCTACTCCGGTGACGGTTTGAAACCAGCCACAGTTGCTGACGCAACTAGAATGGCTAACGGTGACGCACTGAGCGAAGACAAGTGGCGCAGAATCGGCCCTTGGATCGCGAGGCACATCGGAGACCTTGACGCAGTTGACGGGGAAGAAATCACTCCCGGTCTAGTCGCCATGCTCCTCTGGGGAGGTGGTTCTTCTAAAGAGACAGCTATGCGTGCTCAGTCATACGCTGAACGCTTAGTGGAACGACTAGACACCCCTGATACCTAAAAAGCCATGACCTTAGACGACCGAATCGCAGATAGTATCCGACGAAATCCCGACAGGAAAAACTGGGAGATCGCTAAGAACTTCAAGGGAGTTTCAACTGTCGATGTCGAACGCGTTAGGGTAGCGATGGGCAAGGGTGCTCCGTCCACTTCAAAAACGGCTAGTCGCAAAGATAGTGTAGAGGAAGCGGCTGAGTCTCCCTCCTTCAAGATCGCTGGAATCTCACTCAGTAATCGCTCAGTTCTTTCCAGACGACCAGCGGAGTCTGCCGCGAAGTATCTTCGTAAGCTGGCAAACGGAAAAGCCTACGCAACCTCCGATTTGGCGAAGGCTTGGGGGATGAGCGAGGAAACGATTCGCAAGCACGCCAGAGATTTGGGCTGTCTTAAATTCGTTGAGGTAGAACCTGACGATTGGAAGCCTATGGTGATGAACCCCGAAACTGCTAAACAGTTCCACATATGAAAGAAGTCGATCTCTCCGCACGCCGCGTTTCTTCTGATGAGTCAATGGCAGAGGTGCTTCGCGCCCGAGCCGAGTTGGCGAAAGCCAAGAAGGAACTCTCCGCCCTTCGAAAAGATCGTGATGAGTTGCTCATGCAATACTCCGATCTTGTTGAAGCCAAGACCCCCGATCCGGTAAAGCCAACGAAGGCCAGTAAGAAAAGTGGTGACAACGGAACTATTCGCGTGATCTGCGGAGACTTGCACGGATCGCGAATGGATAGAGCAGCAGTTGAGGCGTTCCTTGACGATCTCTCTAGGTGGAAGCCGCAGGAAATCGTTCTTCTTGGAGATATGGTAGATTGCGGCGGGTTTGCTGCCCAGCACCACGTTCTTGGATACGTTGCCGAGACTGAGTATAGCTTCCAAGACGACATTGCGGCGGGTAATTGGTTTCTTGACCAGATCCAAGCAATCGCCCCTGACGCTCAGATCCATTATTTGGAGGGCAACCATGAGGACAGGGTCGAGCGGTGGATCGTTGACCAAGTGCGTTCAAATACTAGAGATGGTGAGTTCCTTAGAACCATTCTCTCGCCAGATGCGCTTCTGAATCTGTCTAGGCGCGGAATCTCCTTCTATAGGAGATCAGAGGTGCATATCCCCGGTTTCCCTCCCGGCTGGGTGAAGATGGGCAACATCTACTTTGTTCACGAGTTGGGTAAATCCAAGAATGCCGCAGCCGATTCCGTTTCTAGAACTGCTGGTAATGTGGTGTTTGGGCATACCCATCGAGAGGATTCGGCCACGCGAGTCCTACCTAACGTGGGATTAGTGAAGGGGTGGAATCCCGGCTGTCTATGTCAGCGGCAGAAACTCTATATGCACTCCAACCCGTCCGACTGGTCACATGGCTATGCCGTCCAGATCGTTGACGAGTCAGGTGAGTTCCTGCACTTGAATATTCCCATCTGGCAAGGTCGCTCCTTGGCAGGAAATCTTCACGGAATGCTTCTGAAGTAGAAGTGATTAGAAACACTTGACGATCTCTAGTTTTCCACATACTTTTTGAAACATCTTTTCTCCTAAAGTGTCGTGCCGCATATCGGCTCGGTCGATCAGCAGAAAGCCCAACCAATACCAAAGACAATACCATGAAACTGACCCTCAAGGAAAAACTCCGGTTGGCACATCTGAAGTCGATCAGTGCCGACAAAATCACGGACACCGAAAAGTCCGAAATGGTCGCCCTCGAAACGAAGGCGAACAACGCAAACGAGAATGTCGATGAGATCGTCAAGGCTTACGCCCCCGATCCCGAAGAAACCGCCAACGACGGTGCGCTCACTCCCGAAGAACTTAGCGACATCGTCGTGAAGGCTGTCAAGGACGCCACCTCCGAAAGCGGCATTGATTCGAACAAGCTCGTGGAAGAAATCACTGGCGCGATCAAGGCTCAGAAGACCGTCACGGTCGATGAGATCGAAGCTGTCATCACCAAGCACCTTGGTGGCAACGGAATCGACAAGGAAGCCCTCGTCAAAACCATCCGCGACACCATCTCCGCCCAGCGCACCGAAGGTTCGATCACCGAGAAGCAGTTTGAGAAACTCCTCGACAAGTTCGCCGCCTCCGTCAAGGCTCCCCGTGCCAACCAGTTCCCCGAAAGCGGAAAGGGTTCGCGCCCTGTCGAGCACCGCTCCGGTAACCTCTCGGTTGCTGAGAAGCAGTTGCTCAACATCTGCTTGATGAACGTCAGCGCGGACGCCAAGGCTTCGACCATCAAGTCTGGTGGTTCGATCCCCACTGGCATCAACGATGGCATCACCGCCGAACAACTCAGCAACGCTCAGACTCGTGGTTCCGCTCGCCTCAAGAGCCTCCGCGATTCCGTCGTGCTGGGTGGCAAGACGCTCACCACGGGTGGCTCGGGCGAAGGTGCGGAGTTGGTCTTCACGGATCTCTCCTCGCTTCTCCAAGAGCGCATGTATCTCAATTCCGACCTCGCTATGGAAATGATGGCTTCGGAAATTCAGATGCCGACTGATCCGTTCAAGTTCCCGATGACCACCACCCGCCCTGTCTTCAAGGTTGGTGCTGAGAATCCCGGTAGCAACCCCGGCGCGAGCAATCCCGGCACGGCGAACATCACCCTTGACGCCAAGAAGCTGATCGGTATGTCCGATTATAGCTACGAAGCCGACGAGGACTCCATCGTTGCCGTTCTTCCGATGCTCACCGACGGTCTGTCCGCTGGTGCTGCTGAAGCCTTCGAAAGCGCCCTCATCGAGGGTGATACGACTGCTACTCACCAGCACTCGGATTACCACGCCGTGACCAACCACCACGCGAAACTCTTCAAGGGTTTCCGCAAGTATGCGCTTGCTGGGTCCATCAAAAAGGATCTCAGCACGGGCAACATCAACGCCTCCAACATCAAGGCGATGCGGAAGCTGATGCAGAAATACGGTGTGCGTCCCCGCGACCTCATCCTCATCGCTGGTCCCCAAGCCTACAACGATCTGGTTGGGCTTGACGAAACCCTCACCTTCGAAAAAGTGGGTTCGGCTGCTGCCGCTCGCATTCTCACTGGTGAAGCCGCCTCGATCTTCGGCATCCGCATCGTGGTTTCCGCGCAACTTCGCGAAGACCTCAACGCCTCCGGTGTCTATGACGGCTCCACCACGACCAAGGGTTCGCTTCTGCTCGTTCACCGCCCCTCGTGGATGGTTGGCGTTCGTCGCGGATTCACCCTTGAGGTGGACGTTGACAAGATGCAGCAGGTCAACTACGTCATCGCCAGCTTCCGCCGTGCGTTCACGCCGATGGAAACGCCCAGCACCTCGCTTCCGCTTGTGTGCCTCGGCTACAACAACACGGCTGCGTGAGGCTTGTAGCTTACATTTCTCGTCAGTAGGCGTTTGCCGACCTTGCTGATGCGGATAGCAGAACCACCGCTCCGAAAGGGGTGGTGGTTTCTTCTTTTGCAGTTGTGTGCCGCTATACAACCCTTATACTTCTTTCATGGCAAACACTACTCGACCTATTGAGGTCATTCTGTGCAATCAACACTACCCTAGATCGACTGAACTGAGGGTAAGGGGCATGTCATTGTGGGAAGAAGGTATTAGGGCTTTCGGAGACAAGCCCGTGACACTGTCGTCCGACAAGGATCAATATGGAGACGTATGTATTACTTGGGGTCCAAGAATGCCCGAACTAGCTCACTTACACGCCGTCCACCACCTTGTAATGGAGTGTGGTTTTCTCGGGGACAGACTAAACAACTTCTTCGTAGGGTTTTCTGCGCTGAACGGAATGGGTAAACCTGTTGCGCCAGTGATTCAAGGTGCTGGGCAGGAGTGGTATGGTGATCTGAAGCCATTACCTAAAAGGATCGAACACAAGAACGTAGTCATTCTGGGTCAGGTTGCGAAAGACGCCAGCCTCATACCAATTCACGCATCCGACGACGGGCGTCCACGGGCTTATTGCGAATACCTTAGACGGTTAGCCAGCTTCCTTGAGAGGCGAGGTTGTGCAGTCGGGTTTCGCGGACATCCGCAGGACGCAGTTTGGACTAACATGGTCGCCCCAGATGTTTTCAAGTTTGATGACGCTGGTTGGGATAAAGAGAAGGTTTTTGAATGGGCGGATCTAGCCGTAGCGTTCTCCTCAAACTCACTGGTAGAAGCCTTCATGGCTGGGATAGACGTTATGCCAGCACACCCCGGCAGCATGTGTTGGGATGTTCGAAGCACAGTAGATCAACAAGCCTACTTCGATGACGAGCAGAGAAGGGCTTGGCTAGATCAGGTAGCATCCTCTCAGTTTTCGTCTGAAGACATTCGGTCAGGAAAAGCGTGGGCGAGAATCCGACCAGCGTTTGCACGCTCGTGCAATCTGTAGTTGCGGGGTGGCGGCGTTCCTGTTATGCTTTACTCGCTATCAGCAAATATATGAGAACAGTGAAATACGTCGGAGAACCCAAGAACATCGGTCG
>Ga0315905_10006899_pt1 | contig 11545 bp, 11 predicted proteins | sample LakEriMetagenome_5_FD_203522 | JGI IMG/M metagenome (GOLD analysis project Ga0315905, IMG submission 203522) | Freshwater fungal communities from buoy surface, Lake Erie, Ohio, United States - Buoy 4 MA121 | ecosystem: Environmental > Aquatic > Freshwater > Lake | place: USA: Lake Erie, Ohio...
ACATTACCATAAAATACAGGCTTACTATGAAGACCAGCGGGAAAAGACCAATGCCAAACTTCTCGGGCAATTTGGAAAAGAAGGATTTTTCAGATTTAAGAAACAGCATCACAACACAGCGCTGGAGGAGCTGCTGAAAAGCGAAGGGAAATGGGAAGACAAAATCATCCATTCGGAATCAAGACTTGTAAGGCAAAGTGATCCTGTTTTTCATACCGAAACAGTTCCATTTGGATTGCTGGACTACCGCTCCCATTTTTTCTCTCCGGTGAAGCAATTCCTTGGAATGCACTTTGATACTTTTTATTTTAATCTGGTCGTGATTTGGTTGATGGTAATTGTTTTATTTTTGACCCTCTATTTTAATGTGCTCAAAAAAATCACCGGTATCCGCCTGATCAACAAAAAATAAGCCATGAAATCCGGAATCATTCAACTTCTCTTACTTTCCTCCATAAGCATCGGCTTTTTCGCCTGCGGGACCAGGAATAGTCTTGAAACAGAAACAAAAAACCTTGATTCGCTGCTTCAGCATGATACCCTAAAAGAGCAGATTCAGGAATTTGTTCATATTTTTCCATCCCAGGTAAAGGTGGCAAGGCTTTTTAAAAATGCGGGGCTGAAGTATCAGTCAACCGAGCTTGCTCCGCCAGCCTGTGTTGAAAAACTTACCAACAAACAGGAAAAGGCTCTGGCTTTGGGTATTCTTGGCGTAGACATGGTGTATTCTGCCATGAACAACCAGACCCAGCTGGCGATGACCAATATGAAGATTTCCCGAAATCTGGCAACCGATCTGGGACTGGAATCCGTTTATGCCGAGCAGGATTATGTACGCAAATTTGAGCAGAATCTGGGCAATCAGGATACGCTGGAAGCCCTCATCAAGGATCTGTTTGCTGAAACAGATGCCTTTTTGAAAGACAACAAGAAACTGGATCTGAATCTCCTATCTTTTGCCGGGGGCTGGACAGAATCGGTTTATCTGGCGAGCACTTACGCCTATGCCTCGAAAAACAAAGGAATTGTTCAGCTCATAGGCGATCAGCTTATTTCGCTGGAGCCTTTGATACAGCTTTTCAGGGAAAATAAAAGAGAAGCCAACAACGACGAACTGGTAATGGAACTCGAAGGGGTGCGAAATGCCATCCGGGCCGGAATAGTTACTGAAGAAACCGATACCGAGCCAATGGTGATTGAAATGGATGATAAAAAGCTCGAAAATCTTATTTCAAGTCTTCAGATTATCCGCAACCGGATCATCAAACCCAAACTTTGATCCATGAAGGCAATTTTCTTTCCTATTTTCATGGTTGCACTGTTGTCGGCAATTCCAGGTTCTGGCCAATCCCAGTGTAAAACGCTCAAAGAACAAAAGAGCGAATTTGTAAAGCTGGTAAAACCTTATGATTTCGAAGGTATTTCTGGTGGAATTCTGAATGCCGGCAAAACGAGAAGCATTTCTGTTTCTGTTTTTTCCAAAGTGAAATACAGGTTGCACTTCAGAACCGAAGGATTTGAAAATCCGGTCATCATCCGCGTAATGACAATAAACAGGCAGTTGCTATGGTCGAATGAAAAAGATCCCGGAAATGTGCTGTACGAATTTATCCCATCAAAATCAGATAAGTACTTCGTTGAATTCAGCGCTCCGGGAAGCGCGTATGATGATGTAAGGGGATGTGTTTCGGTGGTTTTGAGTTCAAGACCCTATTAATTTATTTGCCAGATGCTGAACAGGTTAATGATGCAGGGATTTCTCAAAATTTTGGCTGGCATTGTTGTTCTTATTATCAGTACCACAGTCGGCATAAATGCACAGCAGCCTTCTCCCATGAAGCAGATTCAGAACTGCTCAAAAACAAAAAATATCAGGGATAAATTCAAAGCTTCGATAAAAGCTCCTTATGAGATTGACGGTTGTGCATCCAAGGCCATCCTCTATGGTGAGCCGGGGCAGGATGCCATTATTCCGGTTTCCGTGCTGGGAAAGCAACGCTACCGGATATATTTTCAGCATGAAGGATTTGAAAAAGATGTTTTCGTCAGGGTCAGCACACTTAATAAAAAGTTGATATTCAGCAGTGAATCTGATCCCTCCCAAAATATGTTTGCCTTTGTTGCTCCGAGAACCGAAAAATATTTCGTGGAATTTTTCTTTGCTCAGGGATCAGATCCGGATGCTGTGGGCTGTGTGGCTGTGGTAGTAGCCACCAGAGAGTTTTAAACTGTTTTATATCACCACCTTAACTAATTTTAAGGCTTTTTTTTCAGGCCCATTTTAAAAAGTACTAAATTCGTGTCAACTTTTAACTCGCAACTGACATGACCACCTGTTCGAAATCTTTTCAAATCATTGCAGCCACCGTGCTGATTTTTCTATTTTCTTCCACCCTCTCCATGGCCTATGTCTTTCGGGTTCTGGGGGTGAGCGGCAAGGTAAAAGTTAAACATGGCGAAACCGAAACGGTAATTCGTGCTGGCACCCAGCTTTTGCCAGGCCAGACTATTATACTGGAAAGCGGATATTGTGGTCTTCTGCACGCAAAAGGCAAAACACTCGAGCTGAAAAAGCCAGGCCGGTATTCTGTAGAAGAACTTGATAAAAAAATCGGGACTGCCGCCAATGTAAAGGTAAAGGTTTCAGATAAGTACTTCGATTACATCATGGGTCAGCTTTCGAAAACGGATGCAGAAGATCTTGAGAAATCAGTAAGGCAACATATGGAGGTTCCCGGGGCGGTACAACGGGGAAGTGAATCCAACAAGGGAATCGGAACAGCTATTGTTCATGCCTTTCCCAAAAACGAAATCCTCCCGGATACGTACGCCATCAGCTGGGATCCTGTACCTGGTGTTAAATCTTATGCCATTGAGCTGAAAGACCGCTCAGATGAAATCATTGTTTCAAAAAAAGGAATAAGTGATACAAAGTTCCTGTTGGATTTCAGCAACAAGCCGTCACCGGACTCCTACACGCTGATCGTCAGTTATACCGGAGCAGAAATCGGTAAATACCACGAATATGAATTCATGGTAAATCCTAAAAATGTGGTTGAACTTCAGACAGAAGCTGATCCTGCTACCCTACTGCTCAATGGTATGGTCTGTGAGGAAAAATACCTGTTTATGGATGCACTCAAATATTATGAAAAGGCCTATAAACTCGAACCAGAGGTAGCCGCATACCAGGAAGCCCTGAAAAATCTGAAAAGAAGACTAGGTAAACAGTAGAAATCCTTATTCCGAAAATCCCTTGAAGATTATTGCATCTGTCTTTTTTATGATTTTTGCAGCCTGCTTTTTTTCTGTGCTGAATACGGAAGGGTTTCAGCTTACAGGTAGCATCCTGCTGGCATTCTCACTTTATGCATCGGCTTGCAGTTTTCGGGATTATTATAATCCTATGCTGCAGGGTTTGCTTGTGATAGCTTTGTTAATCAGCTTTTTTTATTTCCTTACAAAAACGAATGCCGCAGACTGGCAATTTCCTTTGGTTACTGAAGAAAATCAAGGATTATTACCTGTTTCAGGCATGGTACAGGCTGCAATTGTTCACATCCTTTGCCTGCTGGCAAATGTGATTTACATGAGTATTGGTTTTGGAAAAGCCAGAATGCCCGATTATAATAAAGCCTTTTCTGTAAGTCTTAAAAACAGACCAGCCGGCCTTGAGCAACAAAAACCTTAAAATACTGGTTTTAAGTGCATATGACATAGGTGGTGCATCTATTGCAGCCATCCGTTTGCACGAAGCTCTGCTCAGGTCCGGTGCTCAGTCCAGGTTGCTTACCCTGCACAAGACCAAATCGGACATTCCCGAACATTATCAATTCCAGCCAAAAGGAGGAATTGGCGAAAAAATCAGTTTGAAGCTTCGCCAGCGCCAGGAACATAAACTACGAAATTCCCTTCGCTTCCCGCCAGACCAGAATATGGCCGGCAAATACAGCCTTCCTGTAGCTTCCCACGAAATCCATACATCACCGCACTGGAAATGGGCCGATGTGGTGAATGTACATTGGGTAAATGAATGGATCAGCACAGAAAGCCTGCTTACGCATGCAGATGAAAAGCCCGTAATCTGGACCTTGCACGACGAGCATCTGTTCACAGGCGGATGCCATTACTCCGAAAGCTGCCGCGGCTTCGAGACAGATTGCAGCAATTGCCCACTGCTGGCCGACAGCAGTCTGCCGGAAATCGCCTCCCATTCGCTCAAGGCTAAGCTGCATGCGCTGCAGCAATTTCAGCCCAAAATGAAATTCACTGCTCCCTCACAGTGGATGGTAAATAAAGCAAGCAAAAGCAGTCTGCTGTCCGGAATTGAGGGCAAAAGAATTTTCAACAGCCTCGACCGGCAGATTTTTCTTCCTGTCCCGCAGGAGGTTTGCCGGGAAGTGTTAGGCCTTCCGAAGGATAAAACCATCCTGCTATCGGTAACCCAGAACATGGAAGACGAAAGAAAGGGCTACAAACTGCTGAAGGAAACCCTCAACGGCCAGCAATTTCCGGAAGATTGGATGCTCTGCACCGTTGGTAAACTGGATTCTCAGCATTTGGTAAGCGGAATTCCGCATCAGCATCTGGGCAGTATCAACGACCACCGGCTGATGGCCATTATTTACAACTCTGCCAATGTTTTTGTTCATCCGGCCACGGAAGACAATCTGCCGAATGTGGTAGCAGAAGCTCTGATGTGCGGCATTCCTGTGGCTGGCTTCAATATTGGCGGGATGCCTGAAATGGTAAGTAACGGAATCAATGGAACGCTGGCAGATGAACTTTCGGAGGTGGCCCTTTCCGAAGCTATACGGCAATCTCTAAAACTTGTCCCCAATGCCGACTCCATTTCCAAGGCTGCAGCAGAATGCTATTCGCCGCAAAATCAGGCAGAAGCCTATCTGGAACTTGCCGGCAGCATGATCGAAATTTAGTTGGAGAAGTACTGAAACTTTAAGAATCCTCCGGAAGAATAATTTCCGGCAATTTTCAACCCTCCACCTTCCGGCGACATCACATTGTTCATTTCCCTGAAATCCACCGGATTGGGCGAACCAAACAGCGCCGGTATTTCTGCAAGCAGCGAAATGGTATTCCTGGGACCAAATGCAACTTCACCACCGGCAGAATTTTTCAGATCCAGCCTGATTTCCCGGTAACAGGCATTTCCGGTGACATGAAAAAGGAAAGCACCGGAAGTATCAGCCTTTTGAAAATTCCCTTCGAGCACCATAAATTTAAATTCATCCGACCAGGACCAGTACATGCCCGAGCCGGCCTGAAGTACAGGAACATCTGCGCTTCCTGCCCTGTTGGATAGACTATCAAGCCCGATTCCGATGTGCAGATATTTATACTTCCGGAGGGGAACCTTTTCAAAACGGATTATGGTATGCCCACCATTGTCGAGGGCCTTGATCAGATGATAGGAAAGTGGCTCGGCATAAACATCCATCGGATTATCCGATTCCAGCCGGATATTGGAAAGAAAATATTGCAGCTTTGAAAACGATAGAAGGGTTCCGGAAGAATCCGTTACCGGAAGTCCGGGGGAGAGATTGCTGCCCATGTTTTTATGGTGCAGGGAAATCTCAATGGTCATTTCCTGTACCAAGGGATCCTCCTCACGGCAACCGGAGAAGACAAAAAGATATGCCGCCCAGAAAACAGTGACAATAAAAAAAGAACAAGGCCGCAACATTTTGGCAATTACCGGCATTTTTTTTTGAATTTACATGCAAATTATCCTTTAAGAAGCCTTGTGGCAAGCCAAAAGAAATACATTTGCCCTGCAATGAAAGTTGTATCCGGCTTTTTTCTGTTTCTCTCGCTGACAGTGTTGCTTCTAGCCTCCTGCAGCACAAAGGAAATCCTCCCTGCTTCCGTGGAGGGCGGATATGAATACTATCCGGTGAACATTGGGAACAGCTGGATTTACCAGGTAGACACCATTGGTTATCGATCAAGGTTTGTTTCTGCTAACAATCAAATTGTAACAGATACCAGCCGGGGAAGATTCTTCCTCAGGGAACTGATTGCCGATTCCATTGGTCTGCAGCAGGGCAACGCCCTTTTCAGGGTAGAAATCTACCGCTCTGCCGACAGTCTGGGCCCCTGGACCATTGACTCGGTGTGGAGCATACAGCGGGGACAAGACAAAATCCTTAAAACTGAAAATAACAGGCCCATTGTCAAGCTCAAGTTTCCCCTTCAACAGGGAAGCCGATGGGATGGAAATCAGTACAACAGCCTGCAGGACAGTTCTGAAACCAATTGGTTTACCGTAAAGGAACTGAATAAAAATTTCAGTTTCCGCAACAATTTCTATCCTTCGGCGTTCATCATTGGAAAATCCGATTCCAGCTGCCTTGGAAAAATCAGGTATACAGAAAGATACCTCAAAGGCATCGGGCCGGCATTCATACAAAAAACAAGTCTGATTTATTCTCAGGAAGGTCCCGACCCCTGCGGAAACCTGCCAAGGATTGAATCAGGAAAAGAACGCAACTATACCCTGATAAAATTTGAAAAAGGTTCTTAGATACGCCCTCGCATTTGCCGCCCTATATCATTCTATGGCGCAGGCCCAGAACAAAAAGTATGTGGTCTTTTTTGATAAAAAAGTCCAGGGCAATTCGTTTTCACTCAATAATCCTCAGGCATTTCTGAGCCCTCGCTCCATTCAGCGAAGGCAAAATCAGGGCCTGCCACTGGACAGCAGTGACCTTCCTGTTATTCCAGCCTATATGAGCCAGCTTGGCAGCACTGGTGCCCAGGTTTTATATCAGCTTCGATGGCTGAATGGCGCCATCATCGATTGCAATGATGTTCAGTATCAGGCAGTAATGAACCTCCCCTTTGTGGAAGGTGTAAACCCGCTGAACGCAAAAGCACCCGATAGCCCGGTAAGAAAGAAACCCAATTCGGGCACCCAAAGCCTGGATTACGGGCAGTCGCTCCAGCAAAATATGCAACTGGAACTTGATTCGATGCACAGCTGGGGTTACCACGGAGAGGGCAAACTGATTGCTGTAATGGATGCAGGTTTTAAGAATGTAAATAACCATCAGGCTTTCAGCCATCTGTTTCAGGGACAGAAAATCAAAGGTGTTCGTGATCTGGTGGCACGCGATGGCGAAGTTTATCAGGATCACTGGCACGGCGGTGCCGTTCTGAGCAACATCGCAGGTTATCTTCCGGGAAGCCTTATCGGCGGAGCATACGGAGCTGATTATTACCTGATCCGCAGCGAAGATGCCGGCTCGGAAAATGAGATAGAATGTGCCTATTGGGTGGTTGGTCTGGAACTTGCCGACAGCATCGGAGCAGACCTTGTTAATTCTTCCCTTGGCTATACGACTTTCGACACACCAAGTCTGGATTACACCTACAACAGCTTGAACGGTCAAACCAGTATTGCATCCAGAGCGGCTGGAATGGCAGCTTCCAAAGGCATGGTAGTAGTAAACAGCGCCGGTAACGAAGGAAATAACAGTTCGTGGGGCGGCTGGATTTCTGTTCCGGCAGATGCTCCCAATATTCTTGCTGCCGGGGCCATTGATGGCAGCGGCACAGTGGTCGGTTTCAGTGGAAAAGGTCCCACGCCAGATGGACGAACAAAGCCAGACCTTGTAGCCATGGGCTCAGGTGCTGTAACGGCTGATGTTTTCGGCAATACCGGTATTACCTTCAACAGCGGAACATCCTTTTCAGCACCCATTCTGAGCGGTCTGGTGGCAGGATTCTGGCAGGCACATCCTCAGCTACCCGCTTTGCAGGTAATCAACCTGCTAAAAAACAGCGGATCCAACCGGGATTCGCCCAACAGCGTTCTGGGCTGGGGAATACCTGGCTTTATCCGGGCTCATATTCTCGCAGGTGCCAAGCCAAACCTCAGTTTTCCATTTGAAATCAGAGTCTTTCCAAATCCTGTAAAGGGCAGCGATGTAAAAGTGAGCCTTTTCCCAGGGCAAACATCTGAAATTCTGGAATATCAGCTGATGGATATCAAAGGAAAGCTGATATCCAAAGGCGAGCTGACATTTTCAGATTTAAAATCAGAAGTTCAGATTCCGGTTCGTGATGTAAAACCGGGAACCTATCTGCTTAATATCAGCGGCAGGAAGGGCAAAGCGAGCAAAAAAATCATTCTGAACTGACTACGGGCCTGCAGTATGTCGAGGCAAAAAAGTATCCGCTTCCGCGAGAGTAAATCCATGCACAACATTGTGGAATGGGAAAAACCCGGTTATCTGGAAATGGCCGGAAACTGGAATGAAAAGCAATTTGACAACCAGAATAAACTGGTTCTTGAGCTCGCTTGCGGTAAGGGAGAATACACCCATGGCCTTGCGCGGCAATTCCCTGAAAAAAACTTCATCGGTATGGACATCAAAGGCTCCCGCATTTATGTTGGGGCCAGTGCATGTATCCGGGAAGGCATTTCCAATGCAGCTTTCCTGCGGGGTAAAATTGAAAATATCCGCAGCTTTTTTGGATGGAGAGAGATTTCGGAAATCTGGATAACCTTTCCTGACCCACGGCCCAAGGACCGGGATGAAAAGCGCAGGCTAACTTTCCGGAGGTTTCTGGAATTGTATCAGCACATCCTTAAAGAAGATGGCATTGTCCATTTAAAAACCGATAATGCCGCGCTGATGGAATACTCCAGACAATCGGTTCAGGATTTTGGGGCAAGCATTATTGCAGACACAGATAATCTATATGAAAGCCCCTGGAAAGACGAACATTACGGCATCAAAACATATTTCGAAAATAAGTTTACTGCAATTGGGCATTCCATTCATTACCTGCAATTCAGGCTTCCCGTTATAGAAAGGCCTTTGAGCGAGGTTCCGCCAATTTACCTTCGGGGCATCCCTGTTGACGCAGCATCAGATGCCGAGGCTGGCTGAGAATTTAAGGACAAGATTATCGAAATCAGATGGTAAACTATAATGACCATAGCGCATGAAAATGCCTGCTCCGATACCAAGATCCAAGCCGCTGAGAGGAATAACAAACAAATCGTTCAGAAAAAGACCCGACTCGAAGTAACCCTTTCGAATGTCTGCAACATTGATACCCGCGTGCAGTTCATGATGGGCGAGACTGCCCCATCCCATATTATGAACTATGGTAATATAGGGCAGAAAGGGAAGCGTTGAAATCTGCATTTTCCCAAAGCGGTGCGAGAAAAATACATAGAGAAAGCGGTCGTGAAAAAATTCATTGTACCGCATGGTTTCAAAACTATTGTAGGAGATTAGCGAAAACTCACGAAACGATCCTCTGGAAGAAAAATTCATAGAATATGGCAGGTGTTTACTTTGAATTCCTCCGGAGATACGAATCCCAAATTCACCCAGGCCAAGAATTTTTCTATTCCACTGAAGCCTGGATTCCAGCCTGTTAAATTGAATTGAATTCGATACCAGACCGGAAAATCCATGCACATATTGAAGCCAGAATACAGGTAATGGCGAAGATACCGGGTAAAGTTCCTGCTCAATTCTTGCAAAGCGTTCAAGCGGGTTCCAGCAAAATTGCATCGAACCTTCTGAAATTCCGATGCTGCGGACATCCGGCAATGGAAGGAACTGATACTGATACAGAAAATTCCGTTCGCCTGTCTCAAAACCAAGCTGACCATTAAAATTCCTTGTAATGCGCATCTGCCATTTCAGTGAGAGACTTCGGATTTCATCAAACCGGGAAACGCGGATGTTCCTCAGCTCACCGGCTGGATACTGCCTTCGGTCGAAGGCAAAAGGAAAAATCCCCGGCTCGGCCAGATCCTGCCGGCCTGAGAATGAAAAAGCTTGAAAATCAGATGGCTTCCAGGCAAACTCAAAACCATACTTTCGATTCTGGTCACCAAGTCCATAAGCAAAAAAGCCCCCGATTCTGAACTTTTCCGACAGCCGGTTATTAGTCTCAAGGCCCATGCCAAGGCGGAGTCCTTCGTAATCATTAATTCTCACAGCATCCCTGAATACCAGATCAACCTTCCCTGCCGGAAAACGGCCATGGTACAATTTCTGGCCCAGGTTGAGAAATCGGTCTATGCCATCCAGCGAGCCTGCCTTCTTGTAAAAGAGATAAGTGGATTTTTCCTTTTCATCGAGTGGAAAAGGTCTGAGTTTTTCCGGGAACAAAGAATCCGTCTGCAAATTCTTATGACGGAAGTCGAAATTGATTTCATCGAAGGGCCCTTGTTCCATTTCCGAGGATTGAAATCCGGAAATCCAGGTCTTACTTGTCGCCGTAAGCGGAATTCCAAGTGACCCGAGTTCCTGGCGGTAACTTGTCTTTATGGTTTCAGGAAACCATCTGCCGGAAGGAAGCAGCGCGGATTCCTGCGACAGGCTGAAGGTACTTTCCCGGTCGAACGCCGGCCAAACCTGAAATGCTTTTACGCCCAGAGGCTCCTGCGAAATGTAAAGCAGGCCCTGAAGCAAACTTTTCTTCCGGTAGGAACGGGGATTGAACTTCACCACCAGAACACGGCCTTCGGTATCGTTTACAGTATCAATTATGGAAAAAACATAGCGCCTGCGGGGATTTCCAGCCAGAGGAGAAGTATATTTCTTCGGACCAATGCGAAGAAAAGGCTGATAAATATTCAATGCATCAAAGCCTGAGATGAAGGAAACAGGTGGAGGCCTGTTAATACCGGATACCTGTGTGGCTGTAATGGTTTCCCTCTGGTTGGCATTGTTCCGAAAGCTGCGCTCTGCAGCTGATTCCATCAAAAAAATATGATGGTCAATGGTATACTGACCCATTCTTGCTTTGGTGAAAAAGCGGAGAATATTGTCGAGGTAAACCTTCAGGCCCAATACATTACCGGAAGAAACCACTGATTTATTGTACGAACGGTAATGGTAATTTCTTTCTTTCCCGGGATTGATTTTACGCCTCGCTTTCAGCAAAAGTGAAAGCATCTCTTTCTCTTTGCCAAGACTCAAATGCTGCCAGTTGAAGGGATGCGCGAAATACATTTGCACCTTTACTGAATCTCCGGCACGCATTTTTACATCCGCAAAAAGATATTGGTAGGCTCTCAAGCGGACGAGAACCTCCTGGGATGAACCTGCAGGCAATGGGATGGAAAAGTTGCCTTCCATATCACCGAGGTATTCCGCAGAATCTCCACCAACTGAAATTATGGGAAAGGGAACAGGCTTGCCCGTTGCAGCATCAACTGCAAATCCTGATAAGCGGAATTGCTGCGCATTGGTAAACAGGCTCCCAAAAACAAGAAAGCTCAGTAAACTCAACCGGAATTTCTCTTTGGCAGCCCGCAAACGCATGGGGCAAATTACCGAATGATGTACAATTTGCCGAATCCCTTGCGGAAGGTAAAATCGCCGGCGGTTTCCCTGTGCTCAAAACTGCCCCCTTCCTTCATTAGTACACGATAGAGGTACACACCATTTGCAAGACGGTCGCCGAAAGAATCTGTTCCATCCCAGCGGAAAGTACTCAGGTTATTTCCAATGCGGATTGGCCCCAGCTCTGACTTGAAAATTTCCCTCAC
>Ga0315905_10006900_pt1 | contig 11544 bp, 5 predicted proteins | sample LakEriMetagenome_5_FD_203522 | JGI IMG/M metagenome (GOLD analysis project Ga0315905, IMG submission 203522) | Freshwater fungal communities from buoy surface, Lake Erie, Ohio, United States - Buoy 4 MA121 | ecosystem: Environmental > Aquatic > Freshwater > Lake | place: USA: Lake Erie, Ohio...
CGCGGGCGGCGCGGCGGCGGCGGCGGCCCCGCCCGCCGCCGCCGCCGCCGGCTCCTCGCCCGCGGCCGTCGAGGCGCTGCGGCGCCAGCTGCTGCAGCGGCAGCTCGAGCTGCAGCAGCAGCAGCTCGCGCTGCAGCAGGAGCAGCTGTCGCTGCAGCGGCGCCTGCAGCAGCAGCAGCTGGCGCAGTTCCAGCAGCAGCAGCGCGTGGCGCAGCAGCGGCAGGAGGAGGAGCAGGCGGCGGCGGTGGCGGCGGCAGCACAGGCGCAGGCAGCAGCGGCGGCAGCAGCGGCCGCGTCGCCTCTGGGGGGCGCGGGCGCGGCCGCCGCCGCCGCCCTCGCGCCCGAGCAGCAGCAGCAGCACCAGCACCAGCACCAGCACCAGCACCAGCGGCAGGCGTCGCTGCAGCCCGTCGCCCCCGGCACCCCTCCGACGCTCGAGATCGAGAGCGGCAGCGCCGCGATGGCCGGGCAGCAGCAGCCGCTGCTCCTCCCGACCCCCGGCGGCGGCCGCGCCCTCGCGGCCCCGCCCCTCGGCCGCCGCCGCAGCCGCCGCCCCGACCGCCCGCCCTGGCCCCGCCCCGGCGCCCCCCCGCCCGCGCCCATCGGTGCCGCCGGGCGCTCCCCGCCGCTCCACTTCCGCGACCTCGAGCTCCACCGCGTCGTCGGCACGGGCCAGTTTGGCCTCGTGCGGCTCGTCCGCCACAGGCCCACGGGCCAGGCCTTTGCCCTCAAGGCCGTGGCCAAGGCCCCGCTGACCGAGGGCAAGCAGGTCGAGCACGTGCTCAACGAGCGCGCCGTGGCCGGGTCCTGCGACCACCCGTTCCTGGTGCGCCTGGCCGGCGCCTACCAGGACGCGGCGCACCTGTACCTGCTGCAGGAGTGGGTGCCCGGCGGCGAGCTGTTCCACCACCTGGACGTCGAGGGCAGCTTCTCCGACGCGGCCGCGAGGTTCTACGCGGCCAACGTCGTCGTGGCCCTGCAGCGCCTGCACGCGCGCGGGGTGGTGTACCGCGACCTCAAGCCGGAGAACCTGCTGCTGGACGAGCTCGGGTACGTCAAGATGGCCGACTTTGGCTTCGCCAAGGAGCTCGGGGCGGGCGCGGGCGGAGGAGACGGGGCGGGCGGCGGCGGCGGCGGCGGCGGCGGCGGCGGCGGCGGCGGCGGCGGCCGCACCTTTACGATCTGCGGCACGCCCGACTACCAGGCGCCCGAGGTCATCATGCGCCGCGGCACCACCGTCGCCGCCGACTACTGGGCCCTCGGCGTCCTCGTCTTCGAGATGCTCGTGGGCGACCCGCCGTTCAAGAGCGCCTCGTCCGACCCTTGGGACACGTTCCGCCGCGCGCTCAGCGGCCGCTTCTACGTCCCCCACTTCATCTCCGAGGGCGCGGCCGACCTGATCTTCCGCCTGCTGCAGGTCTCGCCCGAGAGGCGCCTGTGCGGCGCCGGCGTGCGCGCGCACCGGTGGTTCGCCGGGCTCGACTGGGGCGCGCTCGAGCGCAGGCAGCTGGCCGCGCCGATCCTGCCGCGGCTGGCCGGCCCGCTCGACGCGTCCAACTTTGACGCGTTCGACGACGACGACCACGGCGGCGCGGCGGCGGCGGCGGAGGCGGCGGCCGAGGGGGCGCCCGTGCCCCCCGCCCCCGCGATGGCGGCCGCGTCGCCGCGCCAGGCGCACGGCCACCACCACCACCACCACCACCACCACCACCACCACCACGACGCGGCGGGGGCGCCGCACAACAGGCGGGACGACCCCTCGTCGTCGAGGTCGGGCGGCGGCGGTGGCGGCGGCGGCGGCGGCGGCGCGTCGGCCGAGCAGTCGCTGTCGTCGTCCGAGCCGGACTCGCTGCCCCCCGGGGCGGCCGCCGCCCTGGCCGACGGCACGGCTTGGGACCTGGACGCGTGGGAGTGGGTCGAGGGCGTCTTGGGCGAAGGCGGCATGGGGGACGGCAACAACGCGGACGCCGACGCGATGGCGATGTGAAGTGGGATGAATTTTTGTTGTGTGGAGATGGATTATTGTGCGGACTGATGCAAAAAAAAATGCATGTGTGTGTTGTGTACGTGAGAGAGAGTGTCTCAATTGCCTCTGCTCCCGGTCTCTGTGATCACGACGCGGGCGCGGCCGTCGCCGCCGCCTCGGCCACGGCCGCCCCGACCCCCCCCTTTGCGCGCCCGCCACAGCGCCTCGAACTCGGCCGCCGCCTCGAGCGCCGTCCCCTCGGCCTCGGCGCCCTCCCACCGGTCGCGGTAGGCGCTCGGGCCCCCCGGGTGCGGCGCGCGCTTGTTCTCCCCCGCGGCGCTGTACATGCGCGCGCGCCAGCTGCCGGGGACGGGGGCCTCGCCCTCCTTGTCGCCCTCTCCGCCGTCGACGCCGTCGCCGCAAAGCCGCAGCAGCTCCGCGTTGTAGGCCCACTGCTCGCCGCCCAGCACGTGCGCGTGCCGCTCCGGCGCGCCCCGGGCGCGCCGCGCCGCGCCCTCGGCCGCGACCGCCGCCAGCATCTCCGGCTCGCTCGGCAGCGGCGCGGGGGCGCGGCCGCTCAGGAGGCGGGCGACCAGCCGCGCCTGCGCCTGCATCAGCGGGAACGGCACGACCTTCCACGGCAGGCCCAGGAAGGACAGGCGCGGGGCCAGGCGTCCGCGCGCGGGGAACATGTGCAGGTAGAGCGGGGCGACGCGGCCGGGCTCGTCGCGCCAGCGGAGCAGCGGCGGGGGCGGGGCGGCGGCGGCGGGGTCGGCGGCGCCGCCGGAGGTCCGCGCGCCCTCCTCCTCCCCCTCCCCCTCCCCCTCCTCCGACGCGCCGTGCGGGAACGCCTCGTCCAGGAAATCAAACGCGTAGCGGTAGCCCGTGGCGTATATGATCGCGTCGACGTTCGGGACGAGATCGTCCGCGTCGTCGTCGAACGCGCACGCCCCGTCGGCGCGCAGGTCGCAGAGCATCCCCCGCCGACGCACGTTGGGCCGGTCGTGAGGGAGGTTTGCCGCCGGCGACGCCGCCGCCGCGCCGCCGCCGCTCTTGCTCCACCCCCGCGCCGACAGCACGACCAGCTCGGCCCCGGCGGCCGCGATCTCGTCCGCCAGGTCGCCGCCGCTGTTGCTCGCGCCGACGACGACGACGCGCCGGCCCCTGTACGGCCCGGGCGAGCGGTAGTTGTGCGAGTGGAGCTGCGCGCCGGGAAACAGGCGCCGGGCGGCGCGCGAGACGGCGACGGCCGGCAGGTTGGGCAGGGCGTAGTGGCCGTTGGCGACGACGAGGGCGTCGAAGGTCTCGCACCGCGGGCTCGAGGAAGAGGGGCCGGCCGCGGCCGCCGCCGCGGAGGGGCGCAGGCGGCCCGTTTGGGCGTCGCGCTCGACCGCGACGCTCTCGACGCGCCAGCGGGGGCCCGGCAGCGCCTCTGCTGTTGCCGCCGCCGCGTCGTGCGCGGCGCCGCCGCCGTCCTCCTCCTCCTCCTCCTCCTGCTCCTCCGACAGGGGCGTCGCGCGCACGACGCGCGTGCCGAGCCGAAAGTGCGGGCGCAGGCCGAACGCGTCCGCGTACGCCTCGAGGTACGCCAGCACCTCGGCGTGGCCCGGGTAGCGGCGCGGGTCGCCGCTGCTGCTGCTGCTGTTGCTGCTGCTGCTGCCGTTGCTGCTGTTGCCGTTGCCGCCGCCGCCGCCCGCTTGCTGCTGCTGCTCCGCGAAATCCGCCGAAAACGGAAAGTCCAGGTAGCCCATGACCTCGCGCGGCAGGTTGGTGCGCAGCTGGCGGTAGATGGAGCCGTGCACGGCCTGCGTCCACGGCAGCGGGGGCGCCTGGCGGTCGGTCGCGTTGGGCGCCGACGACGGGGGCGGCGGCGCTGATGTTTGGTCGCCGTCGCCGTCGCCGTCGCCGACGCCGACGCCGACGCCGAGCGGCAGCGCGTCGACGGCGCATTCGTTGTAGACCCACACGCCGCCGATCGAGTCGTTCTGCTCGAAGACCGTCGGGCGGTGCCCCTCTTTCAGGAGCTCGCGGGCGGCTGCCAGCCCGCCGGCGCCGCCTCCGACGACGGCGACCGCGAGGGATCGGAGCCCGGGGGGTGGTGGCGGCGGCGTCGCCGGCGTCGGACGCGCGGCGTTGTTGGCGGCGGCGTCGGCCGCGGTGACGGTGCTGCTTCGCCGCCGGGCTGATGAGCTGCTTCCGCCACTGGCGCTGCCGCTGAGGGCGGCGCGCAGGCGGGCGAGCATATTGGCGGGTGTTTTTGTATTGGTGGCGGGTGTCTTGGTGTTTTTTTGCGACGGGGGGCTTGCTCTTGCAGTTTTTGCCCTCCTGCCTTGCTCGACCCCCCTCCTGCCTCGCACGTCGTCGACGGACAAGACGCCACCGCGCGCGCCCCGTCTCCCTCACGCCTGTGTCACAACAAACATCAATATCCAATCAATCATGGTGCGTTCAATTGCTTGTTCCGATCGACGTGCGATCGGTTTCGCGCTCGCTCGCTCGCGCGCGGCCTCCCCCACCGGCTTTCTGGTGGTGCTGGTTGCACGCGCGCGTCCGCCATCCAATCCGCGCGGCGCGCGTGGCCCATTGAGCGACGGTCGCGCGCGACCATCGATGCCTAGCCTGCCCCCCGCGCGCGCGCCGCCCTCGCGCGTGCAGCGCCTTGCTTCATTGCGCGCGCGCGCGCAGCGCTGCCCAGCCACAACCTCCCCATCGTTTGGCCTCTCTCCCGCGTCTCCGCGCAGCGCGAGCGCAAGAGGCCAAGGCAATCGCGCGCGCGCGCCTATCCGAGTACTCATCCCCCCCCCTCCTCCTCCTCTCGTTCCCCCTGACATCCTGACACCCGACAACAAAACAGTCGTCCAGCATGCTCGCCCGCAGCGCCGCGACCACCGGCCCCGCCGCCGCCGCCGCCGGCGCCCGCGCCCGCGTCTCTGCCCCGCGCCGCCTCGCGCTCGCGCGGCCAGCCCGCGCGGCCGCCGACGACGCCGCCGCCCCCTCGACCAGCAGCAGCGGCGGCGGCGGCGGCGGCGACCCCGCCGCCCCGGCCCCGCCCATGCCCGGCCTCGCGTGGCCCGTCGACGACGAGACGCCCAAGCAGGTCTTTGCCGCCAACGGCCCGCTGGCCGAGCGCCTGAACGGCCGGCTCGCGATGCTCGGCTTCGTGGCGGCGGCCCTGGGCGAGCGCCAGGAGGGCGCGACCGCGCTGGCGCAGCTCGGCGGCGACGTCCTCGGCCCCCTGCTCCTCGCCGTCTCCCTCACGCTCGCGAGCGTCGCGCCCAAGATCGTCTCGGGCACGCCGCTGGCAGAGCTCCACGCGGCGGCCACGGGCGCCAACCTGCGCGGCGAGGGCGTGCTCGGCCAGGCGCTGGGCCTGTTCGACACGAGCGTCGAGCTGTGGACGGGGCGCGTGGCGATGATGGGCTTGGCGGGGCTTGTGGTGGTGGAGACGGTCACGGGCAAGGCGTTCTTCTAAGGAGCTATTTTTTTTGGGGGGGGTTGGTTGGCGCGCTGTAGAGAGAGCGAGCGAGCGAGCGAGCGCGCGGCCGCCGCCCGTCCCTCCTCAACTTGAAACCTATAAGCCTGCCCTCTTCCGCCTCAAAACCCGCCCGTCCCGTACCCAAACGTCTGCCGGATCCGCGCAAACACGCGCTCCCGCCACCCGCGCTCCACCAGCGCGAGCTGGTCGAGGTTGCCGTGGCCGTCCTCGCGCGGGACGCCCGTCTGCCGCAGCCGCACGCGCAGCCCCCGCCCCCGCTGCTGCGCGCCCTCCGACTCGTCAAACTCCAGGACGACGCGCGACGCGCACCCCTCGGCCCACGTGGTGAAGCGCCACTCGAGCTCGAGGCGCTTGTTGGCCTCGGCGGCGGTCACGACGCCTCGGACGCTCCCGCCAAACCACGAAAAGGGGCCGAGGAAGCGGGCGCCGCCGTCGGCGGCGTCGGCGCCGGCGGCGGCGGCGCCGGGGGGGACGGTCGCCGGACTCGCAGACCACGCCCTCAGCTTCCCCTCGACCGTGAAGCACTCGAACAGGTCCGAGGCGCGCGCGTGGAAGCGCTCCTCGAGCTCGAGCGAGTCGGTGTCGCCTTGGGGCGCCGCGGCGGAGGCGGGGGGCGGTTTGGGGGCGGCGGCGGCGGGCTTGGGGGCGGCGGCAGCCGCGGCCGCCGTCTTGGCTCCTCCTCCTCCTCCTCCCGCTGCCCTGCCGGCCACCGCCTCGGCCTCGGCCGCCGCGTCGGCCGCCAGCGCCTCCTTCTCGCCCTTTTTCAGCGGCGCCCCCGCCTTGAGCTCCGCCGCCATCTGCCGCAGCCGCGCCGCCACCTCGCGCTTGGCCTCGGGCGCCAGGAGCGCCGCGCGCGCCGCCTCGGCCTCCTTGCTCTTGCCGCCGCCGTCGTCGGTGACCGCGACGCGCATCGCGGGCGGCTCGGCGTCGTCCTCGTGCTCGTCGCCAAAGTAGGGCACCTCGATGGTGCCCTTGATTGCGGCGCCGCTGTCGCCGCCAGCCTCGCACGTCCACCCGATCGACAGCTCGAGCTCGTAGGTCGCGATCAGGCGGCCTTTTCGGTTGTTGAGCTCGCAGTCGCCCTTGCACAAACGCAGGCCGTCGGCGCGGATCGAGCCGGCGAGCGGTTGCGTCTCCGGCGCAAAGAGCTCGGCCAGGCGCTGCGCTGCCCAGCCGGACGCGTCCGTGTTGGTCCAGTGCCACGCGTTGACGTTGCGCCCTTGCTCGCCGAGGTCGGCGACGCGCCAGCGCGAGTCGCCGGCGCCGAGTTCGGCCATCGAGTGGGCGGGTGTCGAGAAGGTTCGCGGGCGGTGTGTTTTTTGTTCGATGCGGCTGCGTGTGTGGATCCGCGTTGTGGGTCGTGCGCAGCACGAGGGTACTTGCTTGTTTGTTGCGGATCCGCGGGTCTGTGAAGGCGCGGGCGAGGGCTTGCATTTGTATGTGGGCGCGCGACACGAAAACCGACCGCGGCGCCGTTGGGGGCCGATCGCCGCGCGCGCGCCAACACGCTCGCGTTGCCGCCGCCCCCCCCCCTCTGCTCTTTTTCGCAGCAGCTTGGACCAGCAGCCCGCCCACCGTCACGTGCACGAGCATTCACCTCCTTCGAGTTTTGATGATTACAACACGGCCAAAGCCGAGCGGTCTGAATGAAAGTGTCGCCCCACCGGAGGAAAAAGCAACGCATCGCGGCGGCGGCGCGCGACCGCGAGATCGCGCGCCCTGAAAGAAAACAGCCGCGCGCGCGCCCGGCCAGGGGCAGGTTCCTTCTGCGCAGTCATTATGGCCCCTCGACGGCCATAGCCTGAAAGGCTTGCCCGAGGGGATGGAAGAGCTGCGGGTTGGTTTTGTTTTTGGTTTGGATGTTTTTTTTCGAGGCGCGGGTGGGTGTGCGCGCTCCTCTTCCTGCGCACCGCACGGCGGAATAGAGCAGGTCAGGAATAGGCATTTGAGCGCACGAGTTCGGTTCTCCCCACGAGTAGAGAAAGTATGTATAAACTCCCCGGCCCGGCTGGGAGTTTGTTGGCGCGGGCCGGGGGAAGACGCGTGGGTTGTCGTTGTTTTTGGTGCGTTGTGCGCGGGGGATCGGGGCGGGGCGGCGAGCGACGGCGGCGGGCGGGCGAGCGGCGGGGCGGGCGAGCGGGCGAGGGGCGCCGACAGCAGCGAGGCAGCAGCGGTGGGCGTTGCGGTGGACGTGAGGACGGACCGGACGATCGCGATCCCTGGGTATCGAACCGAGAGAGAGGGGGCGCGGTGGTGGCGTGTGAGCGCGCGCGCGCGCGCGAGAGACGGAAGAGCGGGGCGCCGCCCCTGCGTCGACAGCGTCTTTCGCGCACGCGCCCGTGCTGCGCGCGCGCGCGGGGGACAACGCGGAAGTGTCGCGCTTACACAGCGAGCTTGAGTGATAGAGGCAGGTAGTACAGCGTGTTATTGGCAGGCGTAAGGACGGCGCGACTGCGACTGCTCGTAGATACCGAGACGTGGTCGCTAGTGGAGACTGGCGGGGCTGTGATGCGATCGACACTTCTTCACCCTTGCCGCGCCCCCGACCCGCACTCTCCACATATCCAATCGACTCGACACACATACACACACACACACACACACAACCCCCATTCGCACTCGCTGCCCGCCCGGAATTGGACCGAGACACCTTGGGCGCGCCGCACGGAACGCGCGAAAAAGCCCGACCCCCCAATTTCCGACACGGACACCACCGAATCGCGGGACGCGAGAGAGCCCAAAACGCCCCGCCGCCATGGCTGACAACGGCAACGCCGCCGCCGCCGCCGCCGACGACGACCACCACGTCCACGCGCACGCCGCCGAGGCCGACGCCCACGCGCACGCCGCGCGCCACCACGCCGAGCGCGCCGACTCGCACCCGGCCGTCGTCGTCGCGCTCGACGAGTCGGACGCCAGCGCCGCCGCGCTCGAGTTCGCGCTCGGCCGCCTCACGCCCAACGACGACCTCTACCTGCTCTCCGTCCTCCCCCCGCTAGCCATAGCCGTCTCGGCCCCCGTGGCGCCCGTCGCCACCTCCGTCGGCGCGGCCGCCGTCGCGCACTCGTGGGAGGAGCAGCGGACGCTCGACGAGCGCGCCGCGAAGGCGATGCTGCGCGCGGCGGCGCGCAAGGCGCTGGCCGCCAACGTGGTGCCGCGCGAGCACCTCCACGCGCACGTGCTGCCGGCCGCGGGCGGGGCGTCGGGGGTCGCCGCCTCCATCTCCGAGTTCGTCAAGGCGCGCCACGGCGGCGACGCGACGGGCGGCGGCGTCGCGCTCGTCGTCGTCGGCACGCGCGGCATGGGCGCCGCCAAGTCGCTGGTCATGGGCGCCTTGGGCCTGGGCAGCGTGTCGGACTATGTCCTCCACAACTCGCCCGCGCCCGTGGCCGTCGTCCCCGCGCCGTCGGCGGCGGCGGCGGGCGGCGGCGACGCCGGCGCGGCCCCGCCCGCCGCCGTCGTCGTCGTCGCGCTCGACGAGTCGCCCGAGGCCGAGGCCGCCCTCGCCTTTGCGTCCGCGCGCGGGCTCCTCGACCCGCCCGCGCGCGTGCGCGTCGTCGTGGCCGCGGCGCCCGTGCCGTTTCCTGTTTTGGACGAGACGGCGGCGGGCGCGGCGCTCGAGGCGCGCGCGTGGGCCGAGTCCGGGGAAGCCGCTGCGGCGTACGCGCGCGAGGTGGCAGAGCGGGGCGCGGCGCGCGCGCGCGCGCTGGTCGAGGCGCGCTCGTCGACCGCGGCGGCGTCGCAGCAGCAGCAGCAGCAGCAGCAGCAGCCGACCGTCGTCGACGTGTCCGGGGTGGCGCTCAAGGCCGGGGGGGGAGGGCCCGCGGACGCGGGCGCGGCCGTCGCCTCGTACGCGGCAGAGCAGCGGGCGGCGTGCGTCGTCGTCGGGTCGCGCGGCATGGGCGGCCTGCGGCGCGCGCTGGCCGGGCTCGTCGGTCTGGGCTCGGTTTCGCTGTTTTTGGCGCACCACGCGTCGTGCCCCGTGGTGGTGGTGCGCGGCGGGGCGGCGGCGGCGGCTCATCATCATCATCACGAGGGCGGCGAGGAGAAGAAGGAGGGGAAGCAAGATTGAGAATTGATCGAGTTTTTTTTCTTCCGGCCCGTTGTTGGCGTGCCGCCTTCCTCCCGCCCCGCCTCTGGGGGAAAAAAAAACTGCCTCTTGCTTTCTTCCGTTCCTATCGCCGCCAAAAAACACAACCCTCTATTCTTCAAACCAACAAACATCAATATGTCTCGCGCCCTCGAGCGCCCCACGGGCGCCGCCCCCGACCCCGCCGGCGCGGGCAAGCCGGCGCTCGCGCAGCGCGTCCGCGCGGGCGCGGCGGTGACGTCGGCGCCGCCGCGCTCCGAGCAGCAAGAGCTCGAGAGGCGGGAGCCGCCGGGCCACCGCCACCAGCCCGACACGTCGCGCGACGTCGCGCGGGCCTACAGCAACCCCCGCCAGGAGCGCATGCCGGCCGGGGGAGCGGTGATCGCGCCGGCCGCGCAGGGCCCGGGCTGGGCCGCCGCCGCCGCCGCGCCGCCGACGCTGCTGCCGCCGACGCTGCTGCCGACGGCGGCGGGCCCCGGCGCGTCCTCTTTTTCCGGCGGAAACGACCCCCACGCGCTCGCCGTGCGCCGCCTCGAGCACGCGCTCACGCGCTCGGGCTCGGCCGCCGCCGTCGCCGCCGCGTGCAAGGAGCTGCTCGCCCCCGGGGCCGAGTTCGCCTGGCCCCTCGGGCGCGTCGTCGGGCGCGCGGCCGTCGCGCGCTACTTTTCCCTTTTGCAGCTGCTGGCGGTCGACGCCTCGAGCGTCGACCACGTCGCCGTCGCCGAGGAGGGAGCCAACGCCGTCGCCCTCGCGCGCCTGACGCACCGCCTGACGCCGCGCGCGCTCGAGGCCCTCAGCCCGCCGCGCCTCGACGCGGCCGCGGGACAGGGCCGCTCGCCCGAGGCGGCGCTCTTCTTCGGCCGCGGCGGCGCGCCCCACGCCCTGGCCTCGCACCCGCCCACCCTCTGGTCGCCGGACGCCCCCCTCGCCCCGTCGACCGTGCCGCTCCTGCGCCCCTTTGTGGCCTGGCTGCGCGACCGCCTCACGTTCAAGGTGATCAACAGCGCCGTCTACGTGTTTGAGCCGACGGCGGCGCCCGCGGCGGGAACGACGACGACGCCCCCCCCGAAGATCGTGCGCATCCGCGCCGAGGTCGCGCTCGTGTCCCTGGTCTACGCCTTGCCGTTCGGCGAGCCCCTGTGGCACAACGTCGCCGAGCCGGCCATGGGCGCGGCGGCGGGCGTGCTCGAGGCGACGTGGCGCGCGTTCGTCAAGCCGGCCGTGGCGCCGTGGCTCGCGGCGCGCGGCTTCACGGCGCTCGAGATGCTGTGAGAAAAGAGAGGGCCCGAGAGAGAGAGGAACGAAAACAGCAACAACACGACAGAGCGCACGAAAAGAGAGTTGCTGTATCAGCACACAGCTCCGCACACGACCTCGCGCATCGCCGAGCTCCCTGCAAAAAAAAAACGCCGCCAAAAAACCGCGCTCTCACCGCGCCGCCGCCCCCGCCCACTCGAGCGCGTCCGGGCTCGTGTGCCCAAAGATCGCGCGGTTGAGCAGCGCGAAGGCCGGGCCGTGCCGCGTCCCGTCTTTTCCCAAGTACGACTTGTCGCTCAGCTCCACGCGAGGAAAGCACGCCGCCACCAAGGCGTGCACGAGCTCGTGCGCGAGGCTGTGCGCCAGGGCCGCGAGGAGCGTCTCGGCGCGCCACCCCTCGCAGTTGAGCGGGCGCCCCTCGGAGACGAGCCCGCGCTTCAAGGCCCAGGCGCGCCTGGAGACGCGCACGGCGTGGTGGTCGCCCGAGTAGGCGGCGACGTAGCCCGCGGCGGGCCAGTGCAGGGGGTCGGCCGCGTAGGAGAGCGGCTGGGCGTGGCGCCAAGAAGGCTGCTTTGGCGGCGGCCGGCGGCCGCGGCGGCGGCGGAGGCGGCTCCCGAGCGACCCGGGGAACAGCATCTCGGCGATCGCGGCCTCCTCGGCCTCCTGCTCGTTGGCGCGGTTGGCGGCGTCGGCGTCGTCGGTTGGCGCGTCTTCGACGTCCAGGGCGCCGCCGCC
>Ga0315905_10006901_pt1 | contig 11544 bp, 6 predicted proteins | sample LakEriMetagenome_5_FD_203522 | JGI IMG/M metagenome (GOLD analysis project Ga0315905, IMG submission 203522) | Freshwater fungal communities from buoy surface, Lake Erie, Ohio, United States - Buoy 4 MA121 | ecosystem: Environmental > Aquatic > Freshwater > Lake | place: USA: Lake Erie, Ohio...
TTGATTATTTAATTGATTATTATTATTATTATTATTATTATTATTATTATTTAATTGATTATTATTATTATTATTATTTAATTGATTATTTAATGGTTTAATACTTTCATAATTTCTTTCTGATTGTAATAATTTTAATTTATCATCAATATTAATATTTTCAACATTATCATAATTTTCAATAATATCTCCACTAATTAAATTATTATTAAATTCATCTAATGTTAAATTTTCATATTTATCAATAGCCATTTGATCTAAAACTGATAATTTATCTGACATAGCAACTCCACCTTTCATATTACTTATATTATGATTTCTTTCTTCAAATATTTTATCTGTATTATTATTAAAATAATTAATATCATTTTGTTTATTTTGAACATTTTGTTTATTTTGAACATTTTGTTTATTTTGAACATTTTGACTATTTAAAAATTCTGGTAATACTGGTTTTTTATTATCATTAATCATATCTCTATCATTAATTAATTGTTGATATCTATTTTCTAATTTAGCATTATCATCTTTATTTCTAATAATTGTATTATTATTATAATTATTATTATTATTGTTATTATTATTATTATTTAAATATGTATTGACTGATTTATATGTATCAATTATAAAATTATCTATATTATATCTATTATTTTGAATATCATATTTTTTATTATTAAAAATATTATTCATAATAGAATGAATATTTTGAGCTAATAATTGTTTTTGTTTATCATTATAATATCTAATATTATTATTATTAGATGATAAGTAATTATAAATTTTCATCATATTTTCTTTATTTATAAAATTATTCATATTTACTATTAAAAAAGGTTAATTTTAATTAAAAACTAACTTATTTTAATGTTAAATATATAAATATAATGAGTTCAATAAATATAATCAATAATAATACATTAGATAGACCAAATACATTTAAAAAAAGATTTGAATTATTAGATGATTTACCATTAGATTTATATAATAAATTATATTTAAATAAAAGTTATAAAAATGATGAGAAAAAAGATAATAATAATTATAATAATTTAGGTATATATATACCAATCTCAAATAATAATATTGAATATATAGATATTAAATATATAGAATTAAATAATAAAGATAATTTAAACTTTTATAAAAAGTTTGATGAAAAAATAAATAATATTCATTATATATCTATTTATAAAGTAATTATTCCTAAATTTTTAAATATAAATAGAGAATTATATAATGATAACTCATTAAATGATTTTTTTATAAATAATTTAAATAATATTAAAAAATGTAATAATTATGAATATAATAATAATATAATAAATATTCATAATTATCAAATAAATAATAATAATAATATAATTAATTATTCAATAAATAATAATTTCAATATAGATTATGAAATAATTATTAATAACAATAATATTATTAATCATTTTAAATATTATGTTAATACAAATATAAATACTCAAATTAAATATCCATATATTAATTTATCAATTGAAAATATTAATGATGATTATTTTAATTCAACTAATGAAAAAATGATATATAATAATTTAATACCTAATACTAAAATTAATTATATATATTATCATAATAATGAATGTGATATAATATATCCATTATCTAAATTAAAAAATATAACAAATTTAAAAATTAATTTATATAATGATAAAAATGATGATTTATTTAAAAATATTAATAATTATTATGATACATTAAATGTAAATTGTAATTGTATTTATTTAAATAATAAATCAGGTTGTTCATGTTCATATATAAGAGATAAAAAAAATTATATATCAACAATAATATTAAAATTAGGTATTATAAAAAAAGATATTATTAATAAAATTATAAAATAAATATTATTAATAAAATATAAAATAAATATCATAAATAAAATATAAAATTTATCAATAATCAATTATTAATTATTTATTGATCTTCAATTATTAAATTTTAAGCGTCAATTATATACTCTTTTAATTATTCATCATTCAACATAAATTCAAATATATCATAATAAGTAAAAACACTTTCTTCAATTAACATTCCTGTTATTTTTAAAAGATGTTAATTCATATCTTGAGATATAAAATTTTGAATTTTTGTAATTAATTTATCTCCATTGTATTATCTAATATGTTAGATAATATTTTCATTAATTTCATTTATACTAAATTATGAATAATTTTTATTTTATTTATTAAATTATTCATAAATATCATTAATAATTATTAATTATTAATCATTAGGAGTGTCTTTTATATCTTATGTCAATATTTTATAAATATCACATTTTTTTAAATTTGCTTCAATAAATTATTATAAATTATCATCAATTTAGATTTATTAATTATTTATCAATATATTAATAATATCATTTTACAAAATTTATAAATTTGTAAAATTATTTTTACCATTATATTTTGACAATAATTCTGAATTATTTTAAAATAATTCTTTAATTTATTAATTATTTTTATAAATTTCATTAAATTATTATTTAATTTAATCATTTTTTAATATGATTTAAATTTTGTCATTAATTTATTCATCATTTAAATTTAATATTTCAAATATTTATTCATATTAATATTATTAATTATTAATTATTAATTTAATTATTTTATTTTATTAATTATTTTCTTATTTTTAATTTAATCTATTTTTTAATATATTTGAAATTACATTTTCAATTGAATTTTAATATTAATTTTAGTGATGATTATATACATTTTATATAAAATCTTAATTTTAATTTAAAAATTTCAAAGTATTTTAATTCTATTAAGAATTAAATATAATATTATTGATTGTTTAAATGGAATAATTTTAATATTAATAATATTATTAGAAAAATAATGGATTACAATAAATATCATTAAATTATTATTATTATTATTATTAACTTTTGAAATTTATTTTAGATAAATTCCAAAAATCATATTTTTTTTTCATTTCATCATTATTTAATTATTATTTAAAATTTAATTAAATTTTATCTCCAATTTAATTTATTTTAATTAAATATTTTTTATTTAATTTATTTAAATATTACTAAATTACAATTGCTTATTCATTATATACATTTTCTTATAATTATAAAAATAAATGATTTTTCAATAAATGTATGCTTTCAATATTTTCAATTTATTATTTGAAATCATTTTAATTTTATTTAAAATTAAAATGATTTTCATTGTTACTTTAATATAATTAAAATATCTTATTTTTTATCTATTATTTATCTTAATTCAATTATTCAAAAATTTTATTATAATCTTAAATTATATCTTTATTAAATTTAATTTTAAATGATTAATCTAATTATTTAATTAATTCAATATATTATTATATATTATATTCTAATTAAAATTCATTATTTTTTAATTCAAAATCTTTGATTTTATTAAGTAAATCTTAGGACATTTTATTATTATTATTATTATTGTGTGTATATCATATTATATATAATATATTATATATGAAAAAAACATCAATTTTTTATATAATATATCAAAATATATGTTTTTCTGATGAATCCGAATAATCATTGTTTTTTTTTTGTTTTAATTCATAATATAATATAATATTTTCTATTTTAATCAAAATATCATCATTTAATTGATTTAAATCAAAAAATATACCATTATCATTATTTGAATAATTAATATTATTTTTACAAATTAAATTGAATATTTTAGTATCTCTTCTTTTATTTTTATATTCATTGATTTTATTTAATAATAATTTTTTATCAGTAATTGAGTAATTTTTCAAATTTAAGGTATTCATAATATAAATAATTAACATAAATAATAATATTAAATAAACTCAAAAAATATTTTAATTTATATAAATATAATAGTTTATTATGTTAATAATAATTATATTAAATGAATGATAAAATTTTATTAAATGAAATGAATAGAGATTATTCATATCCAGATCAAAATGATCCAGATTTTCAATATAAAATATATAAAAAAAGAGAATTTTATTTTCATAAAACCCCATATAGAGATATTTTAACTAATTATGAAGATATAAAAAAATTTAGAGATGAAAGATGTAATAGTAATTTTTCATTACGTTCTCAACAAACATTAGTTTCTAATTTTATAAATCCAAATACTCCATTCAAGGGATTATTAATTTATCATGGTTTAGGAACAGGGAAAACATGTGTTGGTGTAGCAACAGCCGAAAATTTTAAAGAACAAGTATTAAAATATAATACAAAGATACATATATTAGTTCCAGGAAGATTATTAAAAGAAACATGGAAAGAAGCAATTTTAAATTGTTCAGGAGAAACATATTTAAAAGATTTAAAAACAAATATAGGATATATTAATGATATTGAAAAAAAAAAAATAAGAAATCAAGCTAAACAAACAATTATGACTTATTATAAAATTATGTCATATAAATCATTTTATAGAAAAGTATTAGGAGAAAAAATAATTAATAAAGTTATATCTAATGATGATAAAATTAAAAAAACATATAAAAAAAATATAAGTGGAGAATATGATAGAGATATTTCAATAGATAAAATTGAAAATTTAGATAATACATTATTAATAATTGATGAAGCACATAATTTAATAAATAATGAATGGGGTAATTCAATAAAAAAAATAATTGAAAATTCAAAGAATTTAAAAATATTATTATTAACAGCAACACCAATGATAAATTTCGCAAATGAAATTATAGAATTAGTTAATTATTTAAGACCATTAGGAGATCAAATACAAAAAGATTTAGTATTTACATCAGATAAAAATTATAATATGGAATTTAAAGATGGTGGCAGAGATTATTTATATAAAATGTTGAATGGTTATATAAGTCATTTTAGAGGTAATAATCCATTAACATTTCCAAAAGAAGTTAATATGGGAGAAATATCAAATGAATTATTAATGACACATTATATAAAATGTCCAATGAATGATTTTCAATTAAATACTTATAATAAAATTATAGAAGAATTTGATGATAGTTTAGATAGAAAAACTCAAGCAGTATCAAATTTTTGTTTTCCATATATTAATGATAATAAATTAATAGGTGTATATTCAAAAAATGGTTTAAATAGTTTAATTAATCAAATTAAAACCAATGATAAAAAATTAATTGATTTAATTAATTCAAATTTTATGAATAATGAAATAAAAAATAAAGAATTAATAATTAAATTATCAACAGACCAAACTAATATTTCAGGATTTATATTAAAAGAAAAATATTTAAAACATTTTTCAATTAAATTTTATACAGCATTAAGAAATATTAATAATTTAATTAATGATAGATCAGGAACAGCATTTATTTATTTTTATTTAGTTAAAGTAGGTATTGATTTATTTAGTGAAATATTATTAATGAATGGTTATTTAGAATATAGAGAAGATAGAAATTATAATATTAAAGAAAATACTAGAGATGCAATAACAGGTATTGAATTTAAAGATTTTAAAGGTGATATATTTTATCCAGCAACATTTTTGAGTATCAAAGGTAATGATGATAATGAAGAAATACCAGAAACAAAAATTAAATTATTAGATGAAGTATTTTCTAATCAAAATAATAAAGATGGAAAATATATTAAATTATTATTAGGTTCAAGAGTTATGAATGAAGGTATAACATTAGAAAATGTTGCAGAAATACATATTTTAGATGTTTATTATAATTTAGGTAAATTATTACAAGCGATAGGAAGAGTTGTTAGAGAATGTAAGCATTATAAAATAACAGATGATAATAATAAATATCCAGAAGTTAAAATTTATAGATATGTTGTTTCAATACCAAATGAAAATAAATTATCAGCAGAAGAAGAAATGTATAAAAAAGCAGAATTGAAATATTTATTAGTTAAAGATGTTGAAAGAATGTTAAAAGAAATAGCAATTGATTGTCCAATTAATTATCATAGTAATATTTTTCCTGAAGAAATTGAAGAATTTAATAATTGTGTTCCAATTAAAGATTTATTAAAATTATCAAAAGATAAAAGAAAAGATTTACAAAAATGTCCTATTCAATGTGATTTACAAAAATGTGATTACAAATGTTATGATAAAAAATTAAATTTAGAATATTATGATTCAACAAATGGGTTATATAAAAAAATATCAAGAGATAAAATTGATTTTACGACATTTAATAATATTTTATCTAAAAATGAAATAGAAAAATGTAAAATAAAGATTAAAGAATTATTTAAATTTAAATATGTATATACATTAAATAAAATATTATCTAAAGTTAAAAAAATATATATTGGAGAACAAAAAGATTTATTTGAACCATTTTTTGTTTATAAAGCTTTAGATGAATTAATACCAATTATTGAAAATGATTTTAATAATTTTCAAGATACAATTTATGATAAATTTAATATTCCAGGATATTTAATTTATAGAAATAATTTTTATATTTTTCAACCTTATGATCAAAATGAAGATGTTCCTATTTATTATAGATCAACCTATAAAACAGAATTATATAATGAATTATCATTATATAATTATCTTAAAACAAATAATATACTTAAATTAATTGATGAAATTGATAATAATTTATCAAATAAATCAGTTAAATTTAATATTAATAAAGAAAATTTAAATGTTTATGATTTTCATTCTATTTTAGATTATTATAATAATAGAAATGAAAATATAATTGTTGGTATTATTGATAAACCAAATATAGTTAATAAAATGATAATAAATGATATTGTTGATGTATTTAAAATTAGATATAAAAAAAATAAAAATATTGATACTAAAAAAGGTGTTGGAATACCAACATTAAAAGGTACAGTTTGTAATATATCTAAAAATAAAGATGAATTATTTAAAATATGTAATATTTTAAATATTGATATTAAAAAAATAAAGAATTTAGATAAAGTTAATGTTTGTAATATTTTAAATAAAAGATTGTTATATTTAGAAAAATATTCAACCGATGAAAAAAAAAATAAATTAACTTATGTTATTATTCCATATAATCATCCTATTTATAAATTTCCATATAATCTTGAAGATAGAATTGATTATATTATTAATAATCTAAAAAATGAAATACCTTATGAAATTAATTATAAAATAAATAAACTTAATACAGGTATTTTTGATGATACTAGAAGTGATAAATTAACATCATATGAATTATTTATTGATGTTATTAAATCATCTGAAAATTATTTAGATATATTTAATAAATATGGTTTTATATTAAAAAATAATAAATGGTTTATATTAATTGAATAATTAATTATTAATTATATTTATTTATTATTTTTTTTTATAATTAAATAAATAATCATAAATATAAATAAAAATGTTATGATTATTCTACATAATGAAACTTTTTTTTTACTATAACCTTCAATAAATTTTTTATTATCATCTATTTTAATATACAAATATTCAGCTTCAATTATTAATTGTAATATACATTTATATATATTAGATATTATTAATGTATTCGTATTATTTTCTTTAATTATTTCATTAATATATGATTTTAATAAATATTTACATTCATTAAATATTTGATTTAAAGGAAAATTATTTAAATTTAATGAATTATTATTCAAATAATAATTATTTTCAATTAATGATATATAAATAATTATATTATTATTATAATTAGTTAATTTATCATTAATTGTTGGTAATGTTTTTATCAATAAATTTAATCTATTTTTAATTAATAAATTAATTTTATCAATTAAATCTAATTTTGGTATATTAGATATTGTTATATATTTTTTTTTATATGATAAATTCATCATAAATAAATTATAATGTAAGAATTGATATTCATATGATAAAGATGTTATAAATTCAAAATTATTATTAATTAAATTATTAAACATTAATTTATAATCAATATCATTATTAATAATATGATAAGATAATATTATAATATTTTCATAAATATTAATAATAAAATTACATAAATTTATTTCATCATTTGAACCATCTTTATTTAATGTTTTTAAATTATATATATTATTTTTTATAATATCAATTGGTTTATTTAAATTATCAATCAAAAATGTTTTATTATATATACTTTTTATATTATTATCTAATTTTAATATAAAATCATTATAATTTTTTTTATCATCATCAGTATGATAAAAAGCCCAATTTATTGATTTAAATTCTAAAAAAATATTTTTTATATCCATAATTAAATCATTTTTTATTCCTTTATCAATACAATAATTACAAATAGCAATTAAATGACCATATAATTCAACTATATTATCAACAAATATTTTTCTTTTTTCAATTGTATTTAATATATTTGTTTTAATATTAATTGGATATAAATTATTACTATTTAAAATATCAATTAAATAAATATTATTATAAATAAATAAACTTGGATTTAATAATTCTTGAGTTGTTATTATATTTGGATTAATTATTTTATTTATAATTTGTGTATCATCTGTAATTATATTTTTATTATTTTTATCAATTAATGATGATTTATTCATCATTAATTCATTATCAATTAATAATTTATTACTAATTTCTAATGTTGTTTTATTTGGAATAGTTATTACTGTTTGTATTGTTGAATTTTCTAATTGTTCTGTTGTTTTATTAATTATTTGTTCATTGAGTGTTGTTTCATTAATCAATGTTTTATTTGATATTATTAAATTAGGTGTTGTTGTTTCATTAATTAATGTTGGATTAAGTGTATATGTTGGATTAGGTGTAGTTGTTTCATTAATTAATGTTGAATAAGGTGTTGTTGTTTCATTAATTAATGTTGAATAAGGTGTTGTTGTTTCATTAATTAATGTTGAATAAGGTGTTGTTGTTTCATTAATTAATGTTGAATAAGGTGTAGTTGTTTCATTAATTAATGTTGAATAAGGTGTAGTTGTTTCATTAATTAATGTTGAATAAGGTGTAGTTGTTTCAGTAGATATATATGTTGGATTAGGTGTAGTTGTTTCAGTAGATATATATGGTTCATTAATTAAATTATTTTTACCAAACATATAATTAATTAAATTATTCATTAAATTATTTATTATATAATAAATAATATAAAATAAAAAAATATTATAATTATAATTTCATATAGCTATTTACATCTTAATTTTATTATTTGAATAATAATTCAATAATTTAAAATCCTAATATTAATAATCATTAATATTATCATAATTATTAATTATTTATAATATAGGAAATGGTTATGGATTTATTAATAATTATTATTATAATTAATTAATATGATTAGAATAAATATGACAATCACCCATCATATAAGTTAATGTTCCTCTTTTTAAATTAGTAATATTTGCTATAATAGATGTTAATAATGAATATGATGCTATATTAAATGGAACTCCTAAACCTATATCACAACTTCTTTAATATAATAAACAATTTAATTTATCATTTTCAACATTAAATTAAAATAAAACATGACATGGTGGTAAAACCATTTAATGTAATTATAATGGATTCCATGTATTAATTATTAATCTTCTACTATTAGGATTATTTTTAATTTCATTAATAACATTTTATAATTAATCAATACCTTAATTATCATAATGATTATTCATATTATTATATTAAGCTCCATAATGTCTCCATTAAAAACCATAAACTGGCCCTAAATCATTTTCTTATCTATTATATAATTATATTTAATCTAAATATTATCTTGAACTATTACTATCCCATATATGAATACCTTTTTATTATAATATACTATTATCTGTTTAACCTTTTATAAAAAAAATTAATTCTTCAACAACACCACGCCAAAAAACTTATTTAGTTGTAATTAATGGAATACTATATTATAAATTAAATTTCATCATATGACCAAATAAACTATATGTTCCTATATTTGTTCTATCTTATTTATAAATACCTTAATTTATTATTTTTTTTATTAAATTTAAATATTATTATTCTTCATTTTATTACTCAAAAAATCTTTACATTTATTTATTTTTTGATAATATTTAAAAATCATATGAATATTAATCTTATGAATATGATTAACTTGTTTCAATTATATCATATTAATCTAATAATTATCTATTTAAACTAACATTACCAATAACATTATTATTTATTCTAGTCAAATATATCAACTAACAATATTTATTTTTTAATGCTTCTTCATATATTTATTTACCCCCAATTATAAATACATCATTAATTTATTAATCTAGATTATTTTTTATATATAATAATGCTAAATCAATAGATTTAAATATTAAAATATCTTTATCAAAATTTTATTATGATGATATAACTATATTAATTCTATTTTTTAATGGTTTTTATAATGATTAATATGTATTTCTTCCCATTATAACTATATTTTATTTTTAATTATCACCTATTGTTATTTTCTTAAAATATTCCATATCTTATTTAATATTCCATGGTATTTTATTATTATATCCTATAATATTATTTTTAGATAAAGCTAAAATAATATTAAAATTTCTATGAAAATATCTTTATTTAAAATATAATTATTTAATCATAATTAAAATATAATGATTAAATAATATTTAAATTTATTAATTACTTATTTTTATTATTAATATCTAATATAATATTTATTAAAATATAAATAAATATAATATATAATATTAAAACAAAATTTTTATATTTTTTTTTTTTATCAATATGTTTATTATGTAAATTTTCTATATATTCAATAAAATTATTTGAATTAAAATGTTCTTTATTTTTTGATTCTTTATTATATAATTTATTAAAATAATTAATTAATTCATAACCTTCTTTTGTTTGTTTTTCTTTATTATATATATTTTTAATATAATTTAGAATATCAAAATTTTCTTTATTATTAGTTATTTTATTAATAAAATTATTTAAACTAAAATTTTCTTTTTTTTCATTATTAAATAATTTATTTAATTTATCAATAATATAAAATCCTTCTTTTGTTTTTTTTTGATTATTAATTAATTTATAAAAATTATCCATAATATTATTTAATTCAAATTTTTCTATTTTATTATCATTATTATCATTATTATTATTATTAAATATAACATCAATCATATCAAACAAAATATTAGAATTATTATAATGTTCTTTATTATTAAAATATCTTTCTTTTGTATTAGAAATAAAATTAAAAAAATGTTCTTTACTTAAATCAAAATATTCCATAAATTTTTCTTTTGAATTATACATAAAATCAATAACTTTTCCCATTATATATAATAACTAATAAATTAAAATTTTTAAATAATTATTATTTTCATATTTATTAATATAATAAATATCTTTTTTTATAAAATTAATCATTTTTTTTATAAAATTATTTAAATCTAATTTATTATTATTATTAATAATAAGTATTAATATGTCATAATAATAACATATTTTATTTTTTATTTTATAATATAACCCATCATTCAAATAATTATATTTATCATTAAATATTTTAATATGTTCAAATATTATATTA
>Ga0315905_10006902_pt1 | contig 11543 bp, 10 predicted proteins | sample LakEriMetagenome_5_FD_203522 | JGI IMG/M metagenome (GOLD analysis project Ga0315905, IMG submission 203522) | Freshwater fungal communities from buoy surface, Lake Erie, Ohio, United States - Buoy 4 MA121 | ecosystem: Environmental > Aquatic > Freshwater > Lake | place: USA: Lake Erie, Ohio...
GACTCACCTTGATAGTGCTGTCAGCATCGTCACCCCACACCGCTGTCACTTCAACGTAGGTTCTGGTTTTTGTTTGGTTCTTTTTCATATCCGGGACTCTTCAATTGATCTTGATTTCAAGTATTCGCCAAGTCGTTCGCTCATGCTCCCAATCGCAGAACTCAGCCGGCCCGCGCTACCACATGCCTGTGATCTCGACAGAGTCAGCCAGTTGAATCTCGAAGGGCCCGCCAAGAATGATGACTCCGTCCAACAGGCGCAGCCCATTCTCCGGTCCGGCTCTCACTGCCGGAAACTCTTCGATCAGAGTTCCACCGACGGTTTTCCAGTACCGCCGCGTCAGGGGTGTCTCCGTCGTGCTCATACGCTCTCCAGCCAAACATTCATTGAGCACACTGATACCTCAACGAATGCGCTTCGTCCACAAAATTGTGGTGATCCCTCGGGACATGGGTGCAGGTCCGGAAAGTCACGAAAACGCCACAAACCCTGTTCTTATTTGCGCTGGATCATGTCTAGGACTGTAGACAAGACTGGGAATTAAAACTTCAGACTCGAACACCGCCCGCACAGCCATCCTCGCTCAGCTGGGCTCTATCACGGCCATCGCCCGCGGGACCCTCGCCGAGGAGTTCCGCGAGCGTCCAGCTTCCGAAGGCTCCGGCACGGTGCGCCTCGGCCCTTATTTTAAACACCAGGTGTGGGAAGCCGGGCGCAACGTCAGCTCTCGCATTCCGGCGTCCTGTGTGGACCAACTCCGCGGTCAGATGGATGACGCAAAGCGCTTCGATTCGCTCGCCGATCAGCTCGCCGCCCTGGCAATCTCCGAGGGTGCGGCGCAGCGTGCCGCCCTGGCCCCGAAAACCGGTGACGCCCATGGCACCAGAAAAACTCCGCGAAGCATGCCTCGCCGAACGTTACCGCGAGACCGAAGCATGGATCGACACCTTCCTCGCTAGGCTCCCGCAGGAAGGCATCGAGGTCCTGAGCCAGTCCCTGGAGAGCGGCCTGCGCGACGCGATGTTCCGCGATGCCCGCTCCCTCGTGTAAACGATACTCAACGACCGCACTCTACTCCCAGACAGCGAGCCCGCCCGTCCGCTGGAGGTCGTGCATCAGGACAGGAAGTGTCAGGCAAAGACGCTCTTCGGCACCATCACCCTGCGGAGGCGCTACTACCACCACACCAGAGCCGGCACCGGCCGCCGCCCGCTCGACGAGCGCCTGGATCTTGTCAGGGGGCACATGCCCGGCCTCGCCCGTCTCGTCTGCCGAGCCTCCGCGGTGAGCGGCTCCTACGAGGCCGCCGCCGGAGACCTCCATGCCCACCTCGGCCTCGCGATCGAAGGCCGCGGCTTCGGACGCCTGGTTGCCGACATTGTTCCCGAACTGCGCGCCGCCCGTGACTCCCGAACCGCACCGGTCGACAAGGAACCCGTCGTTATACTCTACGCCGCAAGCGACGGCACCGGCGTGCCCCTGCGCCGCAGAGAACTTGCCGGGATCAAAGCCCGCCAGCCGGACGGCACCGCACGGACCCGAGAGGTAAAGCTAGGGTGCATCTTCACACAGACCACGACCGACAAAGACGGCGAGCCCCTGCGCGACGAGGCGTCCACCACCTGCGTCGGCACTTTCGATGACTGCCGCGCCGCCGGCACCCAGCTGCGGGCCAAAGCCCTGTTAGGCGCCGGGCCCGAGGCCACCGCCCTGCAGAGCGATTGGTGCCATGCCATCATAGCGGACAGCAGCGCTCCCGTGCTCGCCGCCGCCCGTAACCTGCTCACCGCACGGCAAAGCAAGCTGAGTCCGGAACAGGTCGAAACAGCACAGCGCGAAATCACCTACTTCACGACCAACGCCACCCGCACCCGGTACGGCGAGTTCCGGGCCAAGGGCTCCTTGATCGGCAGCGGCGTGGTCGAGGCCGTCTGCAGAACTCTTGTCGGGCCGCGACTCTAGAGCTCAGGCATGTTGTGGAGCCAGCGAGGGAGGATGACTTGCTGACCCTGCGCTGCCTCGTCCAAGGGCCAACTTCCTCAGAGGTGTGGAAGGCCCGCATCCCAATTCTCAAAGGCCAACGCGCCAAGCCACCCAAATGGTCGCCAGCCCTCAACTGACTATTTCGTCCTGCACCCTAACCCCTCAGCTGTTTTCGTGATGATGTCCCAAAAAACCCTTAAGTTAGCCCAATTCCTGACTGACCTTGGTCACTAATGTCGCCCTACGCCGCCGCAGGAGCATCCCGCCGACCGCAAGGCCGACGAAAGGGGCGGCGGTAGAGGGTTCGGGGACCGCACTGACCCCACTAATCGCGATGTTGTCGATCCGGTTCGAACCGGCGCTGGCTGATGCTGCCGCCTGGATGTTTGTGAACCGCAGGTAGAGACTCGCTTCGTTATCGGCCGTCCCGGGCAGGTCGTACGTGTTCGTGTAAAGCGAGTTATAATTGGTGGTTGACCAAGTGCCCGGAGCACCACCGCCCCCCGATTGCAATACGGTGTAGGTCGTCAGTCGCGTAAAGGTCGTCCCATCCGTGCTCATTTCTAGGGCAAACGCCGCTGGACCAACCGAACTCCGCGCCTGGTCCCAAGAGACTTGGAGATCCGAAACGCCGGTCGTCGACAGCACGACTTGGTAGTAGTCGCCAGGCGACCAGTTGTTGCTGCTGAACGAATATTGCGAACCGTTGCCGGTGGGCGAGGTGTACGTCGTACCGGCCACCGAGTGGAATGTGCTCAGGATGGTCGCAGAGTTTCCCTCCAGCGTACCGGACGTCGGAGTGCCGTTGGTGCTGGGCATCGAGTAGGTGTTCCCCGTCGGAACGTTTCCCACGCCGGTGGGGAAGGCAGCCGGCACCTGCCAACTTGCAAGAATTGTTGCGGCAGGCAGAGTCCTGCATCCGATGGCAAGAGTCCCGATGAAGGCGAATGCAACACGTCCGAATGTCATAGCTACATGAATTTTAGTCTTAGGTAGTCTAGTTTTCGCGACCGCCTAGTCAAGGATTTTATTGGCAGTGTTTGCATTTTTTGCCGTCGGGCTCGGTCAGGTGGATTCAAGAACCAGAATTCGCTCGTCGTCCAGCCGGACATCGCGGGCTGTCCATGACGGGCTTTGGTCGATGCCGAGCGAGTCCGATGGTTGGGCTATTGTTCACCCCGCCCGGTGGCGCTCAAGCGCAGCGGCCACCTCCGAACCCCGGAACCGCACGTTGTGACAACTCCATTTTCATCTGAGCCCTCTTCACAACATCCACAAAATGTGAGAGATCCTCGGCTTCCGTGATCCAGTAAATGATAATCATGACCTCCTCCGTCCCCCCAAAAAAAATCCGCGCCCTTTTGAGGGGGCGCGGACGGGAAGATGAAGATCCTCTGGGAATCCTGGAATGGTTCAGGCCTTGCGATTGCGGCGGGAGATGAGGGAGAGACCGCCGAGGGACAGGAGGAGGGAGGATGTTGCCGTGGCCGGTTCGGGGACGGAGACGGTGAATGAGGTGGGAGCGGACGAGTTAAGTATGAGCGCCCCGGCTGTCGATGGAAACGGACCGGCGAAAGTATTAGTTGCGGAGTAGTATATTGCAGGAGTTGAGAGGTCTCCGGAACTATAGGAATTGTTTAATCCTGCCCACACTGTGCCATCATCGATGTTGTCAGCCAAGGTGAATCCGTGAAAAGAAGAATAGGGGCCGGTCGCTAAAAATCCAAGGGCCTTCCAAAGGTAGCCGGGAGTATCACTGATCAGGGTGGTTGTGAGCGGGCCGGAGATGGTATTGATTTGCACCAGGGGTGCGCTGACCACATTCGATTCACCGGGGATAACGCCAAAGAGCAGCTCTGACTGAATCGCACTGGAGTCGCCGGTAGCGGTGATGGAGAAGCTGGTGGCGGTGAAGGAAACGCCATTGAGTGAACCCGTGGCCGCGCCGCCGGCGAGAGTGTAGGTGATGGTGGCAGCGCCGACGGAGCCGGTGAGTGCGATGGCTGCGGCGGCGATGGAAAGGAGAAAACGGATTCGTTTCAAAAGATTGTGTCGGTTTTGGTTGCGGAAGGACGTCTCGTTTGATGATTCTCGGAAGATCCGCAAGGGATATTTTAATGTTCTTGGGACATTAAAGAATCATGAACGCCACCGCGAAGCTGCCGCAGCGATTCCGCCTCCAGTATTTGGGCGGCACGAAGCCCCCGGTGCAGCTGTGCGGAAAACAGACGCAAAATTGCGGGTGGACGCTACGTGGTGACAACTTCCCACATCGCAGCATTCTCCGCGCTGACCTAAGTCAGGCCCTCCAGCAATACCCCGCCCTTCTTCGTCTCCTCGTCATCGCATTCCAGACAGTAACTCTCCAAGAAAATCACCGCAGCCTGCTTGAATCCATCTGATCCCCCGTCGGATCCCCGCGCCTGAATCGCAGCGGACCACAGCGTACTCACCACCGCACACACGGCCGCCCGTCCCTCCCATCGGGAACGCGACATCTCAGGCCAGAAGTTCTTCAATCGGCCCAACTCTGCTGTGGTGCAGATTCGCCATGTTCTTGTCCATGTTGAAGCGATCCACCGGCGCCCCCACCCCATGCAGAAACGTGGCATAAAGATCGTTGATCGGCCGCTCCTTGATGTTCGTGTACTGTCCCGTCTTGAACCGTCCACCCGCATTCCCAAGCAGCACAAACGGCCACGTCGCACCCTCGGAATGCTGCTTCTCCGCATTGTTGCTCGAATAAACAATCAGCGTGTTGTCCATCATCGTGCCCGAACCCTCAGGGGTCGCCTCCAGTGCCTTCATGAGCCTGACCAGCATCCCGCAGTTGTACTGCCGGATCTTCGTCCAGATCTCATTGCCAGGCTGATCAATGTGACCCAGCCCATGCCCGGTTTCATTGATCCCCAGTCCTTTCCAGGAACCGAAGTACTCACCGCAACCGGACGCAATCGTCAGGACATTCGTAAGGTTCGCCTGAAGCGCCGCAATCCCGATGTCCAGCAGCGCGTCATGCCAGTCGGTCTCGAACTTCGGATTGGTGTATCGCTCATCGAGTTTCGGAGCAAACTGCTTGAGCCGATCCGAAATCCCGGACAACTTCTCAGTCAATCCGTTGAGGTCCCGGAAGCCGCCAACATACTTTCCATAGCGGTCGCCATCACTCACCGGCAATCCCTTGGACTTCAGCCCGGCCGCACGCTCCACCTCAAGCATCATGTTGGCTCGCGCCTCGTAGTGCTGCCTGATCGCCCCCTCCGCAATGCTGCCAAAAAGCAACTGGTAAAGCATCGTCGGATCGCAATGCATGAAGATCGGCTGGTTCGGCCCCGACGCCGAAAGCGTCGCAAGGGTCGGACGCGCCCTCATGCTGTCCAGAGACTCCATGCCAATGCACAGCGGCGGCATGATCGTCGGCGGAAGCGCCCGGCTCAGCACATAGTCAATCGTCGCCGCCGACGGTGGAACCCCAGTCCCGCCACGATACGCCCCAAGCGCTCCGAAATAGGCACTGTGCCCCGGATTCGTATGCCGCCCATGCAGGCCCGTGATGATATGCATCCTGTCCTTGTATCGCTCCAATGCCTCCATCGGCTTCTCTAGCGTCAGGCCGTCGAGCGCGCAGCTCTCCTTGTTCAGGTCCTTTGGTATGCACGTCAGCGGGTCAAACCCGTGGTTCTGCAGAAAGAAAATGACCCGCTTCGGACTGCCGGGCGCCTGAATCACCGGCATATCCGCACCCAATGCGTGTCCGGGAAACAAGCCCGCACCAAGCAGCGCCCCGGCGCCGCTCACGGCTCCATGAAACATTTCTCTGCGCGTCATCATGATTGTATCGTCGTTAGTTGGTTCGCCGGGAAATTGATCTCGCCCTCGTCGGCCACTCCGCGGAGCGCGAGGCCTTGAACGGGAGAAAACCCAAGCACTGCAAGGCGAGGGTCGCACCCCGCGACAAACAAAATCCAGAACCAGCCGATTCGCCGGCGGGCGTTCCATCCGTCATTCGAAGTTGGTCGTTCATCATTCACTCCACCTCGCTGCGTGTCGCAATGCCACCGGATGGCCTCAACCCGTTTCGCCCCGTCCAGCACGCCCGTCAATTCCTTCAATGCATCGACTTCGATTTTCACACCCCGGAACCAGGCAATCTTCCGGACCATTTCAGGCCAATTCCCAGCTGCTTCCGGTCCCCCATCATTCGTTCCCACGATGAAGAAATAGTCTGCTTCCGTTTCCACAAGTCGCCTTGAACAGTCGTCGGCCCCAACCGGACTCGATAAACGACTTTCCCGCCCAATCACATGACATGTCTCCAAGTCTTGCCTCGTTTCCGGAACTGTGTCCCTCCCGAATTTCCAATCCCAAATCCAACGCCTGCTGGAAAAATCAAATTCCCATGAGCCATCCATGACGCCTCCACCCATCCACGATTACGGCAACTGCATGAAACGCGTCAGGCCCATGATTCATCGGTTCCCAAAGTCACCAGTAAAACAAGTACTGACGTTCCTTGGGGTCGTGTTCGCGACGGAGGTTCCCGGAACTGCTGAATCAACAGACGTCACCGCCCTCGTCACAGCGGCGCTTACGAAGGATGAAATTGCGCTAGTCGTTGGGAATGACAGGTTCGGTGACCCCTCGCCGGGCATTTCCAAACAGCTTCATGTCGAATATTCCATCGGCGGCGAGATGCTCTCGCTGGATGTACCGGAGACCGGGAAGTTGGCGATTGCTGCGCCTTCGGGACAGAAGCTGACGATCTTGAAAGCGATTTATGGCCCAGCCGCGGGGCAACCGGAATCGACTGAAGCCACTCCGGCTTCAGCAATCCAGGTCCATGAGGGCTTCTCGGTACAGCAGTTATATTCCGTGCCAAGGGCTAATGGCTCGTGGGTGGCCATGTGTTTCGACGCCAAGGGACGAATCTATGCGTCGGACCAGGGACCAAGGTTGTTTCGATACTCGCCGCCCGGTATTGGCAATGGCACTGAGGGCAAGGTGGAGGTGGTCTCGGACAAGTGGGGGCATTCGCAGGGCATGACATTTATCAACGGCGACCTCTATCTCGTGCAGCACGGGGATCATTCGGAAAACAATTTCCGTCCCGAGTCGGTTCTGCGCATTCGGGATACAGACGGTGACGACACCCTGGACAAGGCGGAGACGCTCTTTGAATTCCCCCGGGTCACAGGCGATGCCGCCAATTGGTATGAACACAATGTCCACAGCATCGTGGCCGGACCGGATGGCAAATCCATTTATGTCGTGAGTGGTGATCGTAACGGCCTGCCCTGCCCTGAGGGGCGGACCCCAAAACACTGGAATCGGGATAGCTGGGACTTTGAATTCACCAAGGAACCCTACTCGGGCGGCTGGGTGATGCGGGCAGATCTCGATGGGAAAAAACCCGCGTATCTCTGCATGGGGCTCCGCAACAGCTACGACATCGCCTTCAATCATCACGGCGATCTGTTCACATTTGATAGCGATTACGAGGGCGATCTCGGACTCACAAACTACCGCCCCACCGCCATCCGCCAGATTCTCAGCGGAACAGACTGCGGCTGGGGTGGCCGCGCCGGGGAAATGCGCTGGAACTGGAACTCCAAATGGGAGGACATTCAGCCGCCGCTCAAGAACATTGGCCCAGGCTCGCCCACAGGAGTCACCTTTGGCTATGGGGCAAAATTCCCCCCGCGCTATCAGGAGGCCTTCTTCGCCTGCGATTGGAGCTGGGGGCGGATGTTTGCCGTGCATTTCACACCGGAAGGATCATCGTATGCAGCAGAGGTGGAGCCGTTTCTAAGCGCTCAGGGCTTGCCCATCGCCGATCTCGCAATTTCCCCCGTGGACGGCGCGCTCTACTTCCTCATCGGCGGACGAGGCACCCAGTCGGGAATCTACCGGGTCACCTATGTCGGGAATGAGAACATCAACCCCACACCGCCCGCAGCACTTGATCCAGCCACTGCAGGCTTGCAGTCCCTGAGAAGGGAACTGGAGTCGTTTCATGGGAATCCGAACCCCGCCGCATTGTCAAAAATCTGGCCTCAACTGTCCCACGCGGATCGGGCCATCCGCAGCGCCACCCGCATCGCCCTCGAATGGCAACCGCTGAGCGAATGGCAGCAACGGGCCCTTGATGAGTCAGAGCCGCGCACCGCCCTGCAATCCCTCCTCGCACTGGCTCGTTCCACGGATGGGAACCCCACCGTGCAACCCGCCCTGCTCAAGGCGTTGGAGCGATTCGAATTCCGTAAGCTCACCGCCGATGAACAGTGCTGGTATCTGCGCATCCTCACGGTCACAGCGAAGCGTCATGGCATGTTTACCGAAGTCGTTGCCGCAAAAATCATCACCGTGCTGGAACCGGTGCTTCCTTCTGCCGATTCCCGGGTGAACGAGGAAATCACCGCCATGTGTGCCGCGCTGCACAGCCACACTTTCCTCCCAGCTGCCCTCGATTTGCTTGAACACAGCCGCACCCAGGAGGAGCAGATGCATTACGTGTCAGTGTTGGTGAACTCAGCGGGCAGCCCCGGCTGGACCGCTGAACTCCGCGGAAAGCTCTTCAGACTGGCCACGGAACGTGTGCCCCATTGGAAAGGCGGCGCAAGCGTGCGTCCCTATCGTGAGTGGCGCATGAATAGCATCATTGGGATGCTCAGCGAAGATCAGCGCAGGCAATTTGCGGACAGCATCGCCAAGGCCTTGAATCCCCCTGGCATCATGCCCGCGATTTCCCGGAACTTCGTCAAACACTGGAAAATCGAGGACTTCACCACCGCTCTGGAGGCTGGACTGAAGCAACCACGCAATTTGGAGAATGGCCGCACGTTATTCACCGCCACAGGATGCGTCGCCTGCCACAATTTCCACGGCGAAGGCGGACTGGCTGGTCCGGATCTCACCAGCGCCCGTGGCCGCTATAGTGCCCGCGATCTGCTGGATAACATTCTCAATCCCAGCAAAATCATCAACGAGCAGAACGCCATTCAGATCTACACCATGAAAGACGGGAGAACCATCGCCGGACGCACCACAAACATGGCGGGAGACATCCTCATGGTGGCCACAAATCCTATGGACCCAGGGGGCTCGGAAGTGCGCTTCAGCACCAAAGACCTCCTGAAAATCGACAGATCGCCCTTCTCATTCATGCCTCCCGGATTGCTGGACACCCTCACAGAAAATGATTTGCTCGATCTGCTGGCGTTCCTTTCCCATCCGGATCCCATGACACCCGCCTCTATCCGATGAGGTGCCAGCCCGCCCCACAGAGCTGTAACTACGTGCAAGCTGAACACGTGATCGCCCAATCACTCATTACTCCATCCGCCATCCACAAGTCATTCTTTCATCCATGACATTGCCTCTTTTCCTTCGCTGTCATCTGCTGCCGAGCACCGCACCTCTCGCGGGGGCGAGCGTGGATTGTGTCCGACCCAGGAAGGCACACGCTTTGAATGCCATGCTCGACCGCTCCCCTTCCCCATACACCGGCCGATCCATACTCGCATTCTCTCTGGCCACCGGCCTGCGCCTCTCCTCGGCATCGGCGGGAGAAATCCGCTGGAAGATGACCACCATCAACGACCAATCCCCTTTCGAGGCCTGCGGCACCGCAGACTTCAACGGCGATGGAAAGATCGACATCTTCTGCGGCGACTCATGGTATCAAGCCCCGGCATGGATTCGTCACAAGGTGCGGGAAATTCCCATTGGCGTTCCCAATCCCCACTATTGTGAGGACTTCTGCGATTCACCGATGGATGTGAACGGCGATGGCCGGGCCGACATCGTGACCTGCAATTTCTTCGGAAAGCGCGCCGGCTGGGTTGAGAATCCGGGGGGAGACGCCACCAAACCCTGGACCGAGCATGAAATCGACCTCCCCGGGCACATGGAGGCTGGTGGACTGATCGACATCAATGGCGATGGCAAACCGGACTTCCTCCCGAACCCCGGCGGTGTCGTCGTCTGGTATGAACTCACCCAGCAAAAGCCCTCCGTGGTCTGGAAGAAGCATGAACTCAGCAACACAGGCGCGGGTCATGGAGTGGGCACAGGCGACGTCAACAACGACGAAAGATTGGATATCATCACGTCAAAAGGATGGTATGAACAGCCAGCAGACCCCGCGTCCAATGACTGGCCATTCCATGCGGAGTTTGACCTCGGGGCTGCCGGAATCTTTATTCACGGACGGGATGTCGATGGTGACCACAAGACCGACATCGTCTGGGGCCTCGGCCATGCCTTCGGGCTGCGCTGGCTCAAACAAACCGCGTCAGTGGACGGAAAGCGTGAATGGCAGCGGCTCATCGTTGATGTAACCTTCTCCCAGGTGCACACGCTCCTCTATGCCGATATCGACGGCGTGGGAGAACCTGAACTCATCACCGGCAAGCGCATCTACGCCCATGAAGGCGAACCGGGCGCCACCCATGCGCCGGTCATTTGCTACTATCAGTTCGACCGGCAGGCTGCCCGATGGACCAGACATGACATTTTCAATGGGGCTCCCGCCAGCAATGCTCCGGACGACCCCGCGCAACGCTGGGCTTTGAAGGACTTCCCCCGCGCCACCGCCGGAACCGGCCTGCAAATGTCCGCCGCAGACATCGATGGAGACGGGGACACCGATCTTGTCTGCCCCGGGAAATCAGGACTGTATCTGTTCGAGAACCTGGGGCCCTGACATCCGCCCTTCTATTGTTTGTCAGCGCTTCCGCTCTCGCATTTGATCCACCTCATGGCCGCCCCTTCCCCCGCCATGGAGAATGGGTTGCCGATTCCCAAACCTTCAATCCTGTCATTACCTTGCTGAAAATCATCACCCTCTTCGGCCTTTTTGCCCTCTCCAGTCCCGCACAGGAATCTGCAAAGCGGGAGATCATTCCATGCGCAGAGGCTCACTACAGCTTCGGCACCGCCGTGGATGCCGAGGGCTCCGTGTTGTTTACGGAATTCAGCCACCGCAAGATTCAGCGATGGAATCCCGTAACGCACCGACTTGATGTCTGGCGGGGCACCGACACACCGGGCATGTTTGGCCTCGCCACCGGAACAGGAAGAGATGTCTTTGTAGGGCTAGACCTTGGCGATACGGGGAATCCCGGCAAAATCCTGCGCATCGCCAACGACGGAAAGGAAGAGTTCATCGTTGAAAACATCACCCGGCCCCGGCAGTTGACCTGCGACGCCACAGGAAATCTCTTCGCAGTCCTTGAAGGCGGACGCGTCCTGAAATGGGACAAAGCGACGAGGGTCGTCACAGAAGTGATGACCGCCCTTTCCCCCACCAGCGGAATCGCCGTCGGAGCGGACGGCTCGGTCTTCGTGAGCGAATACGGTGTCTTTGACATCTCACCGACCGGCTACTCGCGGCCCTCCGCGCCAGGTCAGATCAAGGTCAGACGACCCGATGGTCAGATTACCGTTTTGAACAAGGGATTCTGGCGCCTCCGAGGCATCGCCCTTCATGGCCACAACCTTTATGCATGCAGCGAGGCGAACCGCGAGGATCACGGCAACTCGGGGCAGCTCGTTAGGAT
>Ga0315905_10006903_pt1 | contig 11539 bp, 12 predicted proteins | sample LakEriMetagenome_5_FD_203522 | JGI IMG/M metagenome (GOLD analysis project Ga0315905, IMG submission 203522) | Freshwater fungal communities from buoy surface, Lake Erie, Ohio, United States - Buoy 4 MA121 | ecosystem: Environmental > Aquatic > Freshwater > Lake | place: USA: Lake Erie, Ohio...
CTGCTTATTGCAACATTTGGCTTCGCTCAATTATCAGGATGGAATAATACGGGTGGGAATTCCCGCTTGAATGGCTACGTTGATGTTGCCGGTCCGATGGAGGATAGTCTGCTGTGGCAGGTGCAGTCGCAAGGGTTTTTCGGTACGCCGTTCTTCATTGAGAACAATTTTGTAGTTACCATGCGCTTCATGAGTTTAACCAACGCACCGGTGGAATGTTATGATTTGATGTCCGGTGATATACTCTGGAGCCGCGATGTAACTAATAATGCAGGGCGCTCGCTACCGGTTGGACTGCGTGACGGTCGATTATTTATGGTGCGTTTGACCGAGAGTCCGAATGATACCCTCTATGCCCTCAACATCAATGATGGTTCACTTCTTTATACTGCGCCATTTACGGTTATGCCGTATATAACGGAGACTGCAGTGTTTGATACCTTGGGCAGTATGTATATCGGGGGTAATCAGGTGACTTACAAAATGGATCCGGCAACGGGTGAATTGATATGGGAAACACCGACGGTGGAGATGTCTTCGGGAAGTGGCGAGATGGCAATAAACAATGAGAACAACACGGGGTATACCGTTGAATCGCTTAACGGCTTAGCATATCTCTGGGCAACGGATCTCACAAGCGGTCTAAAGATGTATGAGCATGTGGTGGAGGATCTTCAGACGGGCGGTAATGTTCCGCAATCTGCCTTAATGGTCGGTAACAATGGCATTATTTACGTGCATTTGACGCAGGATAATATTGCCGCTTTTACCGATGATGGAACGCAGTTTAATTTACTATGGCAAACGGAAATCACCGGTAACTCGTCGTTCAGTTTGATGTGTGTGGGTGAAGATGGATCTGTCTATGCGCCCAGTGACGGTAAGATTATTCGCTTGAATGGTTTTACAGGCGAACTGATCAACGAGTCGGTTTCGATTACGCAAGGTGGATTTTTCTCTCCGCGATTGACCGCAACCAATAACGGAATGATCTACGCCACCAATGGTGAAGATTATGTTTATGCCTTCGATCAAAATCTGAATATGCTTTGGTCGAATTTTTTACCCGCTACCAATACCTCAGGCGTTTGCATTGCACCCAATGGAGTGGCGGTTGTGGGCGGACAGAATACTATCCGGGCCTATGTGCCATCGGAGGTTAATGCTATTGCTGATACTCATGACACTCCGTTTGAAGTTTATCCCAATCCGACCCAATCGGTACTTTTCGTGAAATGCAGTGCAAAACAGTTGGGTAAGGAATATAGTATTCGCGATTGCACCGGAAGAGTTGTTCATGGAGGGGTGTTGCAGCAATTGGTGAGTACGATACAACTACCGCAACTCTCCCCTGGCGTTTACATGCTAAATGCCGATGCTCAAACGCAAAGTGTGAGATTTATTGTTGAATAGCATAAGCGACTGGAACCATTTGCCACTCGCCACTAAGTCTTCTGCTTCTCCCGCTTCGCCGCCGGAAACAAAATATTATTCAAGATAAGGCGGTACCCCGGTGAAGTGGGGTGGAGGTTCAAGTCGGTGGGCGGATCACCAACCAGGTGACGATAGTCTTCCGGATCATGACCGCCGTAATAGGTCCACTGGCCTTGTCCCAATTCTCCGTGAATATACTTCGCACATTTCACACTCTTTGTTTCACCCATGATGGTGACGTTGCTGCGTATGAAATTGTCGCGAAACGATGTTGTTTGACCCATGAAGCCTTTGATTACCTGCGTGTGATTCTGCGTCAGTATCGTTGGAACGATATCCCATTTGGCTGAGAAATCGAATAGCGTGAAGAAGTCGTTGAGCTCGGTAAGCTTCCCGTGATCTTCGGTGCCGTCGATGTCGGAAAACTCATAGATGTTCGGGTCCTTGTCGAGGCGGTAATTCTGAAACGCAAAACCGGACTGATAATCGAGCTTGCTTTGTGCTGAAGGGTCACTGGGGTCGCCGTCGAATACACTTTCTACGATGTCAACATTCTCTGCCGCCAATGCAATGTCGAACGAATCAGTTCCGCTGCACATGGTGAACAAAAATCCACCGCCCATTACGAAGTTGCGAATGTTCAAGGCGACTTGTCGCTTCATCTCCGACACTTTCGTAAAGCCTAGTGATGATGCCATTGCTTCTTGCGAGCGCACTTCTTCTTGATACCATGCGGCGTTCTTGAAGCTGCGATAGAACTTTCCGTACTGTCCCGTGAAGTCTTCGTGATGCAGGTGCAGCCAATCATACTTCGGCAATTCGTTGCGGATAATCTCCGGGTCGTAGATAATGGTGTAGGGTATCTCGGCATAGGTGAGCACCAAGGTAACAGCGTCATCCCATGGCAACTTACCGGGAGGGGAGTAGACTGCAATCTTAGGAGCGACTTCCAACTTCACTCGCTCCATATTCACCTCGGGGTCGGATATCTCTGAATAAATCTGATTGGCTTGCACATCGGCGATCACCTGATAACTCACTCCGCGTATGCCGCACTCCTTGGCGATGTCGGGGTAGTTGTCGACCAGAAAACTGCCGCCTCGGTAGTTGAGCAGCCACTCCATCGGAATCTTGTTTTCCAAAATCCAATAGGCTATGCCATACGCTTTCAAATGATTCGATTGCGACTCATCCATCTGAATGAGAATCTTCGATGCCTGAATGGTCTGCATCGAAAAGAGCACGCATAGAACAAGAAGGATTTTTTTCATAAATAAAAACGTCGCAAGATGCTCGTCAAAAATAGCACGCTTGCGACGTTGATGGAATCTTAAATTCTGTTTAATGTACATCTGCATGGGCGCAGAGCAATGCTGCATGGACGCCCAGCAGAGCGGCCCTATTCTTCGTAAACGTCGAGAAGCATCAGGGCTTCCGACAATTCACCGAGGGTCTTCATGTCGTTCTGCTTGCGGGCAACCGATTTGCCTGCTTTGTATACTTCAACTGCTTCTTCGACCTTGTTGCGCTCTTCCAACATCTTTCCGAGTTGGTAATAGCTAGCCAAATACTCAGGGTCGTTCTTGATTATCTTCTGGATGATCTTGATAGCTGTCGTAATCTCACCGTTCTTCTGGTGCTCGAGGGCAGCAGCATAATGAAGAAAACTATCCTTCGGATTGGTTTCGAGCATGGTTTCGATCATTTTTAGTCTGTCTTGCATCATAAGCTTGGTTTTAAGGTTGGATTGTTTCCTGACAAATGTATCCGAGCTCTACGCCTTAATCCGGCATTCTAAAAAAATGAAAATGCAGTTTTTCAACAGGGTTGTAGACAATGACTAGTGACTAATGACCAATGACCAATTTGTCACTAGCCACTCGTCATTCGTCATTAGTCATTGATTACATCATAGGTACTTCCAACAACAGTATCCTCGCCTCATCTCTATCAGCGGTGATGTTCAGCTCATTCAATTTCCACAAACCATAACCATCGCGCTTGTTGAGTGCTTGGCCGTTGATGGTGAAGTCGCCTTCTACGATGAACGCATATACTCCATGCGTTGCAGGGCGCTTCAATGAATACTTGATGCTCTTGTCTTTATCGAAAGTGCCCAAATGAAACCAGGCGTCTTGGTGAATCCAAACTCCGGCATCGTCTGGACTTGGTGATAGGATTTGATTCAATTCGTTTTTCTTTTCGAGTGGCAACGGCATCTGGTCGTAACGCGGTGTCACATTCGCTTTGTTGGGAAATACCCAAATCTGAAAGAGGCGCAAATCGACATCTTTCAAATGATTGAACTCGCTGTGCTGTATGCCGGTGCCTGCGCTCATTACCTGCACTTCACCGGCAGTGATGGTGCCCGAGTTGCCCATGCTGTCTTTGTGAGCAACAACACCTTGCAACGGTATGGTGATTATCTCCATGTTATCGTGCGGATGGGTGTTGAAGCCCATGCCGGCTGCGATAAAGTCGTCGTTCAAAACGCGCAGCGCACCGAAGTTCATGCGGTCCGGATTATAATAATTGGCAAACGAAAAGGAATAGTTCGTTTTGAGCCAGCCATAGTCGGCGTTGCCGCGGGTCTGGGCTTTGTGCAATACGGTATTGTCGTTCATAACGGTAGCGTGTCCGGGGTGATGGTTAAATCCTACTTGTTTGTTCATATCAATGGGCTTCAGCTCATCGATGTCATTTGTAATGACTGCTGCTACTGCACCTCCTGCGGCAATCACGCCGGCTCCTGTCAGTGCTTTTTTGAGAAAGTTTTTTCTGTCCATGTAGGAAAGGATTTATACCGCAAATTTGACACAACTCAAAGATAAACACATTGATCTACATCTACGCTTTTCTCTTCTTCCTGGTAGCACTTGTTTATAGCGCTGCAGGTTTTGGTGGCGGAAGTATGTACCTGGCAATCCTTGCTCAAACGACTTTATCAGTTGAGGCGTTGCGCATGGCTGCACTGAGCTGCAATGCCATCGTAACTGCCAATGGTACTTGGCAGTTTCATAAAGCCAACTGGATCGTGTGGCGCGGTTTGCTCGCTCTTTTGGCCTGCAGTGTTCCACCGTGCTTGTATACTTCCAGCTTGCAGCTTTCGGAAAAGACGTATTTCATTTCGCTGGCCGTCGCGTTGCTGGTTGCTGCAGCGGCTATGATCCTTAGGCGTGAACCAACCGAGCAACTCACCGTGCAGCCGCTGCGCTGGTGGATGTTCCCGCTCGCTTTTGTAATCGGCGGTGTTTCCGGTATAACTGGAATAGGTGGTGGTATCTACCTGGCTCCGTTTCTTTACATCTCTCGATGGGGAAGCCCCAAACAAATTGCCGGTGCTTCCAGTGTGTTCATTCTCGTGAATTCGCTCGCCGGCTTGAGCATGCAGATTCGATTGAACGGCTGGCAATTGGAATGGGAGTTGATGCCCTTGTTCATAGCCGTTCTCTTAGGTGGTTTGCTCGGGTCTTTTTGGAGCAGCGCCCGATTTACTCACCGCATCGTGCGTTGGATGACGGTGGTTATTATCATCTTTGCGGCTATTCGAACGCTTTCGAAGTACCTATGAAAATCACTGTTCTCTTTTTCGGTGTTGCGCAAGACATTGCCGGGGTTCGTCAAATGCCATTGGAGTTGATGGAGGGTGCTACTGCTATTGATTTACGCAGCGAACTTGCCAATCGATTTACCGGACTCGATGAGGGCTTGGCCTATGCTCTTGCTGTGAATGAGAAACTGTGCAACGAGACACACTTGTTAAGCGATGGTGACGTGACTGCTGTCTTACCTCCTGTTAGCGGCGGTTAAATGCGATTGCAAATGGAGAGTCACAACAACTTCTTTCAGCTTACTCATTGCACGCTCTCGGAATCGGAGGCACGCGCTGTGTTGCACAACCTATCCTGCGGCGCTCACGTTTTGTTTACCGGGACGGTTCGCAATCATTCGAAAGGCGAGGAGGTGACGCACCTCGAATTCGAAGCCTATGAACCGATGGTGCATAGCGTATTGACCGACATCGCTGCTGATTTGAGAAGGGAGTTTGGTGTAACGGGTGTTTTACTTTACCACCGATTGGGGCGTGTCGAAGCGGGGGAGCCTGCTGTAATTGCGGGTATTTCAGCGCCTCATCGAGCAGAAGCTTTCAAAGCGTGCGAGGCACTCATGAACAGGCTTAAACAGTCAGTGCCGATTTGGAAAAAAGAGTATACATCCTCAGGGGCTGTGTGGGTTTCACCAACGCCTTAGCCTGTCATTCTAACGGCTCAAACGGCACTTGTCCTTCCATGCGCATTTCATAGTCGAGCAGGTCACGCTGCGCATCTTCATCGTTTGGATTTTCCAACGCGTATTGGAGCATCTCACGATAATAGACATCATCGAATCGCCATGCGAGTCGCGTAGAAAGAGGAGTGACAATGTAAAAGGTCAGTGCAATACTGAGAATTGCTGAGCGAACTATAATTCCTCTGGTAAGCTTTGGTTGGTCATCTTCCAATAATTTCATAGCAAAGAACATGACAGCCGTAAGAAGAATGACCGCGGAAATACTAAGTGCGGTTAAGCCATAAATAAACAGTTCGTTAAATGCAATGGCGAGCATAGTAAATGCGAATACGATTCCCGATGATGTTTTCATGATCAGAGCGGGACGTAGCTCGGTTTGCGTATGCTTCCAAGCGGAAGGAAGGAATGTGTTTCGTGTGAGACCTATGCCGGTTATCAGGTAGAAAAGCATATTAACCGTGACCGCTATTACGATAATGGGTTTGGCTGCTGCCATGCCGCTATAAGCCATCGAGATGGCTAGCAGCAAAAGCATGAAACAAAGCAGTTCAATGCGCTTCATGAGATATCTAATTGAATACCCACCGGACAATGGTCACTACCCTCTACTTCGTTTAAGATAAAAGCATCGGAAACGTTGGAAAGAAGGGAGTTGGATACAACAAAGTAATCGAGTCTCCAACCTACGTTTTTCGCACGCGAGTTAAATCGGGCACTCCACCAGCTGTACTTTACTGTGTCGGGGTGAAAATGGCGAAATGTATCTGTGAAACCGGCTTGAAATATGCGGCTTAAACCATCAATTTCTTGTTGCGTATAGCCTGCGGACTTGTTGTAATTGGATTTAGGATTGGCCAGGTCAATGGGTTGATGAGCCACGTTCATATCGCCACACCACACTACAGGCTTCGTTTTTTCTAGGTTTTTCAGATGGGCTAGCATTGCCACATCCCATGTTTGCCGATAATCAAGCTTGACTAATTCTGCTCCGCTATTGGGAACATAGGTGTTCACAAGGAAAAAGGTATCGTATTCAACCGTAATGGTTCGCCCTTGAGTGTCGTGGTCGGCTTCGCCAAATCCGTAACTTACATTCAACGGCTTTTTTTTGGTAAGAATGGCTGTCCCACTGTAGCCGGCCTTCTCTGCTGCACTCGAGAACACCTCATATCCCTCAAGGCCGAAGAGTGCCTCACGCACCTGATCATTGTTGGCTTTGGTTTCTTGCAAACACAACACATCCGGATTCATCTTCGTAATGGATTCAAACAATCCTTTTTTTACACTGGCGCGTACGCCGTTGACATTGAATGATACAAGCTTCATGAGTTACTTTTGAGCGACCAAAGAAAGAAAGAAATGAGCATGATTGAGCGCAAGGCTAAAAGATTAATTCTCTTGTTATGCATCCTTCAGAGCTATGCTTTGTCGGCTGTTGCAGCGAGCCCAATGCCCAAATCAATACGTATTTTCCCCGAAGTTCAAGGCTATTGGTTTTTAGATGGAAAGCTCCCCTTTGGTTGCGAGGTGACCTTTACCAATGGAGGCAAAAGAAGAACAGCCGGTTATCTAAATGGGAACCTGCCCTGGCGTGAATTGATTTGTGAAAGTGATCAGGCTATTATTCACGGCGACGATATTTTGGTCGATTTATTTAAAGTAAGGCAGAATCATAACACACTCGTTATTCGAGTTAGAATGCAAGATTTCCAGATGGTCAAAGCGGAATTTGAATTGAAAATTCCACCAGTGCAAGAGATAAGTGTTCTACTCCCGGAAGGTGTAAAGCCGATGTATGAGAAAGTTATTGAACCATTCATCAGACTTCAGTGGGTGAATGGTGCAAGCTATACCTATCAAGCTTCTGATGTCCGTTCACTAGTGCCTCGCGACAGTATTAAACTTTTCTTCAATGACTCCATGTTGTATGATGGTCGGGCAGTATTGCCTGCGTTTAACAGGTTCGATGCGCATACGTTTTCGCTTTCGGCTATGTGGGCCTCTAAGCCTTGGATTCACGATACGCAGGTTTTTCCGTTTATTGGTCGTCAGCACGATTTATGGAAATTCGAGGCATCCAATGGAGCAAATGGCATAACGCAAAAGATAGCACCTGCAGGCATGGATGGCGCTGAGGGTTTTCATGGTTTACCCGGAGAGGATGCACGGGAGGTCAAGTTGAACCTTTATATGAATGAAGACAAATCGAAATTAATTGTAGAGGCTAGTAATGGATCGGATGCTTATCGGCGAGAGTTTTCGCCGGATGAGTTTTCGCTTGAAATAATTGCAAAGGGAGGAAATGGAGGAAATGGAGGCCGAGGAGGGGAAGGAGGACAGTCGCCCTCGGATGACCCTTATCGAGCCGGCATTGGCGGTAAAGGTGGCAAAGGCGGTAGAGGTGGAAGAGGAGCAATAGTTAAAATAGAAAGCAATGCTGAAACAGAGGCATATATCCCATGTATAATAATCGATAATTCGGAAGGTATCCCCGGGCGTCCCGGTCTCGGTGGACGAGGAGGTGTTTTTTCAAGCGGTTATGGTATGCCTACTTTACTCGAATTGCTTTTTCCAACACGCAATTATGATGGTGAACCCGGCGAAGAATGATGTCCCCGCTTCATGAAGTATCGCTCAAATCTGAAATACACAAAATAGGAAAGGACAAGAGTAGCGCCTGCAGGTATAGCAAGCTTCCATATGTTCGTTATTTCTAGGCCTTGTGCCTCTGCCTTGAGAAATACGAAAGCGCATACTGCAAATACGATTGGATGCAGCAAGTAGACAGAATAACTTGCTTCTCCCAATAGTTTTAACGGACTGTGCAGAAATGACGGCAGTTTCCCGGACATTTTATAAGCCCCCAAACAAATGAGTAATGAGGCCAGTGTAAACATCCACCGGTTGCCTTCTGTTGTAAGCGCTACTGTATTTCCCTCAGCGGGTATGAATGTAAATAAAAGTAAGCCGGTCAATATTATACTTAGGCTGGACCACAAGGGGAAATGACGTGTTTTAGTGAAGTGTCCTATTGCAATTCCAGCGACAAAGAAGAATAGTTGATTGAGTGGATTGACATACTCTCTCCATTGATCAGAGAGAGGTATTGTTGGATTTAGCCGGTAATAAGCAAAGTAATGGTGGAGTGCGAATGCCGCGCCAATGTATGTCACCAGAAGAATAGGTCTTCTCATGCAAGCGAACAGAATGAATGGAAAAACGCTGTAAAAGACAAGTTCGTTGCCAATAGACCAAGCGCCGGTAGAGAAGTAAACATCCCAACGGACAAACCCAAACAATCCTGTGATATTCAGAAAAACATCCAAGAGATTAGGCATTTTCCTCGATATTATTATTGCTAAAATGGTAACAAGCCAAAGCAATGGGAAGATGCGATAGATGCGTTTTCGAAAGAATTGGCCTACTGAAAACGGTTTCTTACCCTGTGAGTATTCATAAACGTGATAAAGGGTAAGTCCACTGAGTACGTAGAAAATGGCAACTCCATAAACACCAACGCGCCCCATAAAACGATCGGAGGTAAAGGCACCTTGAATCCAAAAAAGATAGTGATAAATCATGATGCCGAATGCGGCCAAACCCCGCAGATAATCTAGCGAGTACAATCTAGCGGTCATGATTCGGGCTTGTAGGCAACGCTCACAATTGCTTCTCGGGTTGTTTCGGCCCAGTTCATATCAAAAAGTGTAGATGGCATTGGAGAAGAATAGGGGTGTCTTCCGCTGAGGTGGTATTCATGGATGTCGGGATGGTACACCTCTTCAAATGTCTCTGGCTTAATGCCTCCTCCCGGCATAATGAGAATGCTTCCCGAAGCAGCCTCATACATGGCCAATATGGTGTCGCGGCCTTGTGGTCCGCTGCTCTTACCGCCCGAGGTGAGAATACGCTCGCAGCCGCAAGATGCAATATCTTCAACTGCTGCAATTAGGTTTGGAGTGCAGTCTACCGCTCTGTGAAATGTGACCGGAATGCCGCCACAATGAGCAACTAACTCCTTGGTGAGCGAAATATCAATCGTGCCTTTTGAGGTGAGTGCTCCGAAAACAAAACCATCGGCCCCGGAAGCTCCGAGCAAGTCTATTTCGCGCTTCATTACTTCCACCTCGCTGCTGCTGTATGTAAAATCACCCTCACGAGGACGAATCATGACGTACACCGGGATTTTGATGTGGCGCTTCACAACTTCCAGTAGACCGGAACTTGGTGTGATACCGGCCGCTCCCAGGGCAGAGCACAATTCAATGCGGCCCGCGCCTCCAAGTTCTGCCTCTACACAGGAATGAACCGTGGACGCAACTACTTCAATGAGGTATGGATTGCGTTGCATGACTTACGATTTGCGATCGTCTTTGCGAAGTGCATAGATGCGCTCAATGATATCCACCACCTTCAAGCCTTCCAGTGCATTGGTTGTAATGGTGGAATTGCCATGAATCGTATCTACCACATTTTGAATTACGTAGTGGTGGTTGTTGGCCGAGCCTTTATAATGTCCATAATCATTGGCCGGATTGGTAGGGGCTAGCTCAGGCATGGTGTATCCTTCAATGTGGCAATACTCAACCTTGTCCATATACTGCCCACCTACTTTCACACTTCCCTTGCTGCCTATGATGGTGAGGCTGCTTTCCAAGTTCGTGTCCCAAACGGCCGTTGAATAATTGATAGCGCCCATTCCTCCGTTGATGAAACGGAAGTTGACAAAGCCGCTGTCTTCAAACTCGGTTGACTGGGCATGTGTGAAGTCGTTGAATTTCGCTTGAATGTCAGTGATATCCCCAAACAGCCAATACATGATGTCGATGAAGTGCGAGAACTGAGTAAACAAGGTGCCACCGTCGAGCTGCTGATTTCCTTTCCAGCCGCCCTTCTTGTAGTAGCGGTCATCGCGATTCCAATAGCAGTTGAGCTGCACCATGTAGATGTCACCAACTATTTTTTCTGAAACGATTTTCTTCAACCATTCCGAAGGCGGAGAAAATCGATTTTGCATAACGCAAAACACCTGACGGTGCATTTGCAGTGCTTTATAGATAAGCGATTCGCAGTCTTGTTTGTGCAAAGCCATTGGCTTTTCGCACACTACGTGCTTGCCGTTTTCCAATGCTGCCATAGCGTGCTCAGCATGAAAGCCATTCGGTGAGCATACATTGATGACCTCAATCTCGGGGTGTGCCTGCAACATGGCGTTGTGGTCGTTGTAAATCGGCACATCCAAATCGGTAAGGCCGAGCTTTTCTTTCTCAAGTACGTCACAAACTGCTACCAGTTCGCAAGCGCTGTTTCTACGCACCATTTCGGCATGTCTCTTTCCAATATGCCCCTGCCCAATAACCGCAAATTTTACTTTATTCATATCCTATCTCTCTAAACTCTATTCGTTATACATCATCTTCAGTCCCCAGTCCCCAGTCCTCAGTCCCCAATCTTCCGCACCGCCCCCTCTCTTAGTTCATACCGTTCTCCCGACTCCGGGCAGACCGCTTCACCGGCTTCATTAAAATCCAACTGATGTCCATACTCGCTCATCCATCCGCGCTGGCGAGCAGGGTTCCCCACCCACAAGCTGTAGGCCGGTATGTTCTTCGTTACGACTGCTCCTGCGCCAATAAAGGCATAAGGTCCTATGTCGTGCCCACACACAATAGTTGCATTGGCTCCTATTGAAGCGCCTTTACCCACGTGTGTTTTAGCATACTCGCTCTTGCGGTTGACGGCGCTGCGTGGATTGATGACGTTTGTAAAGACCATGGATGGGCCTAGAAAAACATCGTCGTCGCAGGTAACTCCT
>Ga0315905_10006904_pt1 | contig 11538 bp, 7 predicted proteins | sample LakEriMetagenome_5_FD_203522 | JGI IMG/M metagenome (GOLD analysis project Ga0315905, IMG submission 203522) | Freshwater fungal communities from buoy surface, Lake Erie, Ohio, United States - Buoy 4 MA121 | ecosystem: Environmental > Aquatic > Freshwater > Lake | place: USA: Lake Erie, Ohio...
GCGCGCAATCCCCTTGCACTCGGTGCTGGTCCAGATCCCCAGTTCCATGATCCCGGCATAGTACTCCAGCCAATCAGCCATTTTCTGCTTGGGCGTATAGACCGGCCAGTGATCGGGAAACGGTACGTAGGGCATGTGGTCATACCACACCGGATCATGCAGCAGCAGCGACTTGTAGCGCGAACGCCACTGGTCACCCACGCGCGGATACTTGTCGATAAGCAGGCAAGGCACGCCCAGCATCTTGAGCCGCGCGCCGAGCGCAAGGCCGCCCTGCCCCGCGCCGATGATCAGCACATAGGGCGGATTGCTCTCGCTCCATGCTTCCACATCGTCGTGGCGCACGTCTTCCCAGGTGCGCTGCCCGGTCTCGTCGACCACGCCCGAAGCGCGCCGGCCGCGCAGCGGCTCCTCGAAGCCCTTGAGTTCCTTGAGCGCGGTCAGCAGCGTGAAGCCCTTCTCACCCACCAGCCGCAGATAGCCCTCGCCCCGGCCTTGCGCGGTCTCGAAGGTGATGAAGCCCTCGCTCGCACCCGCCGGCGCCTCGCTGGCAAACTGGCCGATGCCCGAGGAGGCAGCACGCGCATTGGCAAAGGCCGTGATTGCCTCGGCCCCCTCGTGCGTCGCCAGCGTCCAGCCCAGCGCCAGATAATCGCGCCACAGGCCATCGGGCAGGAACAGATCCGCCACCGCCGCGCCGTCCCCGGCCGAGACCGCCGCGCCGAACTTCTCAAGCCAGCCATGTACGTCAAGCATTGGAAACTGCCGCCTTTTCTTGTCTGTCCGCGCCGCTCAGAAATGCGCGACCAATTGGACCCCGAACGTGCGGGGATCGTTGTAGTTGATCTGGTCCCGCGTGATCACTGGCGCAATTGAGGAGACATGGCGCCAGCCAGCGCGCTCCCCGCCAGAATGATCTCGAGGCACCGCTTCGCATTGACCCGACGCATAGTTGTTCGCCCGCTTCGGCCCTGCAGCGCAAAGGCAATGCCCCTGATCCCTGCACCGCTAAGCTTCCCGCAATCGCCCACAGGATCAAGCCAAATCTGATATGAATTCGGATTTATATCGGAAAATGGGTTGAGCCGCGGGGCAGGCGTGCTAGCCCTTGAGGCATGGTGACCATCCTGCCCCGGCCTGCCGATACGATCCGCCGCCCGCGCCAGAAGCGCAGCCAGCAGCGGTTCGAGGCGATTCTCGATTCGGCCGACCGGCTGCTCGAAACCCTCGAGCCTGAGGCGATCAGCATCTACACCCTTGCCGAGGAAGCGGGCCTGTCCGCGCCGTCGATCTATCATTTCTTCCGCGACGCAGGGCAGGTCTTCGTCGCGCTCGCCGAACGCTATGCGCGCGAATTCGTCGATCTTCTGGACAGACCCCTGCCGCACGGCGTGACCACCTGGCAGGCCTTCTTCGCCGCGCGCTATGGCAATGGGCGCAATCACTACAACGCACACGGTGCCGCGCGGCGTCTCCTGCTCGGCTCGGGCCTATCCGCCTCGATCCGCGCCCGCGATCTCGAAAGCGACAGCGTGCTGGCCGAACGCAGCACGGCCGAATTCTGCCAGCTGTTCGCCATCGACCCCAGCGCAGATCTGGTCGAACGTTTCACCGAACTGCTCGTGATCAACGATGCGATCTGGACGCTCTCGGTCCACCGCCACGGCGTGATCACCGATGCCTACGAGGAGCAGGCCCGGCGCGCGCGGGAGGCCTATTGCCTTACCTTCCTTCCCGAACACCTGCCGCTGCGCGCTGCAGAAGAACAAGCAGCCTGAACCACACGCCCGAGCCATACCAGGGAGAGCCCGATGACCACGAATGCCGCCGACCAGTCCCTCCGCCAGCGCGCGCTGAAAGTCGTGCCGGGCGGCATGTACGGCCACGAGGCAACGACGCTCATGCCCGCGTCCTACCCGCAGTTCTTCGAGCGCGGCGAAGGCGCTTATATCTGGGACGTCGACGGCAATCGCTACCTCGACTTCATGTGCGCTTACGGCCCCAACCTCCTGGGCTACAACGACCGGCGCGTGAACGACGTCGCCGTCGCACAGCTCGCCAAGGGCGATACGATGACCGGCCCGAGCGCCCATTTCGTGAACCTTGCCGAAGCCCTCGTCGGCATGGTCAGTCACGCCGATTGGGCGATGTTCTGCAAGAACGGCACCGACGCGACGACCATGGCGATGACCACCGCGCGGGCGCAGACCGGCAAGCGCCGCGTGCTGGTGGCGGACGGCGCCTATCACGGCGCCGCGCCGTGGTGCACGCCGATGCCCGCCGGCATCGTGCCCGAGGAGCGCGCGTTCATTTCCAAATACCAGTACAACGATATTGCCAGCCTCGAAGCCGCCGTCGCCGAAGCGGGCGATGATCTCGCCGCGATCTTCGCCTCGCCCTTCAAGCATGATGCCTTCATCGATCAGGCCCTGCCCGATCCTGCCTATGCCAGACGCGCTCGCGAACTCTGCGACGAAACCGGCGCGATGCTCATCGTCGACGACGTACGCGCGGGCTTCCGCCTCATCCGCGATTGCAGCTGGGAGCTTGTCGGCGTGCGGCCGGACATGAGCTGCTGGGGCAAGTCTTTCGCCAACGGCCACCCGATTTCCGCCCTGCTCGGCAACGACCGCTGCCGCGAGGGCGCGAGCCACATCTACGTCACCGGCTCGTTCTGGTTCGCCGCCGTTCCCATGGCCGCCGGGGTCGAAACGCTGAAGATCCTGCGCGAGAGTGACTACCTCGAAAACTCGATCCACCTCGGCACGCTTTGGCGCGAAGGCCTCGATGCGCTCGCCGCGGAGCACGGCTTCGCGCTGCGCCAGACCGGCCCTGTCCAGATGCCGCAGATCCTGTTCGATAACGACCCCGACTACCGCGTGGGCTTCGCCTGGGGCGAGGCGATGCTGAAGCGCGGTGTCTACGTCCACCCCTGGCACAACATGTTCTTCTGCGCCGCGATGACCGAGGCCGATATCCAGTTCGCACTCGCCGCTGCAGACGATGCCTTCGCCGCCGTGAAGGCCCAGCTGGCCACGATAGAGCCCCACCCCGTCGTGCTGATGTTTCTCACCGCCATGGCCGGAGAGCACTGAGGTGGACGCGCCCGAATTCTTCGGGAGCAGCCCCTGGATCGCCGCCGCCTGTTCCCGCTTCCCCCCGAACCGCCGTGCTGGCTGGTCCTCAAGGGCATCACCGCTGCGCTCGACCGGATCGACAACCGCGTCGACGCCGATCTGGCGCACGGGGCTGTGTAGCAGCCCGCCATTTCAAGGCTTGGCAAACGCGGTCCAATCCGTCTTATAGCGGCCAAAATCAAACACGCTTTGAGAGGACGCCCCATGAGCCAGACCACCTATCCGGTCCCTGAAGATTGGGCGGCCTCTGCCCTGATCGACACCGCGCGCTATCAGGCGATGCATGCGCAATCGCTCGCCGATCCGGAAACCTTCTGGCGCGGCGAGGCGCAGCGGCTCGACTGGATCAAGCCCTTCACAAAGGTCAGCACGACGAGCTTCCACGAGGCCGATTTCGGCATCAAGTGGTTCGAAGACGGCACTCTCAACCTCGCCGCCAACTGTCTCGACCGCCACCTTGCCGAGCGCGGCGACAGGATCGCCATCCTGTGGGAGCCGGATAGCCCGGGCACACCCGACCGCCGCCTCACCTACCGCGAGCTCCACGAAGCCGTCTGCCGCTTCGCCAATCTCCTCAAGGCCCGCGGCGTGGTGCGCGGCTCACGCGTGACGATCTACCTCCCGATGGTCCCCGAAGCCGCTGTCGCCATGCTCGCCTGCGCCCGCATCGGCGCAATCCATTCGATCGTCTTCGCGGGCTTCTCGCCCGACGCGCTCGCCGGCCGCATCAGCGATTGCGACAGCCGCCTTGTCATCACCGCCGACGAGGGTCTGCGCGGCGGCAAGCGCGTGCCGCTCAAGGCCAATGTCGATGAGGCGCTCAAGCAGTGCCCCGGTGTCGATACCGTCATTGTCCTCAAGCACACCGGCGCCAATGTGCCCGATGTCGAAGGCCGCGATGTCGATTGGGCCAGCGCCGTCGCCGCTCAATCCGCTGACTGCCCGCCCGAGGAAATGAGCGCGGAAGACCCGCTGTTCATCCTTTACACCTCGGGCTCCACCGGCAAGCCCAAGGGCGTGCTCCACACCACCGGCGGCTACTCGGTCTGGGCCTCGATGACGCACGAGTACGTGTTCGACTATAGGCCCGGCCAGATCTACTGGTGCGCAGCCGACGTGGGCTGGGTCACCGGCCACAGCTACGTCGTCTACGGCCCGCTCCTCAACGGCGCGACCACCGTGATGTTCGAAGGCGTGCCCAACTTCCCCGATCCCAGCCGCTTCTGGCAAATCGTCGACAAGTTCCAGGTCGAGATCTTCTACGGCGCCCCCACGGCTCTTCGCGCTCTGATGCGCGAGGGCGACGAATGGGTAAAGCAGACCAGCCGCCAGTCGCTGCGCCTTCTTGGCTCCGTTGGCGAGCCGATCAATCCCGAGGCCTGGGAATGGTACCACAAGGTCGTCGGCGAAGGTCGCTGCCCGATCGTCGACACCTGGTGGCAGACCGAAACCGGCGGCGCGATGATCACCCCGCTACCCGGTGCCACCGCGCTCAAGCCCGGCTCGGCCACTCTGCCCATGTTCGGCGTCAAGCCCGCGCTCCTCACCGGCGAGGGCCAGCTGCTCGAGGGCGCGGCGGACGGCTGCCTTGTCATCGAGCAGAGCTGGCCGGGCCAGATGCGCACCGTCTGGGGCGATCATGAGCGCTTCTTCCAGACCTATTTCACCACCTTCCCCGGCTACTATTTCACCGGCGACGGCTGCCGCCGCGACGAGGACGGCTACTACTGGATCACCGGCCGCATCGACGATGTGATCAACGTCAGCGGCCACCGCATGGGCACCGCCGAAATCGAGAGCGCGCTGGTGGCGCATCCCAAAGTCGCCGAAGCCGCCGTTGTCGGCATGCCGCACGAAATCAAGGGTCAGGGCATCTACGCCTTTGTGACCACCAACGCCGATGTCGAGCCGGATGAGGCACTGCGCAAGGAACTGGTCCAGTGGGTCCGCCACGAGATCGGCCCCATCGCCACGCCGGACGTCATCCAGTTCGCGCCCGGCCTGCCCAAGACCCGCTCGGGCAAGATCATGCGCCGCATCCTGCGCAAGATCGGCGAGAACGACGTGAGCAACCTCGGCGATACCTCGACGCTTGCCGATCCCTCGGTGGTCGAAAACCTCCTCGCCAATCGCCCGAACGCCTGACACGAGAAAGGGCCGGGACGCACCAGCGCCCCGGCCCTTTCCTTTACGTCACAAGCTTACGAACGGTCGGCGTTCATCACCTTGGTCCAGGCCTTGGCGAAATCGCGCACGAACTGCTCGCGCGCATCGTCGCTGGCATAGGCTTCCGCCACCGCACGCAATTCCGAGTTGGAGCCGAAGATGAGGTCCGCCGGAGTGGCGGTCCACTTAACCGCACCGCTCGCCCGGTCACGCCCTTCGTAGGCTGCACCCGCCTTGCTCCACACCGTGTCCATGCTCAGCAGGTTCACGAAGAAGTCGTTCGAGAGCGTGCCGAGACGGCTGGTGAACTCACCCGCGTTCGAACCGCCCGCATTGGCATCGAGGACGCGCAGGCCCCCAACCAGCACGGTCATTTCCGGCACCGTCAGCCCCAGCAGGCTCGCCTTGTCGACGAGTGCTTCGGCCGGCGACTGCCAGGCATCCGCAGCCTGATAGTTGCGGAAGCCGTCCGACTTTGGCTCCATCGGCGCGAAAGCGGAGGGATCGGTCTGCTCGGCGCTCGCATCGACGCGGCCCGGCCTGAACGGCAGTTCGACCGAAACGCCCGCCTTGCTGGCCGCCTGCTCGACCGCAGCATTGCCCGCCAGCACGATCAGGTCCGCCATGCTCACCGTGCGCCCGCCCGGCGCTGCACGGTTGTAGTCGGCCCGCACCTTTTCGAGCGCGGCCAGCACCTTGGCGAGCTCTGCGGGATCATTCACCGCCCAGTCCTTCTGCGGGGCAAGGCGAATGCGTGCGCCATTGGCACCGCCGCGCAGGTCCGACGCGCGGAAGGTCGAGGCCGAAGCCCATGCCGTGCGCACAAGCTGCGCCGGGGTGAGACCGGCCGCCATGATCTTGCCCTTGAGGGTCGCGATCTCCTCCGCGCCGATCAGCGGATGGTTGTCCACCGGCAGTGGATCCTGCCAGGTGAAGGTCTGCGCCGGCACGTCCGTGCCGATATAGTGCGACTTCGGCCCCATATCGCGGTGGGTCAGCTTGAACCACGCGCGGGCAAAGGCATCGGCATATAGCTCGGGCTTGTCCTTGAAGCGCAGCGCGATCGCGCGGAACGCCGGGTCCTGCTTGATCGCCATATCGGTTGTGAACATGATCGGCGCGTGGGTCTTGCCCGCCTCGTGCGCGTCCGGCACGATCTGCACCTGCGCCGCATTCACCGGCTGCCACTGCGTCGCGCCCGCCGGGCTCTTCACCTTGACCCACTCGAAGCCGAACAGGTTGTCGAGGTACTGGCTCGTCCAAGCGATGGGGTTGGCCGACCACGCGCCTTCGAGGCCGCTGGTCACCGCATCCTTGCCGGCGCCGGTGCCGCAGCTGTTTTTCCAGCCGGTACCCTGTGCCTCGATCCCGGCCGCCGCAGGGGCCGCGCCAACGCAGGTTGCGGCATGCGCACCATGCGCCTTGCCGAAGGTGTGCCCGCCCGCGATCAGCGCAACGATTTCCTCGTCGTTCATCGCCATCCGGCCGAAGGACTGGCGGATGTCATGCGCCGCCGAGATCGGATCGCCGTTCGCGTTGGGACCTTCGGGGTTCACATAGATCAACCCCATCTGCACCGCCGCAAGCGATCCCTTCAGCTGGCGCTTCTCGTTCCAGCGATCGCCATTGGCCTCGAGCCACTTCTTCTCGGTGCCCCAATAGACCGCGTCCGGCTGCCACGTATCCGCGCGGCCGCCACCGAAGCCGAGCGTCTTGAAGCCCATCTGCTCGAGCGAGACATTGCCGGTCAGGACCATGAGGTCGCCCCACGAGAGCGCGCGGCCATACTTCTGCTTGATCGGCCAGAGCAGGCGGCGCGCCTTGTCGAGATTCGCGTTGTCCGGCCAGGAATTGAGCGGCTCGAAGCGCTGCTCGCCGCCCGCACCACCACCGCGGCCGTCGATCGTGCGATAAGTGCCGGTGCTGTGCCAGGCCATGCGGATGAAGAACGGACCGTAGTTGCCATAGTCCGCGGGCCACCACGGCTGCGAGGTCGTCAGCACCTTGGCGACATCTGCCTTCACGGCCTTGAGATCGAGGCCGAGAAACGCCTTGGCATAGTCGAAATCGGCACCATAGGGGCTCGCCGCCATGTTCTCGTTCTGGCGCAGCGGGGTGAGATCGAGCTGATCGGGCCACCAGTCCTTGTTGGTGGTCGGCTTCTCCGCTGCGGCTGTGGCCGGCGGTGTCATGGCCGCATCGGCGGCGTGCCCGGCGACGGGCGCGGCGGCGAGCAGCGCAATGGCAAGTGTGGAAAGCGAAGCGCGCATAAATCGGTACCTCTCTCTTAGCATCATCCGCGCAACGGACCTCGCCACTGTACAGGCAGCGCACGCGATCCGAACGGATAACGCTCGGTTTGTCGATCTTGGTGCCCGGGATTCCAAGGGAACACGCCGGTCACGGGCGTTCTGGCGCAGAGACTGCCTGTCAGGCCAGTTGATTTGTCTGCTTACATTGATCGATCAGGTCGATCAGTCGGTCGCATGCGCAAAAGGACGACTTCATTGCCTCAGGGCGGCGTTTCGTCATGGCGATCTTGAATGGAAAACCAAATCTGGACACCCGGCGCGGTGCAATTTTACGCATCCTCTCCCAAGGCCGCGCCGGGTGAACGACTTGTTTTGTGCTGCTGCAATTACCCCATTGGCGAAGAGGAGTCATCATGAAATTGCGCCCGCGCCGTTCTTCGCGAATGAAAAAATCGAGGCGCGACCGCGCCGCGCCTTAAGCTAAACCCTTAGAGAATGCTGCGGCGATGCTGCGCCCTTTCCCTGATCCCTCCGAAGCGCCAATTTATCCGTATCGGTCTTATCCGGATGCATGATGCGCCAGCCCTCCTCCCTTGCCCTTGCCGCGCTGGCGCTTGCCGCGCCTGCCCCGGCAGCAGCGCAGTCGGTCCTCGATTTCGGCGCATCCTACACCGCTGACATGCTTTCAGCCCTATCGGGAAGCCCTTCGCGCGGCACCGACCTTGTCGGCCGCGCCGATGCCTGGCTGGACTTCGATGGGCCTGCCGCCGGGCTCGACACGCTCTCGGCGCGCATCGATTTCATGGCCATCCATGGCCCCGATTTCTCCGGCCGCCGCGTGGGCGCCTATCAGACGGTCAGCAGCCTCGAGGCCGATAGCTCGCCCCATGTCTACGAAGCCTGGGTGCAGTGGAAACCCAGCCCCAATGTCTCGGCAAAGGCCGGGCTGATCGATCTCAATGCCGAATTCGATATCCAGAACACCGGCGCTCTTTTCGTGAACAGCGCCTTCGGGATCGGGCCCGACATCTCGCAGAGCGGGCTTGCCGGGCCCTCGATCTTTCCGATGACAGCTTCCGCGCTGGTCGTCCGTTTGCAGGGTGGGCGCAAGGCGCTGGCACTGGGGGTGTTCGATGCGCTGGCCGGCGCGCGGGACGATCCGCGCAAACTCGCTGTGCGGTTTCCCGGCACCACCGGCGCGCTGTTGATCGCCGAAGCGCGCGTGCCGGTCGGCACCTGGTTGCTGCAATTCGGCGGCTGGCACTACACCAAGCGCTTCGAAGCACTCGTTCCCGCCGAGCCACCTGCCCTCGCACGCGGCGCTTACGCCATGCTTGAAGGCGCAGTGACACGAAAGCTCAGCGCGTGGGTCCGATTTGGTATCGCAGATGCCCGCGCCAACCCGGTCGCCGCCTATGCCGGAGGCGGCGCAGTCGCCACACTGGGCGACTGGCGACTCGGCATAGCGGCGGCACATGCCCGGCTCGGGCAAGCGGCACGCGAGACGCAGGTGGCCCCCGGCCGCGCCCGCCGCGCCGAGACAGTCCTCGAACTGACAGCCCAGCGGCCGATCGCCCCATGGCTCAACATCCAGCCCGATCTACAATATGTCATCCACCCCGGCTGGGCCCCCGGCGCGCCGAACACGCTGGTCTTTGGCCTGCGATTCAGCCTCGCCATCCCGGACAGCTGAGCGCCCGCGCGGATAGCCTTCCTCCTCCCGGCGAAGGCTTTTCATTCTTGCCAACAATAGCGGCGCCGTGATTGTTACCCCTGCGTCATTTCCGGCGCGGAGTTCATGAAATCATGCCGCAATATCCGTTTCAGCTTGTCGATGTTTTTGGTGAGACCCCGTTTTCCGGCAACCCGCTGGCCGTGATCGCACTCGAAGCCGACCGCGATACGGCCGAGCTTCAGCAGATCACGCGTTGGCTCAATCTCTCGGAAACCGCCTTCCTTCTGCCGGCAAGCAGTGATGCCGCCGACTACCGGGTGCGCATTTTCACGCTTGACCGGGAGTTGCCGTTTGCAGGCCACCCCACGCTCGGCTCGGCCCACGCATGGTTCGCGCTCGGCGGCCGGCCCCGCCATGAAGGCAAGGTCGTGCAGGAATGCGGCGCCGGTCTGATAGACGTGCGCCGCAGCGCCGATGGCCTCGCCTTTGCCGCGCCTCCGCTGCTGCGTTCCGGGCCAGTCGATATGGACAAGCTGGCGGAGGCCTGCGGCGTGCTCGGCATCGCGACCGGCGACGTGGTCGCCGCCGAATGGATCGACAACGGCCCCGGCTGGCTCGGGCTCCAGCTGCGCGATGCCGCAGCCGTTATTGCGGTCGAACCGGCGCGCTCGCACGCCTCGCGCATCGATATAGGTCTCGTCGGCCTTCACCCCGCCGGCAGCCCCTTCGCCTACGAAGTGCGCGCGATCTTCAGCGATCCCTACGGCGGGCTGATCGAGGATCCGGTCACCGGCAGCCTCAATGCCTCGGTTGCAGAATGGATGCTTCGCGCAGGCCACGTCAGCGCGCCCTACACTGCGACACAGGGCATCCGGCTCGGCCGAGCTGGCCGCATCCGCATCGAGCACGAGGTTGGCGCCCCCCTCTGGGTCGGCGGCAAGACTGCAACGCTGTTCTCCGGCACGACGGGCGCGGCAGCGCTCTGAACGAGGCGGCCGATATCGCGGCGCTGCTCAAGGCCGACCCGCTGCGCTGGCACCTGCACGGGCTCGTGGCCGATCTCGGCCTCGTCGATGGTTGGATAGCGGCGGGCTTCGTGCGCAATGCCGTCTGGGATCGACTGCACGGACTGCCGCCCCGTCCGCCAGCGGGCGATGTCGATGTGATCTGGCACGATACGCAGTGCCGCGATCCAGGACGCGACCGCGAGATCGAAGCCCGGCTCGCAGCAAGCAAGCCGGACATCCATTGGTCGGTCAAGAACCAGGCCCGCATGCATTTTCGCGATGGGGACGCGCCCTACAGCTCAGCCACCGATGCGATGCGCTACTGGCCCGAAACCGCGACTGCCGTGGCCGCGCGGCGGTTACCCGATGGACGGTGCGAGATTGCCGCGCCGCTCGACCTCGCTGATTTGACCGGCTTGCTGCTGCGCCCGGGGCCGCGCTTTGCGGCCGAACGCCGGGCATTCTTCGACGGCTGCGTGCACGAGAAGCGCTGGCTCGAATGCTGGCCGTTGCTGCGCATGGCGTAGACCGGTCCTGCGCGGCGAGCGGACAACAAAAAAGCCCCGCGTCCTTGCGGACCGGGGCCTGTTGATTTGGTTGCGGGGGCAGGATTTGAACCTGCGACCTTCAGGTTATGAGCCTGACGAGCTACCGGACTGCTCCACCCCGCGTCACCGGATCTCTGGCAATCGCCAGAGACAAAAAAGCCGCCGCTCGGATACGTCCGGCAGCGGCTGTTTTGACATGTGAATGGGTTTCAACTCGATATGCGCCGGCTTCAATGCCTGGCGACGACCTACTCTTCCAACGCTTGAGCGTTAGTACCATCGGCGCAGTCCGGTTTCACGGCCGAGTTCGAGATGGGATCGGGTGGGGCACAGACGCTATGGTCACCAAGCAATGAAGCAGGCGCATATCGGGTTTTTAATCGATGCATATTCGGCGTTATTCTGGCCGGAATTCGTCCGCCACTCAAAGCCAGCAAAGCTGTCATTGATGGTGGAATTCTCAAGCATGAACAGAGTTATTAGGACCGGTTAGCTTCATGCGTTACCGCACTTCCACACCCGGCCTATCAACGTGGTGGTCTACCACGACTCGATGATACCTAATCTTGAGGGAGGCTTCCCGCTTAGATGCTTTCAGCGGTTATCCCGTCCATGCATAGCTACCCTGCTGCACTCCTGGCGGAATGACAGGTACACCAGAGGCATGTTCACCCCGGTCCTCTCGTACTAGGGGCAACTCCTCTCAAGTATCGACGCCCACGGCAGATAGGGACCAAACTGTCTCGCGACGTT